>OJFL01000756.1_pt1 | contig 14963 bp, 11 predicted proteins | sample 1594131 | NCBI WGS metagenome assembly OJFL01 (sample SAMN05416782, study PRJEB24817) | seawater metagenome | isolation source: Sea water | place: Canada:Atlantic | collected 2013-07 | reverse complement strand
ATCTACACACTGCATATCGTCGGCAGCGTCAGATGTGTATAAGAGACAGACGTTAGTTCTAAACAAGCAGCATTGTCGTCGAAATGAGAGGTTGCCTCCCATATGCGCTTGTGAAAACCAGCGTTGCCACCGTGAAGGCAATGCTCGCCGTTATTTTTGTCAAGACGATACTCTTGTCCGTCAAGTGTGAAGCATCCATTACCAATACGATTAGCATAACGCCCCACTATTGCGCCGCGGTAGCTTTCGTCGGCAATATAGTCGTTAAGGGAGTCGAAAGTTTGCACGCACTGCGTTGGCTTGCCACTGGCATCAGGTAGATTGATTTCTTTGATAATTCCACCAAAGCTTAAAATCTTCACTTCCATGCTATTCGCATTTGTTAACGTAAACATGTCTACAGATTCACCCTTAGCGCTACCGAAACCTGATACCTGAATATTCATAATACTTTTAATGCCTTTTTCCGTTTGCGAGATAACATCACTAGTGTAAAGCCGTGGAGGTGTTGACCGATGTTTTTATCTGCCACTTGGCTAAATGCAATCGTGTCAGTCAACGTATTGCTCTGTTTATAATTTATCGAACACACTTTTTACAATAAAAAGCGTTTATACCCAAGAAGATAAAGGGTATACGTTTTCAATAATGTGCAATTGTTGTGAAAGTATACGTTACAAACTAGAAACCACAACGTTCCAGCACACTTGATGAAAGCGCTAACTAAAGCGTTAGAAATTTACCCATTTTTGTAAATATAATGTACGCTATAGCTTAAAAATGGCCTCCCCAATTGCGTTCCGCTCATGCGTTTATAGAGCATTAAATAGCGCACTTGTCGTGTAAAACAAATATAAAAACAGAAAGTTGTAAAACAAAATGGCGACGATAAAAGATATAGCTCAGGCGGCAGGTGTTTCACTTGCAACAGTGTCTCGCGTAATCAACGACGGACCGAAAGTGGGTAACGATACCCGCAAACGCGTAAAGAAGATTATGGAAGAAATGGGCTATCGCCCGAACGCGAATGCTCGCGCGCTGGTTACCAAAAGAAGCGCTTCTCTTGGTGTTGTTATAGCAGAGTTACACGACCCATTTTTCGCTATGTTAGCGCATGGGGTTGAATCGGTAACACGTAAAAATAACGTACAAATTCTTTTAAGTGCCGGCTCTATTGAAAAAGAGACCGAATTGCGCGCAATTGAAACGTTACTAGAGCATCGTGTAGAAGCCATGGTTGTGCACAGTAAGGCCCTTGACGATAAAACCTTAATAGAATTTTCAAAACAAGTCCCTGGGTTTGTTCTCATTAACCGTTATATACCCGAAATTGCCAACAGATGCGTGTGGCTAGACAACGTAACTGGCGGGCGTTTAATGGCTGAATACGCAATCAATCAAGGTCACCAACACGTGGCGGTTATTAGTAGCCAATATCGCATAGACGACCCCAATCAAAGACTTGAAGGCGTGCGCACAGCGATAAAGAACGCCAATTTAGTGTTACCTGAAAGCATGATTGAATATGCCACGCCAGACCAAGAAGGTGGCGAACTGGCAATGCAAAACCTGCTAGCCACAGGCGCGAAATTTACCGCGGTTTTAGCCTATAACGATGCTATGGCATCGGGGGCGATGACCATGCTGCAAGACCACGGAATTGCCGTTCCAGAACAGGTATCGGTTATGGGTTATGACGACGTGTTACTAGCTAAATATTGTCGACCTAAACTCACTACACTTCGCTATCCTGTAGAAATGATGGCATCGAAAGCGGCAGAACTTGCACTTAAATATGCTTCGGGGAAACAACCTGAGGAAGGTTTAACCTTTAAATATACGCCTACCATTATAAAACGAGATTCGGTGGTCAGGGTGTAGCAACTGGTACACCTGTTCCCCTGTAGACTTGCTATTCTATTTGATGATGATAGCGAAAGTCTTATTGCATTTTCTTTCGTTACAACCTTTAGTGCTACAGCGGTTATCCCCAATAAGGGAAAGTGCTTGATCCTTCACACAATAACGATCAAAAACACATAAGATCTGTAATATATTTGCTACAAGTATTGATTTTATTGACGTAACGTGATCGGATCAGTTGCGCCCTTCTGATCCCGATCTCGCGCCATTACTCACTGTTAACAGACTTACCAACAAGGTTTTCCACTATTTATCCACAAGCAAAAAAATGGCCCCCCCGCCTATTTAGTTAGCGAGTTGTGATACAAAGCGTTTGTACTCTGCAATGGCAAAGTCTGAATTAAGTGTGGCGTTATGGGTCGCCTCGGGGATGACAGAAAGGTGTTTTTTACTACTTGCACTGTCTGCAAGCAGCTGCTCACTAATTGGCTGCGGTGTAATTTTATCTCGGGCGCCTACAAGTAACCAAAGCGGCCCGTCAAAATGCCTCAGAATAGGCGCAATTTGCATGCTGTGAACTTCGTCGTGTAACTTCATTGCGGTAAAGGAATTCGAAAACCCGGGCACCATATTAGCTATGAGGTCAGAAATATTATTGAAAGCGCCGTCTAGCACAAGCCCGTCTATTTGCCGATTTGCAGCTACGTAACTTGCAAAGTAACTGCCGATACCGCGCCCGTGAACAATAGTGGGAATAGAGGTGTCAAAAGCGCTTTCGACGTAATCAAACTGGGTAAGCGCATCCTGCTTAATGGCATTAATATTAAGCTTATCCGCCTTTTCACTTGCACCAACCCCTTGGTAATCAAGCCATAAAATATTGGCTGGTAACTTTCCTAGCTGATGTATAACGCTGTTATTTTCTGATAGTGGCATTCTATTATCAGCGAAGAATACAATATTGACGATAGGATTAGCGTAAGAAACTGCAACACCGCGCAGGGTTTGTCCACCCTCGTTTTCCAGCTCTACAATACTTATACCCGCAGACAAATTATCTTTTTGAATAGCACTATGAAGCCGCGTTGTGTCTAGCGATTTAGGTGTGGTGTCTTGGTAAAAGAAGGCGCTGGGCGTAACGTTGATTGCGCATCCAAATAGCAATAGGCAAGCAATGACAACAGAACAAACGTTTTTAAAAGCCATATTTGAAAGCCATGTTTGAAAGCAATAGCGAAAAACTATCCGTGTTAATATGTTACTCATTAAAGCAGAGTCGTCTTTGCTTAACAAGCGGCTAAATAGGCCTAATCACCGCCCTCGCTTTTATTGCATCAAAATCTCTATCTACCTTTAAATACACGGCATCACTCTGAGTATTGAAGGTGACTTCCAATACCCCCGGCACAGTAAGCAGTTGCTCTTTTAAGGTGTTCTGTGCACTAGCGTCTGGATTCTCTACGTTCATCATAACCCGCTTTACGCGGCTTACTTCTTTGATCCCACTAATGATATAAAGCCAAAGTAATGTGCTAGTTGCACCCACCATATAGGCAGTGTTAGGCGACCATACATCGGTGACCACGCCAGATATCATTCCACCTAAAAAAGCGCCAAAGAACTGAAAACTCGCATAAATTCCCATGGCCGTGCCTTTTTGCCCAGCAGGAGCAATACTCGATACCAAGGCTGGAAAATTCGCTTCTAGATAATTAAACCCAGTGAAAAACAAAATAACGGCTGCTGTAGTTAGCCACCAGTTAGCGCTGCTTATGCCAAGGGCAAAAAATGCGCTACCCATAAACACGGCCCCTAATAGCAACAACGATTTAGGCGTACGACCTCGGGCTGCGCCCATCATAATGATAAGCCCAACTACAGAGGCGCCCAAAACGGGAAGATACATGCGCCAATGTTCGCTCAACGACATATCAAAATCGGTCAATGTAACGGGGAGTTGTACGAACAATAGGGTAATGAGCATGTGTAGTATCAACACGCTCACATTTAGTCGCCACAATTGCTTTGATAGAATTAACTGGCCCAGCTGCCCCTTTTGCGGAAGGGTTTCGCCACTGCTTAAAGGTTCTGAGTTTGGCACGACCCACTTTACAAGTGGAATACACAAAATGGCTAACAGGCCCGTTACGGCGAACACCCCACTTAATCCAAAGCGGTTGGCAATAAGAGGGCCCACAATCACGGCTATATAAAACGAAAAGCCAATAGCAATACCAATAATAGCCAGTACTTTTGCTCGCTGGCTTTCCCGGCTCACATCAGTAGCGAGTGCCATTATAGCCCCGGCTATTGCTCCAGCCCCTTGTAAAATTCGCCCAACAATCATCCACGCCATGGTATCGGCATTAGCTGCCACAAAACTACCTATGGCAAACACACTCAATCCAAGCAGAATAACGGGTTTACGCCCCCATTTATCAGACATCATCCCCATGGGAATTTGCAGTGCTGCCTGAGTCAAGCCATAGCCGCCCACCGCTAGCCCTACCAGCAAAGGAGAATAATCTGGATAGTCCATCGCAGCCACGGCCAACACAGGCATGACCATGAAAAGGCCTAACATTCTTAAAACATAAACAGAGGCTAGCGCAAGCGCTGCGCGTAATTCCAAGGCGTTCAAAGCGTCTGAGTTCCTCAAAGGTTACTGTGCGAAAATAACGACGGCGAAGTGTAGCATAAATTGATGGTATGCCCATGAAGGTTAAAACTGATTAATGTCATCGTTTATTTCATCCTTCCCAACAATTGCGTTTGCTACAGAGAACTAAAAAAGGGACACGCATAACATCATCCTTTCGCTCCTGCGCGAATATCGCCACGCATAGCAAGATGAAGGTGATCTCCCCAAGTTTCAAGGAGTATAACTTGAATGCCATATCACTTTAGTTGACACCTATGGCATACTGTTTCCTTTAACTCAGATTCTTTTTCTCATTAGGCTTAAATGGATAAAATCGAAATACGCGGTGCACGCACTCACAACCTGAAGAATATCGATTTGACACTACCACGAGACAAGCTGGTAGTAATAACTGGTCTTTCCGGATCGGGTAAATCGTCTCTTGCATTTGACACCTTGTACGCTGAGGGTCAGCGTCGTTACGTTGAGTCACTCTCTGCTTATGCGCGTCAATTCCTCTCAATGATGGAAAAACCAGATGTCGACCACATTGAAGGCTTATCGCCTGCCATTTCGATTGAGCAAAAATCTACGTCGCACAACCCACGTTCTACGGTGGGCACAATTACCGAGATTTATGACTACCTGCGTTTGATGTTTGCCAGGGTGGGAACCCCTCGTTGTCCTGACCACGACGTTCCACTTGATGCACAAACCGTAAGTCAAATGGTGGATAAGGTGCTGGCTATGCCAGAAGGCAGCAAATTGATGCTTCTTGCACCTATCATTAAAGAACGTAAAGGGGAGCACGTTAAAGCCTTGCAGAATTTGTCTGCCCAAGGGTTTATTCGCGCTCGCATTGATGGTGAAGTGTGCGATCTTTCCGATCCTCCACCGCTGGACCTGCACAAAAAGCATACCATTGAAGTGGTAGTAGACAGGTTTAAAGTGCGCGATGATTTGGCACTTCGCCTATCAGAATCTTTTGAAACCGCTCTTTCCCTTGCTGGCGGTAACGCTGTTATTGCTGACATGGATAACAAAGATGCAGAAGAAATTGTATTTTCTGCAAATTTTGCCTGTCCTCATTGTGGCTATAGCTTGAGCGAATTAGAGCCTAGACTATTTTCATTTAACAATCCTGCTGGTGCCTGTCCTACTTGTGATGGCTTAGGCACCCGAAACTTTTTCGATCCTTCACGCATTATCACCAACACTGAGCTTAGCTTGTCTGGTGGTGCAATCCGCGGATGGGACAAACGCAGTTATTATTATTTCCAAATGCTGCAAGCAGTTGCTGATCACTATAAGTTTAGCTTAACAGCCCCTTTCGAAGAGCTAGAAGACGCACATAAAGACATTGTTCTGTATGGCTCAAAGGGTAAATCGTTATCGTTCAAATATATTAACGAGCGCGGCGATATTATGGAGCGTAAGCACCCTTTCGAAGGCATTATTCCGAATATGGAGCGACGCTATCGCGAGACCGAGTCAAACTCTGTGCGCGAAGAGCTTGGCAAATATCTCAGCCAACAGCACTGCAGTAGCTGCAACGGTTCACGTCTACGCGTTGAAGCGCGTAACGTATTTATTCAACAAACCACGCTGCCCACTATTGCCGATATGTCGATAGCCGAGGCATATACGTTTTTTGAAACTCTCGATTTAGCCGGCCAAAAAGCTCAAATAGCAGAAAAGATCCTAAAAGAAATACTCGATCGGCTGCGCTTTTTAGTTAACGTTGGGCTTAATTATCTGTCACTGTCTCGTAGTGCAGACACACTTTCAGGTGGCGAAGCCCAGCGGATTCGCCTCGCTAGTCAAATTGGTGCAGGACTTGTTGGCGTAATGTATGTGCTTGATGAACCCTCCATAGGGTTGCACCAGCGAGACAACGAGCGACTACTAAAAACCCTGACGCATTTACGGGACCTAGGCAATACAGTGCTCGTTGTTGAACATGACGAAGATGCCATTCGGCAAGCAGACCACGTTATTGATATTGGCCCTGGTGCTGGCGTACACGGCGGTGAAATTATTGCTGAAGGCACCATCGACGACATTCTTAAAAGTGAGCACTCGCTTACAGGGAAGTACCTATCTAGACGTGAAAAGATTGATATTCCAGAAAAGCGCACGCCAGCGAAAGATAACAAGTGGCTAACGCTTAAAGGTGCCACAGGCAACAACTTACAATCTGTTGATTTACGCATACCTACGGGCGTGATGACCTGTGTAACTGGCGTGTCTGGCTCAGGTAAATCGACGCTAATTAACGACACTTTTTATAAGATTGCCCAGCGTGAATTAAACAAGGCTACCACGGCAGAGGCTGCACCTCACGTGTCGATGGAGGGTTTAGAGCTACTCGACAAGGTGGTTGATATTGACCAAAGCCCTATTGGTAGAACTCCACGCTCTAACCCGGCAACCTATGCTGGTATTTTCACGCCAATAAGAGAAATGTTCGCAGGCACCCAAGAAGCCCGCTCTAGGGGTTACAAGCCAGGACGCTTTAGCTTTAACGTGAAAGGCGGCCGCTGCGAGGCGTGTCAGGGCGACGGTGTTATTAAAGTTGAAATGCACTTCCTCCCCGATGTGTACGTGCCTTGCGATGTATGTATGGGCAAACGGTACAACCGCGAAACCTTGGATGTAAAATACAAAGACAAGAATATTCACGAAGTGCTAGAGATGACGGTGGAAGATGCAAGAAAATTCTTCGATGCAGTCCCCTCTATTTCTCGCAAATTGCAGACATTGATGGATGTCGGTCTCTCTTATATCAAGTTAGGACAGGCAGCGACAACTTTGTCAGGTGGTGAGGCTCAGCGTGTAAAATTAGCAAAAGAGTTGTCAAAAAGAGACACTGGTCAAACGCTTTACATACTTGACGAGCCGACAACAGGTTTGCACTTCCACGACATCAAACAACTACTGGCGGTACTGCACGAGCTGCGCGACCACGGGAATACCGTGGTTGTCATAGAACATAACCTCGATGTTATTAAAACGGCTGACTGGATTGTTGACCTTGGCCCTGAAGGCGGATCAGGAGGTGGCCTGATTATTGCTGAAGGAACACCAGAGCATGTTGCTGAACAAGAAGTGTCGCATACAGGTCGTTTCTTAAAGCCCTTGCTCGAGTAAGCCTAATCGTAGAGTTAATGAGCAGGTAGTACACATTCATCACTGCTTGGTAGTGTGTATTAGCCGCTCATTAACGCATTCTGGTCAGAGCTTATTTTAACGCATCATAGGTTACGATGATGATTGTTAATATGCAGTTTATATTACCGGAGCAACAAATGAATCAAACACCACCACTGGCTTTAGTTAAAACCTGGTATGACTTACTTTCTTCATCTGAAGACAACAGTGTAAAACAGCATGCTCAGCAAATGCTGCTTAACGCTTTTGAGTCTCCAGAAGCCATCGCGATATATCTTAAAGAGAACAATATTCTCAAGCATTAATCTTCCACGCTTGCTTCAAATACAGGCTCAAGTACTTTTCTAGCGAGCTTTATACTTGTGCATTAAGGGCGTGCTGTGAAATATACAGCACGCTAAAGTGTTGGAGTTAAATACGGGCAGATACTTGGACAGGCACTTTTAGCTACTTTCCCCTATTTTAAGTGATAGAGAAATTACTGAGACAGTCACATTTTATGTCGTGGCTAGAGAGACAGTCACTTTTAGCCACTTTCCCCCTATTTTAAGTGATAGAGAAATTACTGAGACAGTCACGTTTTATGTCGTGGCTAGAGAGACAATCACTTTTAGCTATCTTTTTGAGAGCATACGCAGACTAGCCTGTACAGACAGGCACTTATTTACTAATTAAAACTTAGACGCCTGAATAGCGAGTCCCTCGCACACCGAATTAAATGCATCATTTTCTAAGCGTGGAAGCCCTGTCAGTAAGTTTTCATACAAAGCATCTACCACGATGGGCGACAAACTCATTCCGCCAGTGATCATTACCACTTCGGGTTTCACGTCGGTGTTGTCTAAACACTCGGTAACCAAGGTCTTAACCTTATCAAGCCAAGGTTTTAACGCTTTTTGTAGAGCCTCTTGGCTTATATCCACACCAAACTCATCTTCTATGTAGTGCAGAGGAAGAGTTATTCGAGATTTACTCGACAGCAGCTCTTTAGCCATACGCGCAGAATTTACTACCCGAGCCGACAGCTTGTTTTCCTGTACAGTAAGCAAGCGCTCTAATTGTGCAGGCTCTTTTATGACAGACATCGTTTGAGATATATCCAATCCATAATCATCAGAAAAGAAGCGCATTAAGGCAGGAATGTTATCTACCGCGCACATATCAGAGAAGTAGGTTGGGGGTACGGGCAGGCCGTTCATCATTTTCAGCCCCATCCCCATTTCAGGGGCAATCGTTTTAAGCACCAGGCTTTTATCGCAATCCATGCCTCCTAAGCGTCGCCCTGTTACCGACAACACATCTTGCTTTCTATCTAACTGATTAGTGCGCTCTGGAGAGAGATTGATGCAACAAATATCGGTAGTGCCGCCACCGATATCAACAATAAGAGTTGTGGTATCACGAGGAAGCGTTTGCTCTATCTTATACGCAGCTGCTATGGGTTCATCTAAGAAATTAACTGTGGCAAAGCCAGCTTGTTTGGCCGCTTCGGTCATTATTTCTATGGCTTGAATGTTCCCTTCTTCACCGCGCGTGCCGTGAAACTTAACCGGACGACCAATCACCGCCGAATCGATGTTGCTACTTAGCTGCTCTTGAGCACATTGCTTAAAGTAACCAAGCTGCTTCGCAATTATGCCGACAAACGCTTTCTTTTGATCGCTATCTAGCGACGCACCCAAGAAGTTTTTTGGCGAGTAGATTAAGCGCCCTTTTTCTGGCATTTTCAAAAATCGACGAAACCCAGCTTCACCGAAAGCAAACTTGCCGTGCTCTACCAGTCTTAGCAGAGGAATTTCATCCAGGGACATGACATGCATTAGCTGTGCAATAGCTTTACGTTGCAGAGCAGGCTTATTGTGAAGGTCGCCACGCAGAGAATTAATCCGTTGGTTATACGTAGCTTGCTCTTTGGGATCTTTCGCTGAGTAATAGCCGTCTTTGGCTTTATCTATTTGCTCGTTGATAACGCGCTGCAACTGAGCTACTTTCGCTTCAACCATGGCATCGGGTGGCGGTGGCAGCTCGTCTTCAAAGTAAATAAATACCGACGAACGAATTTTATTGCCTTTCTTATCTAAAGGGTCAAGTTTGATGTGCTGATGGGTAGCACCATCAAAATACACCACTTCAGAATTTGATGTGCCGTAATCAATCCCAATTGCAGTCATAGTTATTACGTAAAAGAAATTTGGCGTGAATTGTAAGGAAAAGCCAGTGCCCTTTCTAGCTTTGTTTACAGGTTAATCACGTTGCCGTTAAACGAGGATCAGTTACCGCCCCCTGTTAGCCTATTGTATTCTTCTTCAGACACTATAGTGACTGTCACGCTATCGGCGGGCTTCTTTAAGACTTTCACATAATGCACATTGTATTGCTCAAGTAGCCCAATGACTTTTTCATTGATTGAGTTTTGCTTTTTACCTGGCGGACAATGCTCATCTTTTTGTGCTCTTACTATAAACAATGTGTAATCGTAGTCAGAAAAATCGTAATCATCAGGCAGTTGTTTCGACAAAATCGCCAAATCATTTTCGGATAAATCAATAGGTTTTGTGTTATTAAAGTGTCTTGCCAAATCTCGGGCAACACTGTTTTGTTTGAAAACCGTTTCACCCTTTCGATTAACTAAGTAAGTCAAGGGCGTCACATTCCCGAAGCCCGTCGCCTTATAATTTTCCGGCTCAATGAGCACCTCAGTGACTTCTACTGCTTTCACTGCATTTAATGACAAAGCACAATATAAAACTATTCCATATAGTAAGTATTTCATTATTTCTCCTTAAGTTAACGCCTGCCAACTGACTTTCTTAGTCCGCTGAACGCCAAATAAAAATGTAACCAAAACAACGATGGACAAAACAGAGAATCCACCCGCGTAATGCAAAATTGCATCACTACCTGCAAATTGAGTGTCTTTCAGAATTGACGTTGAGAAAAACAAAGTCAGCAGCGCAACTGGTAAGCTTACTATCAGGTAAGCAAGCATTTCCCGTTTAACAATGTCATGTACCATAGCCCCTAGAGAAAGCCTTAACGCTATCTCTCGCTGAGATTTAATCAGTAAAATATTAATGCTGTTATATGAAAATAAGATTGTTGTTGAAAGCAAAACAACGGTGACTAATAACGATGTCGTAATTAACGCTCTTTGGGGGGCTTCTTGCTCGTCGATTAGCGCTTCCAAATTGCTCGATGTAGGATTACTAAGCCTTGCATCTATATTTTTAAGCCCCGTATCCACCGCTTTTTCAACTTGGAAAGACGACAGCTTAGTGCGTATCAGCAAACTTTCTACGCCTAATAACGTGGGAGAAACTTGGTACACGATAGGCTCTGCGATATCGTCAATACTGTTTAAATGAACATCATTTGCAACACCCACCACATCGATAACTTGCTTATCATTATCGCTGGTATCAATAAGCAATTTCATTTGGCTTAGTGTCTGCCCATCAAAAAACTTATGATACAAAGCCTCGCTGATTACAGCTTGGTTTCGATTTCCCCACGTCAGTGTATTTCCCTTTATCAGCTCTATTCCAGCCACTTCAAAAAAGTTAGGGGACACTAACGACGTTAACACGCCCGGATTATTCTTGCCTCCAAGCGGTCGAAGGTCTTGCGTATAAATTGAGGTATACGCGTTTTGATTTTTCAAAAATGGTGTCGTTGTGATAGCCGCGTGTTTTATGCCTTCTATTTGCTCAATATTTTGTATGACAAGCTCTGGTAGCTCATTGGTATAAAAAGTGCCGCCAAAGCGAGGAATATCAAATGTCACTATTTCTAGCTCACTTTCGTCAAACCCTCTGTCTTTTTGATAATAAGCATACTGCCGCAAAGAAAGGTCAACGCTTTTGGAAATACTTATACAACTTATTGAAATCATGATGGCTAGCAAAAAGAACGCTTGAAGCTTAACCCCGAGGGAGACACTTCCACCGCGACCAAGTGATGAGGCGAAGACCTTCTTCTGTAATGAGAACAGTACTATGGCAATACCGAACATAGGTAGAAGGGTTGCCGCTAAGATACCTGCTAATGAAGTCCAGTTATTATTGACTGCAGTCTGCAATTCTGGAACCGCAAAGTTGAAATAAGCAGGGCTCATTAAGTAATAAACAACTGCCGCTGTGGCTACCGCCGATAAGGAAAAAAGAAGCTCTAAAATAAGCTGCGCAAAAAGCTGTTGCTTGTTAGCTCCGATCATTTTCCTAAGCGCATGTTCGTTTTGGCGCTTTTCTAAATCGTCACAAAGGTTACTTAAAAACGCAATTGCACTAAAGATGAGAAGCACTAAGAAGAGGTACTTCAACCGCTCCAAACGACTACTTAAGGCAACGAACTCAGAATCTGAAATGCCAAAAGCATCAATAATCTCTAATTTTTCGTCATCAAAGAACAATGCTTGCTGTTGTAAGTATGCTTCAAGTCTTTCAGAGGCCACTGGATTCGCTGAACTTGTCAGTAAATAGGAATACGTATCTGGGCTGACCGCATCAAATGTTCCCACATTCAATCGTTCAATGTAAGCATATGGAATGAGCAAATCTGTTTCTGAGCCGGGCCGTAAACCTATAAACTCCTGTGGCATAACGGCACTGATGATAAGCAATTCAGCCCCAACTTGCAGAGTTTCACCGATGATATCGTCACCTTTATCAAGTGCTTGCCATAGGGAGTAAGAGATTGCGACGTGAATTTGTTCATTAGCATTTGGAAATTCCAGTTTTTCAAGGCTTCCCTTCAATGGAGAAATACCAAGATACTCATACCCCCCTGAGAAGAAACTGGCATATACGTCACGCTTGATAACACCGTCACTTTTTAGCCATGCATTTTTTTGATAAGTAATGCCTTTTATGTTCTCTGGACCCGCATTAGGACGAGTTAATTCTTGCGCCAGATAAAACGGTAGTGCTGACTGAGTATCCGCTGTCTTGTAACTTACTTGGGCTATTCTTTCGGGATGCTTGATGGATGCAAAGCTTGGATTCTCGTAGGCGCTTATAATAGAGAGCACTTGGGCGAAAAAAGCGATTGGCAGACCAAGTAAACAAATTCCAAACCAATTTGTCCATTGTTTAGAAAATTGAAGCCACCAGTTTGATGCGAGATCAAGGGACAGCTTGAAAGACAAACTATGCATTGTCCACTTCACTTTTTGCGTGAGTGAGCCTACCGTCTTTAATGGTGTATTGGACTTTTGCTCTTCTCGCAAACTGTATATCGTGAGTGATAAGGCAAATAGTCTTACCCGCTTTGTTTAATGACTCAAGAATGTCAAATATGATTTCTGCATTTGAGGTATCTAAGTTTCCAGTAGGTTCGTCGGCCAAAATAAGCGAAGGATCGTTCACAATCGCACGTGCGATGGCTATTCGCTGTTGCTGCCCTCCCGACAACTCCCGAGGGTAACGCGTTAAATAATCCTCCATCCCGACTAACTGTAAGACACTCACTACTTTTTCACGATACTCTTTTCTTGAGACGCTAGCATTGTATGTAAGGGGTAAGCACACGTTTTGATAAACAGTAAGATGGCCAAGGAGATTGAAGTTTTGAAAAATTAGGCCTATTTCGGCGTTTTTTAGTTTTGCCACCGACTGTTGAGTGAGATCGGTCACATTGGTATCAAGCAATAAATACTGTCCGCTGCTCGGTTCGTTAATTAGCCCCAATATAGATAGTAAGGTGCTTTTCCCTGATCCTGAAGTACCAACAATGGCAACATAATCACCCTCTGAAATCGTCATGTTAACCCCACTTAACGCGGGTACCGTTGAATGAGGGTAAACGAAATCGAGATTTTTAAACTGAATTAACTCTGGCATACTTTTCCCTGTAACGACTACCAAGCGGCTAGTTTTCAATTTCCGAGGAATTTTGAACTAGCGCTATATTTTCACCTTCTTTTAAATTTCCAGATAGAAAGAGCGACTCATTGCTCGTATGAGACACTCTTACGTCCGTTGCTACCATTTCGCCATCGTATATTTTGAAAACAGTCCAGTTTATCTGATCGCTATAATTAGGTGGTTTACTAACCGAGGCCACCATTTCAACATCAGATGATGTAATCTCCGCCTCAATAGATTGCTCAATTGAAAATTGCTTGCCAGCATCAGGGGCCAACTCAATTGTTACTTGAACAGCACCTTCCCTTACTATTGAATCGATAAAAGAAACTTTGCCCTCTTGCGTGGCCGCTGGACTTATGACTTTGGCAGTGCTATCGAGGCTGATTTTATGGGATAAATATTGTGGTATTTTAATTTCCGCCACTAATGAGGAATCATCGACGATAGACGCTAACGTTTGCCCAATATTAACTGCTTGACCAGAGCTGAGCTTTAAATCTCTCACAAGCCCTGATATTGCCGCGTTTACAGTTAAGTCATTAATTCTTTCTTTATAGTAAGCAACCTTTTCAGAAGCCGAGTCATTTTGTAAGTTAAGCGCAGCAACTTGCTCTTCCTTATTCTCGGCAAACATTTCCAGCTGCTTGCGGGCACTTTCTAAGCTTAGCTTAGCCTGGGCCAGTGTCAGCTCTTGCTGTTGATACCTTATGCTGGACACTATTCCTGCTTTGTGGAGAGTTCTATTTGCATCATATTCTAGCTGTTGCCGTTTTAATAATGACTCTGCTTCAGAGATATCGGATTCTAATTTGTACCCCTCAAGCTTTAACTGACTGATTCTAAATGCGACGTTTGCCCTTGTTTCTAAAGCCTGAGATTCAGCCTCTCGAAACTCTCTAATAAGAAGTGGGTTCGTTAGCGAAAATAGCTTGTCGCCCTTTTTCACTCTTTGTCCTTGATGGACATAGATTTCAGAAACGTAACCATCTTCGTTTGCCGCTACCACCTGCGTATTGATTGGAACAACTTTCCCAATTCCGCGCAATTGAGATGGAGATGGAGTGAATTTCACTTCGTAAATATCTAAACTAGCGGGTGATTTTAAGCTTTGATAAAAGCCGACAAACAACGCTATCAAAATTAAGAGTGTGGAAAGAATCAAAAATAGTCGAGACTTTGAAATGTTTTGTTTAGTTTTGATATGAGCCTGCATTAGATATTGTTCCGGCTTCTTCGTTTTATGAACGGCAATTGACTCGAAAAGAAAGTAAATTGGCGAAGAAAATTTACAAAACGGACATTTTTAATTACGTGCTTTGAACAAAACAAAGAGCCGATATAGAGGTCATCAATATCGTGACCGACACTTAGGCGTGTTGATCTTTCGTGATTAGTTTTTGAACAGCATGGTAAAGAGTTATAAT
>OJFL01000749.1_pt1 | contig 15060 bp, 7 predicted proteins | sample 1594131 | NCBI WGS metagenome assembly OJFL01 (sample SAMN05416782, study PRJEB24817) | seawater metagenome | isolation source: Sea water | place: Canada:Atlantic | collected 2013-07 | reverse complement strand
TTCGAATCCTATCGGGCTCACTTAAAGCTTCACAGAAATGTGAGGCTTTTTTGTTTATATCCTTTTATTGACAAGGTATACAGAGCTTCTCTACATTGAAATCATTTTTTAAAATAGCTTTTTACTATGATTAATCAAAATCTGTAAATATTTGACAGACATTTGACAGACATTTTCTCGTAAAATTCCCCCAATTGAAAGGCTTGGTTTGTTAAATGCACATATTTATTGCCACACTTCCATAATCTACTTTTAAGAACTTATATTATCGTGATTAAAAACCCAAAAAAATCAGACCAAACGATTATGAATTGGTATCCCCTTGTCTAAAAAATATGACTTTCCTTTTGGGGGTGGTCTTCGTGAGATGATGTATTACTTGGAGGTTCTGGGTGTTTGATTTTTTTTACAAAATTAAATTCTGAATATCATTATAAATAATTTAATAGTTTTGTATATTATAAAAAACTAACCAAAATAAATTATGAAAAATTCATTTATTATATTAATTACTCTAGTTTATCTAATACCTCAAAATATTAAAGCACAAAATGATGGTGCGGCAATAGCTGCAGGAGCAGGCGCTCTTTTGGCTATAGGGGCAGGTATTGCTGCGGTTAAACAAATGGAAGAAAGAGCTGAGTTAACTGCTACTCAATGGATTTTATCTAATAATCCTGAAATTACTAGTTTTTCTTTAAAAACACTTTCTTTTGACGGAAAAAAGTTAAAAGATATGTCTGAAACTTCAGTAATAACCTATAAAATTCAAGAATTTATTCCTTCTGATAAACCAGAACTTAATGGAAGGAAACAAGTGTTATTTGGATTTACTAGTCAGGGATGGATTAATCAATATGGGATTGATTTTAATAAAATAAGCTGGTTTCTTATCGATAATGATGAATGGTTTAATATGATGACTTCTTATGTTAAAGTATCCTCAAGTGAAAGTAATGATAACACAATAATGAAAACTTTAAGAGAAGGTAAGGTTGTTAATAAGGGAGTTAGGGTTAAAAGTAAGTTAGTTATTCCATTTTACAAACTAAATGGTGATATGTATGTTGTAACTGATTATTCTTCAAAATTGAAATTAATTTATAACGAACGATCTTTAGGTATATTTCTAAAAGAGACTGGAAATTTAGTTCAAATTGGAAGAGGTGATATTATTGAAATTCATGAATTTTTCATTGAAAATTAAAAGATAATTTTTTTTTATATAATTTTCCCTTAACCCACGTTCCAACACCTCTAAAACCTTTTTAACCCCAAATAAAAAAAAGGTCTTACGTTTTTGTTAACTCCCTGTTTTGTTTAGGCTAGTAAAAAATGTGGTGTAGGGGTAACTCTCTATTTCACTGTGTATTAAACAGAATATTATTAAACTATATCTAATTTAATGTTTATATTTATTTTTCTAAAAAAAGCTAAAGCCATGAAAAAGATAGTATTAATAGTATTAATTTTTATAACAACAGTTGGTTTTTCTCAAACAGATGTATCAGGCGCACTAAGTTCTGACACCACTTGGAGTTTATCTAATAGCCCAATCATTTTAACAGGCAACGTTTTGGTTCCTAACGGAGTGACTTTAACAATAGAAGCTGGTGTAACTGTTAGAATTAATTCGGAAAAATACTTAAAAGTACAAGGCTCATTAATCGCTATTGGCACAGAGTCCAATAAAATTACATTTACCTCCAATGAATCTTCTCCAGCTAAGGGAGATTGGGATAAAATATGGTTAGCTTCTACATCAACTTCATTTGATGGCAGTGATAATTATGTTTCAGGAACAATTTTTAATCATTGTATTATTTCTTATGCTGATGAAGGATTAAGATTAGATGACAGTTCTTTTTATCTTGTAAATTCTGAACTTACTGAAAATAACAAAGGAATTAATTTTAGAAAAGTTATTAATTCTGTTATTGATAATAATAACTTTAATAACAATGGTTCTGGAACGAGTACTTCAGCTGGAACAGAAGACAATGGAATTGGGAGCTTTACTTTTACAAAGTTTTTAAATAATACTTTTAAAAATAACACTGGAGATGGATTAAGCTTTGGTGGATATCGTAATAATGCAAATAATAATTTAATTAAAAATAATATTTCAATTAATAACGGAGGTAATGGTTTTTATTTCGGTTGGGGAGATGTTGTCAGGGGCTTTGCTGACAATACAATAGATGGTAATATTATTTATAATAACTCTGGTAACGGAATTACAGTTGGTAGAGACTCTAATATAATAAAGAAAAACTTTATAGTTAATAATGAAGGAAGCGGTATTAATATAAGCGGTACTTATATTTATGAGGGCTTGACTATTGAGAATAATATTATTAGTGGAAACCTTGGCTATGGATTAGACTTAACAAGTAATACAAATTCTTTAATTAGATACAATAGTATTTTAAATTCTGGTGGTAACTCAGAAAACCCTTCTTTAGGAATACCAAATTCTTATATTATATCAAATAATAATACGATTACATACAATACAATTTATGCTTCAGAAAACAGTGCAATTGAATTAAGATATGGTCCAAATACTTTTAATAATAATAACTTTATAAGTACAAAAGGAAATTATATTTTTAAACTTTTAACTGAAAATAATTCAGATATTAATGCAGAAAACAATTATTGGGGAACTTCAACAGAATCAGAAATTCAATCAGTAATTTATGACTATTCAGATGACTTTGAATTAGGTGCTGTTGATTATACACCCTTTCTAACTTCACCAAATACAGATGCACCAATTTCTCCACCATCAAATGTGACTAAACAAGCTTCTGGTTCAGATATTGTATTGAGTTGGTCAGCAAATGGGGAAACAGATATTGCAGGATATAAATTACATTACGGTTCACCTACAGGATATTCTTATTCTACAACCGTAGATCTAGGAAACGTAACGACTTATACTGTAACAGGAGGAGATATCACTACCGAATATTCAATTACGGCTTACGATTCCAGTATAGATGGAACAGATGATATGGTAGATGGTAATGAGAGTTGGTTTAGTTTAGCCATTGCAGCCGTTAATGATCCACCAGTTGCTTACTATTCAGATGTTGCAGCTACGGAACAAACTCCAGTTACAATTACTCTTACTGGCTATGACCCTGAAGAACAGGCACTTACTTACATTATTACAAGTATTCCACAAGATGGAACACTTAGTGATAACGGAACTGAAATTAAATCTGAAGATTTACCTAAGACTTTGTCAAGTTCTGACATCACATATGTAAGCACATCTGACAGCGCTGTAGATGATAATTTTGTGTTCAAAGTTAATGATGGTGAATTAGATAGTACAAGTGCTTATATAGACATCTACATCGAGGCTGTTTTTGATGATCCAATTGCTGAATCTAATACAGTTGAAGCAACAGAACAAGTTACATTAAATTTCACTTTAGGTGGTTTAAATCCAGATGATAATGGAATAAATGTAGATGAATTAGTATTTATTATAACATCATTGCCAGAAAATGGAACATTGTTTGAAAATAATAATACTTACGAAATTAAAGATGAAGACCTACCTCACACAATTTTGGATAACGATATATGGTATACAAGTACCTCAGATTCAGCTACAACCGACAGTTTTACGTTTAAGGTTAATGCTGATGTTGTTAATGATTCAGAAGCGGCAACAGTTAGTATAGCCATTACAGCTGTAAATGATGTTCCAGTAGCTTTTGCCGATACAGAGACGGTTGATGAAGATGCAGCTACCACTAGCATTAATGTGATAGCTAATGACACTGATGTAGATACAGGAGATACACTTGAACTAACAGCAGTAGATATAGCAGGAACAGGAACAGGAACAGTTGGTATAAATGCAGATGGCCTATCGGTAGATTATACTCCAGCTTTTAATTTCAATGGAACAGAAACAATTACCTATACTGTTTCAGACGGTGAGTTAACAGATACAACAGGAACTTTAACCATTACAGTAACATCTGTGAATGATGCGCCAACGATTACTTCCACAGCAGAAACTGCTGCAACAGAGGATGTACTTTATAGTTATACCATTGCAACAAATGATGTTGATGAAGATGTTGTAACACTTACGAGTTCTGACTTACCTAGTTGGTTAACCTTATCAGGCGATACATTTACGGGTAGCCCATTAGAAGGAGATGTAGGAGCAGAAATCACAATTACTGCCACCGATAATGGAGAAGGCTCTTTAATGACTACACAAACCTTTACGATTGTTGTTACGCCAGTCAATGATGCTCCAGTTGCAGTAGCAGATACCGCAACAGTTTTAGAGGATGCTGAAACTACTAGTATTGATGTAATTACTAATGATACAGATGACGGTGCTTATACTGATGATGGATTACTAAATAACGGAGATTTTGAAGGTGGAAGTGATTTTTGGATTGTTGCAGTTAATGATGCTTTGCCAGCGCCAGTAGTAACAGTTGCAGGTAATACATATTATTCTGTGAATGTAACTTCGGCAGGTAATGTTTATGATGTTGCTGTAAGTCAAATAGTTGAGATTATTCAAGAAAACACCTATACACTAACTTTTGATGCGTGGTCAGATACAAACAGATCTATAGATGCAGGAATCGGATTAAGTACAGCTCCTTGGTCTAATGATAAAGAAACTATTCAAATATCACCAACAAGAACAACCTTTACACTAACACTAGATTCGTCTGGTTTTGGAGCATCGGATGCTAGAGTTTTATTCGAAAGCGGTGGTGATGTTGGTTTTGTGAATATAGACAATGTTTCCTTAGTTCTTGGAGATGGAACTGAATTCGGTACACTAAACTTGACTGCGGTAAGTACTTCAGGAAGTGGAACAGTTGATATAAATTTAGATGGCCTATCAGTAGATTACACTCCAGCAGCAAACTTCAATGAAACAGAAACGATTACCTATACTGTTTCAGACGGTGTGTTAACAGATGCAACAGGAACTTTAACCATTACAGTAACACCTGTGAATGACGCTCCAGTTGCAGTAGCAGATACCGCAACAGTTTTAGAGGATGATGAAACTACTCGTATTGATGTAATTACTAATGATACCGATGTAGAAGCAGATAGTTTAACACTTAAAGCAGTAACTACTACTGCTGGTACAGGAACAGTTGCTGTAAATGAAGATAGTGTATCAGTAGACTATACTCCTGCATTAGATTTTAACGGAACAGAAGTTATTACTTATGCAGTCTCAGACGGAACAGTAGAATCAACAGGAACTTTAACCATTACAGTAACAGCTGTGAATGATGCACCAACGATTACTTCCACAGCAGAAACTGCTGCAACAGAGGATATGCTTTATAGTTATACCATTGCAACAAATGATGTTGATGCAGATGATTTGGTAACACTTACAAGTTCTGACTTACCTAGTTGGTTAGCCTTAACTGGTAATGTTTTATCAGGTACACCATTAGAAGGAGATGTAGGAGTAGAGATTACGATTACTGCGATAGATGATGGAGAAGGATCTTTAACAGCGACACAAACCTTTACAATTGTTGTTACCGCTGTGAATGATGCGCCTGTAGTTAGTGATCATGTTTTGTTTTTAGATGAAGGAGGTATAGCCACTACATTAGACAATTCAGAAATCTCGTTACTTTATAACGCTTCAGATATTGAGGATGATTCTTTCATTGCGATAATAGAGTCTGAACCTGCTTATGGAATATTGGTTTTAAATACTGATGGAACTTTTTCTTATACACACGATGGTTCAGATACGCTTACAGATAGTTTTTCCTACAGAGCAGATGATTCAAATTTAACTAGTGAAATAGGAACTGTAAGTATTACTATTATCCCAAACAATGACAATATTCCTACAGATATTATCTTGTCAAATAATTCACTAAATGAAAATGCAGATAGTGCCAATGGCTATATTATTGGACAATTTACCGCAATAGATTTAGATTTACCTTCAGATATTCATACCTTTGAATTAGTTGCTGGTGACGGTGATACAGATAACAATAGTTTTGTCATAGATGGTAATAATCTAAAAACATTCACAATTTTTGATTATGAAACTCAAGAATCATTATCTATTCGTGTGATTACTATAGATGCAGAAAATCAATCTTTTGAAAAATCATTTACCATTGATGTTATTAATATTGGTGATATATCCATTGAGTCTCAAGTAACAAACTCATATTGTGAGGGGGATGCTGCTAATGGCTCTATAACTATTTCAAATATTACCAATACAACAGGAGATTTAGTTTTCAGTTGGTCTGTAACAAATGATGGATCTATTCCTATTGGACAAGAAGCTAATCAAAATTTAACTGACTTAAAAGGTGGTACCTATACTATTGTAATTTCTGATGATACAGATTTTACCTTGACTGAAGAATTTCAGATTAACCTGACGCCTCAGTATAGCGCTTTGAGTATATGTTATGTTTCTAGTGATGAAGAAGACCCTATAAAGAATAGAATTTTTTTAAATAATCAAGGGAATTATAATGTATCGCTTTATGAAGTATTAAAAGAAACTAGTGTCGCTAATGAATATGAAGTCATTGGCACTATGGAATCAGATGAAATATCATTTTTAGACGAAGAGTCAAATAATCAAAACCAAACATATAATTATAAAGTTAGGTTAATAGATACTTGTGGCGATGTATCTCCAGATTCTCAATTACATAAAACTATTCTATTACAAAGTAATCTTTCTGCTAATAACTCTATAAATTTAAACTGGTCTGACTACGAAGGAACGGATTATAGTACATATAAAATATATAGAAAAATAAATGGTGGAATCTTCGAAGAATTAGTATCATTGTCATCAAGTAGTTCATCGTATAATGACTCAAGTGCAGATATTTCTTTAGGTGATACATATGAATACTATGTTAGTATAGTAGTGGATCAATGTAACACTGATTTAGGGAGGGAAGATCAATTAAATACAACAGAGCTTAAATCTAATAGATTGTTAGTTTCTGATGGAACTGCATCTGTTGAAGGTTTTAATAATTTAAATCAGTTTGAAATTTATCCAAACCCTGCGAAAGATAATTTGAATATTAAGTTATCTGATGGAGTTAATTTTATTAAAGGAGAGGTATATAACTCTATTGGTCAATTAATTTTAATTACAAATAAAATTAATTTCTCCATAAAGGATCTTTCTGATTCTGTTTATTTTATTAAAATTTATTCTTCTAGAGGTATAATGTCTAGAAGCTTCATTAAAAATTAAAAAAACTATTATGTAAAACAGAAAAACCCTCTTTTCAGAAGTTTTTTTTGTAGAGTTTTTAGTATTATCAAAAATTCGTCGTATTTACTTTGACTAATAAAACTAACTAAATAAAAATAACTTTCCATTTGGGGGGGGCTTCGTGAGATGATGTATTACTTGGAGGTTGTGGACGAGTATAATATTATATATTTATAAGAAATATTTTTAAAACAAGAAAAATATTCTCTACAGGTTTATTTATAAATCCAGAATATTGGGATAGTGGTAAACAGAAAGCTGTTCCACCTAATAAAGAAAATACAATTTTAAACAACAAACTAAGCCTTATTTATCAACAAATAGATAAGGCTTTTTTAATGTTTCAAACCTTACCTAATGACTTTGATGTAGATGATATCTATAGAAAATATAAAGGGGAAGATTCTAATGAAGAAATTACCATTTTAGGAGCTTATGATTTACATAATAGTAAGACTGAAAAGTTAATAGGAATTGACTTTAATCAATTGTCTTGGACAAGGTATATAAAGATCAGGAGGAAAGTAGTTCAAAAGAAAGTTAGTGATGCAATTCATAAATTTTATAATAAATAAAAACTCCACTTCTATAGAGAGGTGGAGAAATTGCTATGAAAAAGGAAGGGGTTTAATCCCCTTCGAGACAAATATAATAAATATTAGCTTATCCTACTTACGAGCTTTATAAATAGTTTAAACTAATTTCTTTTAAATTATGAATTACTTTAATTGAATAGGAATGATCTGATTGGTTTCTCTGCTTTTTTCTGCCATAAAGCCCATGATATGACTTTCTACAGATGCATCTATAGTGGAGGTTAATAAACTGGGGTCTTGTTTTTTTACAGCATTAATCCAGTCTGTGACTAAACCCCAATCTCCACCGCCATGTCCACTACCTTGATAACCACTATTTTTATTCTCATCAATAGTAACATCCCATTTAGTTACCTTACCTGTTAAGAAATCTGTGTGCGTAAATTCAGTCATATCTCCAGTTATGTCTCCATGAGACCCCATGATTCTTGTTCTTCTACCATGATAGGATGTAAATGCCTCCATAGAAAAATTAGCAGTAATTTCATCTTCGAACTCCATAGATGTTACATAATGATCTGGTTGATCATTTTCCATTTTGTAAACACAACGACCATAGTTTGTTGTTTTTAATTGTTCTAGAATATATTCTCTGTGTTTAGAGGTATCATCTGGCAAGTCAAAAACTGAAGACCAACCATCTGGTTCATTATAAATTTTCAAAGCAGAATATGGGCAGGTAGCCTCTACAGCACAACCATCTGAACATCTATTGGTACTGCCTTCAGGAGCGTTTTCTTTTTTAAACCACTTTAGGCTACCATATGCAGCGATACTTTTACAGGGCTTTCCTATCATCCATCTTAAAATATCTAAATCATGACAAGATTTAGCAAGAATAATTGGTGTTGTTTTTTTTGAGTTATGCCAGTTTCCTCTCACATATGAATGTGACATGTGTATATGTTCAATAGGCTCTAGGTGTTGAATACTTATAAGCTTTCCTATAGACCCAGATTGAATCATTTCTCTTAATTTTATAAAATAAGGAGCATACCGTAATACATGACATACAGCAACAATTCTACCCGTTTTATTTGCTAGGTTAAGAATATCTAAACACTCTTTTTCTGTTGGAGCTATCGGTTTTTCTAGTAAAATATCATAGCCCATTTCTAATGCTTTTATACAGGGGCTATAATGTAAATTATCTGGTGTAGAGATAATAACTGCATCGGCAAATTTAGGACGATCAAAAACATGTTCCCAGGTATCAAATCTGTTTTCTTTAGAAATATTATGTTTTTTTGCATATCTTTTATTTCTTATAGAAATGGGTTCCGCAACACCAACTATATTTAATTCTTTAGGAAATTGAATACCATAATTCCCATACACATTTCCTCTTCCTCCTGCACCTAAAGTAATTACAGTTACAGGATTTTCAATATTAGGGTTTCCAAATTCTCTTGAAGGGATTGTTTTTGAGTTGTTTTTTATATGAGCAAAACCACTTAGTGGGCTGGAAAGAATAGTGGCGCCACCAAGTCCAATTGTTAAATTTTTGATTGCTTTTCTTCGATCTATTTTTTTCATAATACCTACAGGATAATTTAATTTTAGTTAACACTATTTAAAATTGTGCTATATGCAACTAAGTTAGTAAATATCTATGGAAACATATAATTAAAGGAAATTCAAAGGTTTTTTAAAATCTATTACTTATTTGCTTGTTAACAAAGATATCCTGTAACTTATACCCATACTAATAGATGCACTACTCAAAGCACCACCAATGGCTTTTATATAACCTGCTGTACTTCTTAAAGCGAGTCTTGAATTTAATTTATAATTAAAACCTACACTTGGTTTTATAATGAATCCTTCACCGGTATTAATATTTCCTCCACCAGCACCACCAGCTAAGCCTTGAAGAAATATATTTATTTTATTATTCATAAAATAATTACTTTGAAGGCCAACTCCAACAATACCTTCTGCATAAGCACCAGCATTTCCAAAATTTGCAAAAGAGGTTTGCCCAGCTAAATAGATGTTTTTATTGAGATGATAATTAAGCTGTAATGAGATCTGATGTAAATTTTCTGTAGGTTGAGTCATTCTTTTTGCATTTAAATAGGCGTCTTGTTTTATAATGACTTCAATTCCTTTAAATACTGCTTTAGTATCTGTAGATTTTTCTGAGATTCCATTAATATTGGAGTAATATTTTAATCCAATACCAAAACTAGTACTCTTAAAAAAAGAATTAGGACTCATCATTAAACCTTTATTTATAGAAAGATAGGTGTTGTTTACAATATGTTGTTCTACAGAAATATCTGGATATAGTAATACACCACCTTGAGAATCTACACCACCGCCACCACCGGCACCTATTCCAAATTTTGTAAGAATATTGGTTTTGTTATTGTTAAATGAAAATTGATAACCAGCTCCTAAGATAATATTCATATATCCGGCAGGAATACCGTCGTAAGCACCATCAAATTTGGCAAAATAAAACCAGTTTTTATTGATATAGGAATTCAACTCAAAACCTGCCAAACGAATAGTACTCCCTGCCAAAGATCTTCCGTCACCATATTTAGAGTTTCCTACTACAGAAAGATTGTTTAGATGTAGCATAAAAGATGTTCTAATAGGTTTTTTACTCCAAGTAGAGGTACTTAATTCTCTACCACTAAACTCTCGTTCACTATTTTCTATATTGGCAGACGAAAAGTTTATGGGTATTTGCAGTCCAAGACGTAACTGTTGATTTTCAATAGCCCCTTTGTCAAAGAAGTTAATATAGCTATAACCAGTTGTGAACGAAAATTTTTTAAATTGAATTCCAAGATTTACATGAGGTAAGATAAAAGCACCCCCACCATCTGGAGCTCCAGCTCCACCACCACCACCAAAATGAATTCCAGTATCTATAAATACCTTGTCTGTTAGATAGTTTTTAAATCCGGCATTTACCCCTAAGGTAAAAAAACCACCACGTATACCTCTTACAGATCCATACATTCCTAATCCTGTATAAAATTTATCAAAGGCAAGATTATAATGAATACCCATTAAGCCCATGTGAATTTCATTAAAACCATCAATAGTTGTAGGCATGTCTACTGATATATAATCAACCGCAAAAAAACCTTTTTGTGTATTTTTTAGTGGAACATTCTTTTTTTCTTGACTTTGTGAGTAAAAACCACAAAGAAATATGAAAATAACTAGCAATTTTTTCATGTTATTTTTTATGAACTGTTATAATGATTGTTTTTGATGTGGGTGTATTGCTAATTCTAGCTTTACTTTGAAGCGGAACCAATACGTTTGCTTCAGGAAAATAGGTAGCAGAACACTGTATTGGGATGCTGTAAGGAATTACAAGAAAGCTTTTTGCAATTCGTTGTTCTTTATTAAAATGACTTATTAAATCTACTGTATCGAGCTTTTCTAATCCTTGTTCTTTCATGTCTGTAGGGTTCATAAAAATAACTCTACGTTCATTTATAATGCCACGGTATCTATCATCTAGTCCGTAAATAGTTGTATTGTATTGATCATGAGTTCTTATAGTCATCATAATCAATTGATTTTTTTGTAATACAATATCAGAGACAGCATTAATGGTAAAGTTAGCTTTACCAGTTAGGGTAGGAGAGAAGTCTTTATTTCTTGCAGTATTTGGCAAATAAAAGCCTCCTTTTTCTCTAACACGATTATTGTAATTTTCAAACCCTGGAATAGTTGCTTCTATTTTATCTCTAATGCCATCATAATCTTTAATCAATTCTGCCCAATTAAGGGTTGTATTAGATAAACTTGCTTTTGCCATTCCGGCAACAATAGCAGGTTCACTTAATAAAGATTCTGATAAAGGCGCTAGATGTCCAGAAGAGGCATGAACTACACCCATAGAATTTTCTACACTTACAAATTGAATTCCTTTTTCTTGAACATCTTTTTCAGACCTTCCCAAGCAAGGTAATATTAATGCTTTTTTTCCGTGAATTAAATGACTTCTATTTAATTTGGTAGAAACATGTACCGTTAAGTCACAATTTTGTAATGCTTTAGCGGTATATTCTGTATCTGGAGAAGCAGATAAAAAGTTGCCTCCCATACCAATAAAAACATGTGCTTTTTTTTGATGCATTGCTTCAATAGCATCTACAACATCATAGCCATGTTTTCTTGGTGCTTTAAAGTTAAATTCTTTTTCTAAATTATCTAAAAATGCTTCTTTTGGTTTTTCCCAGATACCCATAGTTCTGTCTCCTTGAACATTAGAATGTCCTCTAACAGGGCATGTTCCAGCACCTTGTTTGCCAATACTGCCTTTTAACAATAATAAATTAACAAGTTCACGAATGTTGTCTACAGAGTTTTTATGTTGTGTTAACCCCATAGCCCAGCAGATAATTATTTTTTTCTTTTGAGCTATTAATGTAGCAGCTTCTTCAATAATTTTAAAATCAATACCTGTTTGAGGAATTAATTTTTCTATGGAGTAGGTCTCTACATCTGTAATAAAATCTTCATATCCTGTGGTGTTTGTTTTAATAAACTCATGATCAAAAATAGCTCCAGGAGTTTCTTGCTCTTTCTGCCATAGTAATTTTAGAATAATTTTTAGCAAAGCAACATCTCCATTTATTTTTACTTGCAAAAATACATCTGTTAATTTTTGACCTTTTCCCATCCATTTGATAGGGTTTTGAGGATCATTATACCTCATTAATCCTACCTCTGGCAGTGGATTAATAGTTATAATTTTACCACCTCTTTTTTTAGTTTCTCCTAAAGCAGATAGCATTCTAGGATGATTTGTACCTGGGTTTTGCCCCATTACAATCACTAATTCAGCATGGTTAAAATCGTCTAGAGTTACAGACCCCTTTCCAATTCCTAGAGTTTCGGTAAGTGCAGTACCACTAGATTCATGACACATATTAGAGCAGTCAGGTAAGTTATTGGTGCCAAACTTTCGCACAAATAATTGATATAAAAAAGCGGCTTCATTACTAGTTCTTCCTGAGGTGTAAAAAATTGCTTCGTCTGGTGAAGGAAGTGATTTTAATTCTTTGCCAATCATGTTAAAAGCGTCTTCCCAAGAAATTTCTTCATAATGATCTCTCCCCTCATAAACAACAACAGGATGGGTAATACGTCCTTTTTTTCCTATTTCGTAATCAGATAATTCTGATAGTTTTGAAATTGAATGCGTCGCAAAGAAAAGTGGTGAAACTCTGTTTTTAGTTGCTTCTTCAGCAACTGCTTTTGCTCCGTTTTCACAATATTCTGCTAAAAAAGCTCTTTTTTCATCTGGATCTGGCCAGGCACATCCCGGACAATCAAAACCGTTTTTTTGATTTAGCTTGGCCAACAAACCAATACCCTTTAACAAACCAACCTCCTCTTTTATATGAGTAATAGCAGATTTTATGGCTTTATATCCTACAGCTGAAGATGGAATTTTTTTAAATTCTATTCCTGTTAGTTTTTCAGGTGGTTGTGCATGTATTTTTTTTGTGCTCATACGCCTATTTTAGTTTCTAAAAAGCTAGGGTTTGCATACACGGTCATTTTATTTTCTCTTGTAAAACCAATCAAACAAATGCCAAATTCTTTTGCAAAATCTACCGCCATAGAAGAACAGGCAGAGACGGCAACTATTACGGGTATTTTGGCTAAAAATGCTTTGGAAACAATTTCATAAGAAACACGTCCGCTCACCAACAAATACATTCCGCTTTTCAAAGAATTTTTTTGCAATAAACTACCAACACATTTATCTACAGCATTGTGCCTTCCAATATCTTCTCTAATGGTAAGTAAATTAAAATGAGTATCAAAAATACCAGCAGCATGACTACCTCCAGTTTTTTTAAAAGTTTCTTGATGTTTTTGAAGAGGAGCAAACATACCTAGTAAACTTTCAGAAGAAAATGATATTTTTTGATCAATTTTATTTCCATGAACCTCTATGTCTTCAAGCTGTTGTTTTCCGCAAATACCACAAGAAGAAACAGATAATAAGGTTCTTTTATTTAGGTATCCTTTTCCTAAAATACCTGGAGCTATGGTTACATTTATAATACTTGGAATCCCATATTTTTCTTCAACAATTTCAAAAGGTATTGGGAGTGAATTTTTATAAATATCTTCAGCATATAATAACCCAAGAACAAGATCTTGATCATTATCTGGTGTTCTCATAACTACGGTATATGCCTCGCTATTTATATTGATTTGTAAGGGAGCCTCAACAACCAATTTATCTGTGGTGATAGATTGTGCTTTATTAACTATGTGAAGGCCTTCGTAGGTGTTTGTTTGCATGAGATAACCTGTAAAAAGTTATAATAACAAACTTAGTGAAAAATATGGTATAAATAATAAAAAGCCTTTATTTATGGGAGTTTATAGCATATTTACATCTAGTAAAATAAAGATTGACTATAGTTTTTTACAATACATACATATAAATTTATTGTGTATGTTGGTGGTGAAAAATAAAAAACTGTCACCGCCATCTTTAATTTTCAGTTCTTTTCTAATTTGTGCAACTGTTTTATGAAAATTTCTGATAGTAATATTTGCTTTTTTATTTGGTAAAAGCTTTAAAATTTGCTTTTTATCGTATGGTAGTACTGCTACTATTTTAAATTCTCTACCCGGAAATTCAATTCTTTTTTTTGATGTATAAAGATGTGAATGCTGATGTAATTTAAATATATTTAATTGTGTACTTATTTCGTGGAATGCACCAGATTTTAGAACTGCTGCATTGGGTTCGTATAAATATTCTAAGGGTTCTTGATAGCTTGAAACTGGTTTTTTATGATAGTTGAAATGAAATTTTTGTGCACTTTTTTTTGTAAAATTGATGGTCTTTATTAGTATTTCTTTACAATATCCTTTTTCTAATATATAAAGCAATTCTTTTACATCATTATTAATAGCAACAACATGTATTTCTTTTACAAATTTTAATTCATTGATGGCACTTGTGATATCTAGTATGGGTGAGTTTTTAAGAAGAATTGTTTTTGTTTTTTTAAATAATAAATCTATGTTCTCTGGGATATTTGGTTCACAATCTTTCAATAAAAAAACCTTCTCTTTCACATCATTTCTTCTTGAAGGATCTATATAAATACTGTCTCTTATACACATCTCCGAGCCCACGAGACAGGCAGAAATCTC
>OJFL01000748.1_pt1 | contig 15062 bp, 16 predicted proteins | sample 1594131 | NCBI WGS metagenome assembly OJFL01 (sample SAMN05416782, study PRJEB24817) | seawater metagenome | isolation source: Sea water | place: Canada:Atlantic | collected 2013-07 | reverse complement strand
ACCCCCTGATCGGGGACCAAATTGCGATTGACCATAAGAAGTCTGATATCACCGAAAAGCAAAAATTAATGCTCGATTTTGCAATCAAACTTGCCCGAACACCGGAGCTCATTGACCCCAAAGATCATCAGCATTTAAAGAATCAGGGCTTCAGCGCGGAGGATATTTGGGATATCGGAGCCATTACATCATTTTTTGCGCTCTCCAACAGAATGGCTCATTTGATAGAGATGCGTGCTAACGACGAATTTTACATGATGGGCAGAATTCCTAAACCTAAAAGTTGAAGGCTACATTTGAACTTATTCCAAATTTAATGGTTCATTAATTCTAATAAAGAATAAATTTGATGAATTTTGCTCCAAAAATCGTGGCTCCTTGTATAATTTCTTAATATGGAAAATCAACACAAGGAATTATAAATGTCGTCATACGACCCAGATCCTCAAGAAACTCGAGAATGGCTCGACGCGCTAGAGGGAGTTTTAGCATCAGAGGGACCGGAGAGAGCCCACTTTCTCCTTGAACAACTTATTGAGAAAGGCCGCCGTTCTGGCGCGTTCCTTCCTTACACCGCGAATACGGCATACATTAATACAATTCCGCCATCCAAAGAGGACAAGTCTCCTGGCGATCACGAGTTGGAACATAAAATTCGCAGTTACGTTCGTTGGAATGCGGCTGCAATGGTTTTAAGGGCCAATAAGACCACAAATGTAGGTGGGCACATCGCAAGCTTCGCATCTGCGGCAACACTGTACGATATTGGGTTCAATCATTTTTGGCACTCTCCCTCAGAAAAACACGGGGGCGACTTAATTTTTGCACAAGGACATTCTGCTACCGGTGTATACGCTAGGGCGTTCATGCTTGGCCGATTAACTAAAGAGCAAATGGATAAATATCGTCAAGAAGTGGACGGCGATGGATTATCATCTTATCCACATCCATGGCTCATGCCTGATTTCTGGCAATTCCCGACGGTCTCGATGGGATTGGGTCCAATTATGGCGATCTACCAAGCTCGTTTTATGAAATACCTTCAAGACCGGGGTCTCGCGAACACTGAGGGCCGGAAGGTCTGGTGCTTTATAGGAGATGGCGAGAGCGACGAGCCCGAGACACTAGGCGCGATTGGCGTTGCAGCTCGCGAAAAGCTCGATAACTTAATCTTTGTTGTAAATTGCAATCTACAAAGGTTGGATGGTCCTGTGCGCGGTAATGGAAAGATCATCCAAGAACTAGAGGCTGATTATCGTGGGTCGGGTTGGAATGTGATTAAGCTCATCTGGGGATCTTACTGGGATTCACTGATTGCTCGAGACACTAACGGCTTGTTGCTAAAGCTCATGGACGAGACGGTTGACGGTGAATATCAAACTTACAAAGCTAAAGACGGCGCCTACGTGCGCGAGCATTTTTTCGGAAAATATCCAGAGACGCGCGATATGGTTTCTAACATGTCAGACGACGATGTATGGCGTCTCAACCGAGGGGGGCATGATCCCTACAAAATTTATGCTGCGTACTCAGCCGCAGTGAAACACACTGGACAACCCACAGTCATCCTAGCAAAGACCATTAAAGGTTATGGCATGGGGTCTGCAGGTGAAGCTCAGAACATCACCCACCAGCAGAAAAAAATGGGGACGACCTCATTAAAAGATTTCCGGGATCGTTTCAAGTTACCTATCGCCGACAGCGATATTGATGACATACCTTACCTAACTTTCCCAGACGACTCGCCAGAGGCTAAATACATGCACGAACGTCGTGAAGCGCTCGGCGGATATCTTCCAACACGGAGGATGAAAGGGGATACGCTCGAGGCGCCACCTATTTCCGCATTTGATGCGCTGCTAAAAAATTCTGGCGACCGAACGTTTTCTACGACCATGGCCTTTGTGCGAATCCTTGGCGTACTGGTCAAAGATAAAACCCTCGGCAAACGCGTTGTGCCTATTGTGCCGGATGAGTCACGTACATTTGGTATGGAGGGTATGTTCAGGCAACTCGGCATATGGTCGTCAGTTGGCCAACTTTATACACCCGAAGATGCTGATCAATTAATGTTTTACAAAGAGCATAAGAGCGGACAAATACTTCAAGAGGGAATTAATGAGGCAGGCGCCATGTCATCATGGATTGCCGCAGCGACCTCTTATTCCACACATGGGATCTCCATGATTCCATTCTACATATACTACTCAATGTTCGGTTTCCAGCGAGTCGGGGACTTAGCCTGGGCCGCGGGAGATCAACGAGCAAGGGGATTTTTGCTAGGCGGAACAGCGGGTCGAACTACACTTAATGGGGAAGGCTTACAACATGAGGACGGACATAGCCACTTACTTTCCAGCACAATTCCAAACTGCGTCTCATATGACCCAACATTTGCTTATGAATTAGCAGTGATTGTTCAGGATGGACTTCGACGCATGCACCAAGACCAGGAAGACGTCTTCTACTACATCACAGTTATGAACGAAAACTATGCGCACCCTGAGATGCCAAAAGGCACGGAGAATGGCATTGTGCGCGGGATGTATCAACTGCCATACCTGAAAAGCAAACTGAAAAAAGCTCCCAAAGTACAACTTCTCGGTAGTGGCACCATACTGCTTGAAGTGATCGCAGCTAGAGCGCTACTAGAGCAAGACTTTGGGATTGCAGCAGACGTTTGGAGTTGCACCAGTTTCAATGAGCTCAGGCGAGATGGCATCACTGTCTCGCGTTGGAATATGCTGCACCCTGGTGAGAATCGCAAACTCAGCCACGTTGAAAAATGCCTTGGAAATACGGACGGGCCAGTAATCGCAGCAACTGACTATATGAGAATCTTTGCTGATCAAATTCGACCGTACATCCCGAATAAAAACTACGTTGTACTTGGCACGGATGGCTTTGGTCGATCTGATACTCGCGAAAAATTAAGAGACTTTTTTGAAGTTGATAGAAGATATGTTGTGATCGCAGCCCTATCAGCCCTAGTGGATGAGGGAGCGATTCCAAAAGCAACTGTAGCTAAGGCTATTAAAAAATATGGCGTCAACCCAGAAAAACCAGAACCTACAACGGTCTGAATACAATACGATTTATTAAAAAATTGAAGTAAGGCAAAGGAATCTAAATGGCAAATGTTAAAGAGGTTTTAGTTCCCGACATTGGTGACTTTAAAGATATTCCAGTCATTGAAGTGCTGGTCAAACCTGGGGATCACGTCAAAGAAGAAGATTCTCTCATCACCCTGGAATCAGACAAAGCAACGATGGAAGTCCCTGCGCCCTTCGACGGTGTCATTAAAGATCTGCGCGTGAGTGTTGGAGATGGCGTTTCTGAAGGAACAATCATATTAAGCCTTGAGGCACTTCTAGCCGAAGAAAAGCCAAAAAAATCTGAGCCAACCCATGAGGCGCCAGTAACCGAGACTTCTCCTGAGACCAAAAAATCTCCAGTAATTGCAGAGGAAGCAACTCCCACACCAGTAGCTCCTAAGCCGCAGGCGGCGCCAACTAAAACGACCGAGAAAACTGCCTCTTCAGCGCACGCTAGCCCTGGCGTCAGGCGTTTTGCTCGCGAATTGGGTGTAGACATTAACCTGGTGTCAGGAACTGGGCCTAAAGATCGAATACTCAAAGAAGATATTCAAACCTTTGTTAAAAACAGCATACAAAATAATGACAACAGCTCCGCGACAGGGTCTGGTTTAGGCTTCAATTTGCCAGCTATGCCAGTTATTGATTTCGAAAAATTTGGCCCTATTGAAAAGAAAGAACTGTCTCGGATCAAAAAGATTTCAGGTGCTGCACTGCATAGAAACTGGGTCACAATTCCGCACATCACGCAACACGATGAAGTAGATATCACGGAGCTCGAGGCATTTCGCAAATCACTTGCCAAAGACTCTGAAAAATCAGGCGTTAAAGTGACCCCTTTAGCACTCATCATGAAAACAGCAGTCGCGGCTCTGAAAAAATTTCCAGAATTTAACTCTTCTTTAACGCCTGAGGGCGACGCCCTATTTATCAAACAATACTTCCATATTGGGGTTGCCGTTGATACCCCAGGAGGTCTTGTTGTTCCAGTCATCAGAGACGTAGATAAAAAAGGGATACTTCAAATAGCCGAAGAATTAGGCACAGTAAGCGTTAAGGCGCGTGACGGTAAACTTGGACCTGCCGACATGTCTGGTGGGACGTTCACCATTTCGAGCTTAGGCGGCATTGGCGGCAGCCACTTCACTCCGATCGTCAATGCACCAGAAGTTGCGATTTTAGGTGTGGCTCGATCTTCGATCAAGCCCATTTGGAACGGAGTTGAATTCGCTCCTCGACTCATACTGCCACTATCGCTATCCTACGATCACAGAGTCATCGATGGGGCGGAAGGCGCTAGATTCGTTACCTATCTCAACCAAATGCTCGCTGATATTCGAAAGGTTTTACTCTAAGCGCTCAGACTTTAATTATGAAATTACTCCGACAGATAGAGCTATAAACCTTGAATATTAGCTCGTGTATTGGGATCCTTGGCGGTACATTTGATCCAGTTCATTTCGCCCACCTTCGATTAGCGGAAGAGGTGTCCGAGATATTTACGCTCGACAGAGTTCACCTTATACCTTCAGGCGAACCACCGCACCGAGCCACTCCGGGCGCATCAGCACAAGATCGTTTATGTATGGTCAGACTCGCACTCGAAGGGGCCGGCGACAATCTCGTGGCAGATGGCCGCGAATTGGATCGTATTGGAAAAAGCTATATGGTGGATACATTAGGAGCTTTCCGAGAAGAAAATCGAAATGCATCCATCAGCCTTATTCTTGGCACTGACGCATTCGTTGAATTGATGGCATGGCATGAATGGCGGCAACTATTTACATTGGCTCACATAATCGTGGCCTCTCGACCAAATTTACCGATAAGCCAACTGACAAAAATGCTTAAAGGTCAGTTATTGTCAGAGTTCGAGGCACGTCACAGCGGGAATTACAATGCGCTCACATCATCGACGCACGGATTAATTTTTACATACGAATTTACATCACTTGAGGTTTCTGGCACTGCATTAAGACAAAGAATTTACAGTGGATTGAGCCTTAAGTACCTATTGCCCGATAATGTAATAAACTACATTCAAGATCAAAGTCTTTATAAGGAGAGCTGTTCTGAATCAAACACTGAGTGATATTGCTGTAGACGTGCTAGAGCAAATCAAAGCACTAGACATCATTACAATAAACATAACCGCATCCAATACCCTTTTTGATGAAATCATTGTTGCTAGCGCAGAATCAACACGACAAGCGCGAGCATTTGTGAATAATCTTAAAGAACGTTTAAGAGGGACTGGTCACTCTGTATTGAGCGTTGAGGGGGAAACATCTGGGGATTGGGTACTCATTGACCTGGGTGACTTAATTGTTCATGTCATGAAGCCTGACATAAGAACCTACTACAACTTAGAAGACTTGTGGCAGGAGACCTCGTCTACCGAAAAAGGCGAGCAACAACAGGTAAGGTAAAAGCAGTCTAGCTTAATAGAAAATTTGCCATCAACTCAGCTTTAGCAATGGGAACTCAAGTATTCTAATTAGCGAATATGAAAATCAATATTATTGCCGTAGGTCACAAACCTCCTAAATGGGCTGCGGATGGCTGCCAAGAATATCTCAAAAGATTTCAACGTGAACTAACAATTTCAGTGACTGAAATCAAGCCAGCATTTCGTGTCGGACATGCTGATAAAAACCACCTCGCTAGAAAAACGGAGAAAGATAAAATTTTTCTAAAAGTAAATAAAAATGCTTACTTAATTGTATTGGATGAAAGAGGACCGCAAGCCACCACCAATGAACTAGCAAAACTAATGAGCACCTGGATGAATGAAGGAAAAGATGTTGATTTCGTCATCGGCGGCGCGGATGGTCTTGATCCCGAGATTAAGGATCAAGCGTTCAAAATGATTTCTCTATCGGCAATGACTTACCCACACGCGCTCGCCCGCTTAATTCTTATCGAACAGCTCTACCGAGCTCAGTGTATTATCAGAAATCATCCTTATCACAGAGATTAAACTACGTTACACGGCATGAGCGAATTTTTTTACTTAGCCTCGCAGAGTCCCCGAAGGAAAGAGATTCTCGATTCATTGGGGGCGCCCTACCGACTTCTTAATCTAGTGGAAGGCGCAGGACAGAACGCCGATTTCGACGAAACCCCCATTCCAAATGAAATACCGATCCAGTATGTTAAAAGAATTTCGCTGATTAAAGCAGCCGCAGCCTGGCAACACCTTATGAAGCAACATCTTCATAGGGCACCTGTCTTAACGTTAGACACAACCGTAACCATAGACGATCGGATTTTAGGTAAGCCTAGGGACGTTGAGGACGCACGACTTATGCTCCAAAGCCTTTCGGGGCGGTCACATCAAGTACTCACGGCTGTCACCATGAGACGAGGCTTTGATGTACATCAAAGCCTTTCTATAACGACCGTATGCATGCAATCACTTAATGAAGATGTCATTGAGAGCTACATAAAGACCGCCGAGCCTTTTGGTAAATCTGGAAGCTATGGCATTCAAGGTATCGCAAGCATTTTTATCAGTCATATTGCTGGGAGTCACTCAGGGGTCGTTGGCTTACCCATATACGAGACATCGGAGCTAATCAAAAAATTTGGGTTTTCACTGCTATGAATAATGAAATACTGATCAATGTCACACCACAAGAGACTCGCGTTGCCATCATTCAGCGAGGAATCGTACAAGAGCTACATATCGAACGTGAAACTCAACGAGGATTAGTTGGCAACATCTACAATGGCGTTGTAAAACGCATTTTGCCCGGCATGCAATCAGCATTTATTGATATTGGTATAGAAAAAGCTGCATTTTTACACGTTACCGATCTTTTCGGTCATGACCAAACGAATGCAAACGAAACTTCGATCGAAAAGATACTGCATGAGGGACAAAAACTACTCGTGCAAGTCGCAAAAGAACCTATTGGAACCAAAGGAGCTCGACTATCCACACAAATCAGTATTGCTGGGCGCTTATTGGTCTACCTGCCATTAGAAAACCATATCGGCATCTCGCAAAAAATTGGCAATGAGGGGGAGCGAGAGAGCCTCAAGGAACGTCTAACGCACTTGAAAGGTGAAGGGTGTCAAGAAGGGTTTATCGTTCGGACGCTTGCCGAGACCGCTAGTGACGATGAGTTCCAAGCCGATATCGATTATTTAAGACTAGTTTGGGAAAACCTTAAGGTTCGATCTAAGGCGAGTAGCGCACCGTCCAGCGTGTATCAAGAGCTAGATTTAAGTGTTCGAATCTTGAGGGATTTTTTGTCGGAGGAATTTGAACGCATTCTTGTCGACTCAAGAGAAACCTTTCAAAAAATGGAAACTTTCGCGAAGACATTTATTCCAAAATATGCAAACCGAGTACAAGTCTATGCGAGCGATCGGCCTTTATTCGAGCGCTATGGCGTTGAGGACGAAATAGAAAAAGCATTAAGCAAACGCGTTAATTTGAAATCGGGCGGCTATCTCATTATCGATCAGACCGAAGCGCTCACTACGGTAGATGTAAATACAGGTAGCTTTGTTGGTGATAGAAATTTTGAAGAAACGATATTCAAGAATAATCTTGAAGCGTCGCAAGCGATAGCTAGGCAACTGAGGCTTAGAAATCTCGGAGGCATTATTCTCATTGATTTTATTGATATGGAAAATGAAACTCATAAACAATCCATCCTTGACGAGCTTGAAAAATCGATCGCACTAGACCGGACGCGAATTACCATTAACGGCTTTACACAACTGGGTTTAGTGGAGATGACCAGAAAACGAACCAGAGAGTCTTTAGCGCACGTGCTATGCGAGACTTGTTCGGCGTGTTTAGGACAAGGAGAAATCAAGACCGTTGCAACGGTTTGTTATCAAATCCTTCGTGAAATAGTGCGAGAGTCTCGACAATACAATCCAGAAAGTCTGCGCATAATTGCGTCACAAAAAGTAATAGATTTTTTTCACGACGAAGAATCTCAGAGTATTGCAATGGCAGAGCAATTTATAAGCAAAACAATATTGCTACAAACGGAGCCGATGTACGGACAAAAAGAATACGACATCGTGCTCGGCTAAGCATGGCGAACAGACTAAGATGTGCTCAAAAACAATTGCAGGCTGTGAGACATTGCGCTAATTGGCCAGATCAAAAAAATCTGGCATGTCACAAGCAAAAATAGTGGAGAGAGATCCACCCCACCAACCGGCTTAAACCGCCGCCTAAATATATCTAAAAATGGGGATGACATCGCCGCCAACAAAGAGATGATTGGGCTATAAGGATTAACCCAAGACAAAATTGCTTGAGCAAACGTGACCATAATAATAATATAGACGAACATTTTGGCAAGACTAACTGATGATAAACAAAATATTGCCAATGCCGTCATGAGCGACGATGTTTTAAAGTCGATGCCACTTAAAATCAAAATCAAACTCAGCAACAGCATCTCGGTGAGTAGCGCCAACAAGAAAGTCGACAAATCATACCCTCGCCAACCTGGGACATAACGCCTAGTAGGTATCACAGCAAAATCTGTAATTGCACAGACAAAAATACTAAGAGGATTGCCTGGCGTCGCACGCACAATCTGCAGATAGAATCGAAGTAAAAATGCGAGCGAAAATATACCTAGAACTGTTTTAAACAAGAAAAATCCTGCCTCAATCATTGATCACCCTCTCCAAAATCGTTAGCTAACTCCTCCGAGCGATCTCTGGCACACCGAACGCCTCGAGCAATCATATCCTTTAGTTTGTCTTCATCAAAAGAGGCCAACGCCGCCGCCGTCGTTCCTCCTTTTGAGGTCACGCGCTCACGCAATACTGATATAGATTCTTCCGACCGAGCAGCGAGGCTTGCGGCGCCCAAAAACGTCTCAACAGCGAGTAACCCAGCAGCAGCACGGTCAAGTCCCAACTCTACGCCGACGGCCTCTAGCGCTTCAATAAAATAAAATACATAGGCAGGCCCACTCCCAGAGATAGCCGTGACCACATCAATTAACGATTCCGTCTCACACCATATGTGTTGCCCGACACAGCTCATAACATTTTCCGCCAATTCGCGATCACCTATGGTCATGTCATCTCCGTACATACCTGACACGCCCGCTTGGATTAAAGCAGGCGTATTCGGCATAACACGAATGATCCGGCTATAACCACTCAGCCACTGTTTGATTGATACGATGGGGATACCGGCAGCAATACTGATAATAAGACTTGTCTTGAGACTTGACGCACACGACCGCACCACTTCTTTTAAGTTTTGAGGCTTCACAGCCAATACAACAACATCTGGATTAAAATCAGAATCAATAAAATTCGGCGCCGTACTAATCTGCATGGCCTCAAATTTCGCTCTGGCCTCTTCCGCGACATCTACAACCAGAAGATCGCTCGGAGACGAACCCTTTTTTAGGAGCCCGCTGATAAGTGCGGTCGCCATGTTTCCGCCCCCGATAAAAACAACTTTCATATTATTGTTACCTCAGTATTCAACCTTAATCGCCATCCTATATGTTTCAATTCTAATATCACTCAACGAGCACCAAAAATTCCTCGACCAACCCGCACAAATGTTGCTCCTTGCTGTATGCCAATTTCTAAATCATCAGACATGCCCATTGACAACACATCTAATTCAAAACCATCTTGATTTAAGGAACCCTTCAATTCGGCTAACCGTCGAAATGTGTCTGAGGCTGGCCCATTCTCTGCGCTGACCTCTGGAATGGTCATCAGCCCTCGCAGATCCAAGAAAGGCAATTGTCGCACCGCTCGCGCAAGGTCAAGGACATCTGAGACATGACACCCCTGCTTGGTCTCTTCTCCTGTAACGTTGACTTGCAAACAAACGTTTAGCGGGCGACCGACCTGAGACCTTATCTCCGAGAGTCTTTGGGCTATCTTTAATCGATCAACAGAATGGACCCAATCAAACTTGAGTGCGATTTGTCGTGTTTTATTACTTTGAATCGGCCCAATAAAATGCCACTCAAGCGGCAAGTCACTTAATAACAAGATCTTATTAATTGCTTCTTGCACATAGTTCTCTCCAAAGCGTAACTGTCCCGACTGGTAGGCTTCTCGGATCACATCAGCAGAAAATGTTTTGCTCACGGCAATCAAGCGCGTCGATTCAGGCTCTCGTCCCGCGCGGCTTAACGCCATGCTTATTTGAGCATTAACACGCAACAAGTTATCACTGATGGTATGTTTTTTTACCATCATTTGATGACCAACGTCACGGTTTCAAAACCACCAAGAAAACAATCACCACCAATATCAATACCGGAAACTCATTGAACCAACGGAACCAGATGTGTGAGCGTTGATTCTGATTATTCTTAAATTTTTTCAGCAATACACCACACCAGATATGATAAATGACAAGCACACCTACCAAGCTGAGTTTGGCTTGTATCCAAAAACTCTCAAAGCCCCACCCACCAATGACCAACCAAAACCCGGTAATGATGGTCAGTAAAGCGCCAGGCATCATGATCCCATAAAATAATTTTCGTTCCATAATTTTGAAACGATCATCACTAGTTTTGTCAGAGGACATCGCATGATATACAAACAACCGCGGCAAATAAAATAAACCAGCGAACCATGTCACCATGAAAATTATATGCGCTGCTTTCACTATGCCCATAAGAGTAAAATCCTTTTTTCTATTCTGCTAAGACGACAGCTTCTGCCGACAATGGTTGATGACTACATTTTGAAGTCGTATTAAATCTCCATGAAAAAAGTGCCCCGCGCCCGGGAACACTGTAACTGGGATGTGCTGCGGCCGAGCCCAATTCAGTACGTCAGACAGCAGCACCACATCGTCCTCTTCCCCGTGTAAGACCAAGGAGTCCTCAGGAACAGACTCAACTTCAAATTTGCCCACCGCTGGCGCAATCAACACAACCTGATGGGGGCTTTTATCTTGTGCTACACGAGCAACCACATAGGTGCCGAAAGAAAATCCTGCAAAAATTAAATGGTTTGGTTGAAATCTTTGCTTGGCGTAGCTCAATACCGTTTCGAAATCCTCAATTTCGCCTGCACCTCCACCGTAGACGCCATCGCTATTGCCAACACCTCTAAAGTTAAAACGTACAGCAGTTAGGCCTAACGCACAAAATGCTTTTGCAAGCGTCTGCACGACTTTGTTCTCAAAGGTCCCACCGTATAAGGGGTGCGGATGCGCGATCAAAGCACAGCCTACACTCGGAGCACGTGGCTCATTGACGGCGACTTCCAGATTTCCAGAAGAACCCTCAATCAACAAACAATTTTCATTTCTACGGTTCAAATTTGCAATCGCTCCACAATGCGCCCGCCTACCAAGTGTTCATCGATAATTTCGTCAATGTCACTCTCATCAATAAAGGTATACCAAATCTCTTCCGGGTAAATCACCATAACCGGACCTTCATCACATCGATCTAAGCAACCGGCCTGATTAATGCGTACACGGTCAGGCCCTGACATGCCGAGTGCTTTAATCTTTACCTTAGCGTAATCCCTCAAATTCTGAGAACCGCGGTCATTGCAAGAGGTTCGGCCATCTGTGCGTTGATTACAACAAAAAAATACGTGGTGCTGATAAAAGCTCATAAGCGATAAAATAGTTGATACTGGTTGTTTATAGATTATATCGGAGACAATACGTGATACTTGTAAAATATATATCAGCGGTCCATGACTGAGGTAGATGTTTTTAATGGCGATGCGGATGGGCTCTGTGGCATCACGCAGCTTAGGCTGGCTCAGCCCAAGCAATCCGCAGTCGTTACTGGTGTAAAACGGGACAATGCGCTTTTAATGCAAGCGTCGCTTTCTGGCGTTAGCCAGGTCACGGTCGTTGATATTTCTCTGCACACCAATCTAGATGCTCTGAATAAGGCTCTTGCTTCTGGCTGCAAGGTTGAATGGTTTGATCATCATCATCCTGGCGAGATCCCAAAGCACACGAATCTGACCGCTCATATTGACACCGATCCCAACGTCTGCAGCAGCCTCATCATTAACGCTCACCTAAATGGTCAATTTCAAAACTGGGCCATCGCTGCTGCCTTTGGAGACAACTTAGATCAAAGTGCTCAAGAACTCGCGGCGTCTGGCACCCTCTCGAGAAAATCGATTGCAGTACTTAAGGAGCTGGGTAATTGCATCAACTACAACAGTTATGGCGAGTCTATCGAAGACCTGCATTATCATCCTGAGGAGCTCTGCTATTTAATGCGACAATTCGATGAGCCCCTTAGTATGGTCGCCGAAACCGAGGTGCTCCAAGTGCTCAAAAGTTATTATGCGGAGGACTTAGGTCGCGCGCGTAAGATATTGACGCAAATCGTCAACGATGATGTGGCCATCGCTGTTCTTCCCAATGAAAAATGGGGTCGAAGAATTAATGGCATCTACGCAAACGAGTTGGCGAATAACTTTCCCAAACGGGCCCACGCCTTACTTGTTGAAAAGGAAAATGGATATACAGTAAGTATCCGCGCACCCAAAAGTAACCCCACCAATGCGCAACAAGTCGCACTTAAATTCGAGACGGGGGGTGGCCGCCACGCAGCGGCAGGCATACAGCATCTTCCTAATGATCAACTGATTCGCCTCACGGAAGCATTAACGCGCCAGTACTTCTCATCATAAAAACAGTAGGTATCGGATCGTCAAATCGTTTTAGTGATGGTCAAAAAAAAGCCAGCCTAAATGGCTGGCTTTTTAACCATAGAGATGGAGTGAAACTATTAATGACTTACTTTAGAAATCAATTTGAGATCTAAACATAACGGCTTCCTCGTTACCCGCGGTAGCGACAATCGGTGTGTTGTACTTAGTATCAACGAGATTCAACATGAATCGAACTTTTTCGTTCGGGATCCACTTCACGCCAACTGTCGTCGTTTTCACCAAATCAGCACCTGAGTAGTTGGCGTCCGCTACAGCTTGGGCATCCCACTCTGACTTACGAATCCCGATTTCCCATGCACCGGTGCCGCCAGCCTTAGAATAAGGTGCGTTAGGCTTAACACCCTTCATACCTTTTAGGCTGTATGATTTAACGTAATGCTCACCAGTTAACATGTACGTGAAAACCATATAGTTTGCTTCAACCTCATCATTTTGCACTGGTGTTTCGACACTCACTTTCGTAAGTTCGCCCTGAAATTTAAACGGGCCCTTTGCCGCAACGTAACTCAGATTAGTGTGGTCGCGCGAAAAGTCGTTCGGACCAGCAGCCAACGACCACGTACCGAACGTGTCACCTCTCGCCTCACCATCTAGACTAAAGATTATATTGTCGCCTGGACGATTCCTCGTGCCTTGTGACGCAGAGTAGCCGACATGAGCGATTGTATCCTTACCGCCACCCATCAGATTCGCCGCGTTATACGCAGCAGCGAACATTGAGTCCTTACCGTCAGCATCATTGCCACTTTCATCGGCGTTCTTACCTTCGCCGTTGTAGTAGCCGATTGAATAGAAGAACGTTTTCTTAATAGGCTCACCAAAGAGTTGTATACCAATCTGTTTGCCCGGCTGGAGGCCATCCGCTACGGAACGCTCTAAGAAATCAGTAAATCGTGAGCTGGTACCTTCCTCAAACCCCGAATAGAACTTTTGAGCACCGAAACGTGCGATAAATTTCTTGCTTGGTTTGAAATCTAAATAGCCATATTCAAGTTCGTTTGAATCTGGATTAAAAGTTGCTTCCAAACCCCAAATCTCGTCAATCGTCGCCTTTACCCCAAGATAAACTCGTCGGATCGCGAAAGTATCTTCTTCTAGATCATGGTTATAGTCATAGAAATCAGATTGAATTCGACCTGCAAACTGGAATTTATTTTTACCGTCTAAAGTTTCCCACTTGAATCCACCTTTGTATTTACCTTTAAGTGAATTGGGGTCACCTTTATCCGCTTTGATCTCTTTATACTCAGCGTCATTGATTACGCCCTTATCATAGAGTTTATCAATCAATGTATCATTCGCAGCAACACTGCCAGTCAGCGCGAATAATGCGCCCGCAACTGCCGCAGCTATAACTGCTTTGTTACTTTTTGTGAACATTCACAATCTCCTAATGGATAATAGAAATCTTTCGCACATAACCGAGCGAGCTCGAACTTACAAAAACGGCTCTCATACAACTCCGTTTCCGATAGCTCGAATACTAAAACTCGGTTATTACAGTTTGATTACAATTTTCAACTGTGGTGAAAAATCTACAGCGGGGATAACTTAGAGTTGTGACAACGCCAAGGCCATGAGGCACAAGGCAAGCCCTGCGGTCGTCAATCCGAGGACTCTAACTTTGCGACTGAGGTCTTTAATTTCCTCTTGATGCTCTTCCCGACCCGCCTCTGTGTCGTCTGACAAATAAGCATCAATCAGTCGCGGCAATCGTGGAAGTATCGCAGCCCACGAGGGCGCCTCTTTTTTAATCTGTTTGATCAATCCTTTGAGCCCTATCTGCTCTTTCATCCAGCTTTCAAGGTAAGGCTTCGCAGTCTTCCAAAGGTCTAAATTTGGGTCTAACTCACGACCAAGCCCCTCAACGTTCAGCAACGTTTTTTGCAGCATGACGAGCTGCGGTTGAATTTCTACGTTAAAACGTCTCGCCGCTTGAAAAAGGTTTAAAAGTAAACGGCCAAAGGAAATATCTTTCAGAGGCTTATCGAATATAGGTTCACAAATCGACCGAATCGTTGCCTCAAAGTCATCTATACGGGTATCTTTAGGGACCCAACCGGCATCAACGTGCGCCTCTGCTACGCCACGGTAGTCGCGCCTAAAAAATGCCAAGAAATTTTGAGCTAAATAATTTTTATCGATTTCGGTGAGTGTTCCCATAATTCCAAAATCAAGAGCCACATAACGCCCATCCAGCTGCACCAAAATATTACCCGGATGCATGTCGGCTGTCTCTTATACACATCTGACGCTGCCGACGATATGCAGTGTGTAGAT
>OJFL01000747.1_pt1 | contig 15066 bp, 11 predicted proteins | sample 1594131 | NCBI WGS metagenome assembly OJFL01 (sample SAMN05416782, study PRJEB24817) | seawater metagenome | isolation source: Sea water | place: Canada:Atlantic | collected 2013-07 | reverse complement strand
CACGTTAATAAGTCAACACGGTGTCTTGCAATCGGAGAGGGTCCATATATGGTATTTAATAACTCATTACTATAGATCTCTATTCGACATATACGTTTGTTTTTAGTCTTTGGTCGCGATAGAAATAGCGAAGGTTAAAAAAATAGATCCCTTTTGAGGTGTGCCATGCAGTATCTAGCCGACAAACAGCCCGAGCCTGGCGAGGTCTTTGAAATTGCTGACGGTGTGTTGTGGCTAACCATGCCTTTGCCTTTCGAGTTAGATCATATCAATCTTTATCTTATTAAAGACGGTGACGGCTGGGTGGTAGTCGACACAGGAATTGGCACAAGCACAACTAAAAAGCTGTGGCAGCAAATTTTTAAAAAAATTGATGGTCGTATTACCGGTGTTGTTGTCACTCATCTTCATCCAGACCACGTTGGCCTAGGGGGATGGATTGCTGATGAGTTTAATGTGCCATTTTACATGTCGCAAACCGAATACTTTACCGCCAGAGCTTTTTGCGCTGGGAAAAACGGTGCGTCGAATCAACGAGATATCGATTACTACAATAGAGCAGGGCTAGATAAAGAGCTTATCGAGAAACTGACACAAGGGGATGGAAAGGGGTTTAGTCAGGTTGTATCGCCGATACCAATGAGTTACACGCGCCTCAAGCACAATGACACTTTATTGTTTGGTAGTAGTGAGTGGCAGGTTCTGATAGGAAGAGGGCACTCGCCCGAACACGCCTGTTTGTATAACGCTAACAAAGGCGTACTGATTTCTGGAGATCATATTCTGCCCATGATTACTCCAAATATTGGGGCATACTCTACTGAGCCAGAAGCGCTTACGCTAAATGATTACCTGACTACATTGCCGCCATTTAAAGCACTTCCTGAAAACACAGTGGTATTGCCAGCTCACAAGTTGCCATTTGTTGGTCTTCACGAACGAGTTGACGAGCTACTTAGCCATCACCATAAACACCTTGATGCACTTACTGAAGCTTGCCATACGCCGCAATCAATTTCAGATTTGCTTCCCGTTATGTTTAAACGAGAACTGTCGAGTAGAAATATGGTGTTCGCAGTTGCCGAGTGTTACGCACATATGAATTATTTAGTGGCTAATAACACGCTTAAGAGAACGCTAGATGATAGAGGGGTTTACAAGTTTTGTGGCGCTACAGTAAACGTTTGAGTTGATAACTGCACAAGCGCTATAGGTTTTCCTGCTCAGGCTGCTCACTAGCGCTGTCTTCCTCTTGCTGAACGTTCTGCGCGGGATATTTGGGAATGGTAATTTGAACAACCGTCCCTTTACCTTCCTTGCTGCTTATCGATACTTTTCCGTTGTGCTTTTCTATAGCGGTATAAGCAACAGATAATCCAAGTCCCTGCCCTTGCCCCTCGGGTTTTGTGGTAAAGAAAGGCTCGAATATTCGTTTGAGATTTTTTTGCTCAATACCACAGCCACTGTCGAGTATTTTAAAGCTAATGTCGTTGTCGTGTTCAACAATAGAAAGTTTTATAAATCCTTTGTCTTCTATCGCTTGTGCAGAATTCACCATAACGTTCATAAGGGCTTGCTTCAGTGTTCCAGGATCGCCAATAACTTCTAATTTTTCATGGGCACACTCAAACTTATACTCTGGTTTTGCATATTGTGCAGATATCAGGGTGATAAGCTGTTTAGCGACCGTGCACACTTCGATAGTTTGGTAGCCTTCTGCAGTTTCTAAAGAGAAGTTTTTGAGGTTTTCTACAATATCTCTTACTCGGGTAAGGCCTTCGCTAGACTCATCAATCAGCTCAGTAATGTCGTCTTTTAGTAATGCATAGTGATTGCTATCGTAGAGAGACTGTATTTGTTCCTGCATCTCTTCGGTAAAGTGTGTGATTTGCGACTCTACGCCATCGCAAATAGACAAAAGATGAGTGGCATACTGAGATAGTGTATCTAAGTTTGCGGTTACAAAACCAATTGGGTTATTTATTTCGTGGGCGATGCCGGCAGCGAGTTGTCCCGTTGAAGCCATTTTTTCAGCTTGAATAAGCTGGCTTTGTGCCGTGTCTAATTTTCGGATCAGCTTCCGCTGTTCCGCGTGTTCTTTTTTCAGCGCCTGCGACAGTTTTTGCTGCGCTCTAAAGTAGCTAGCCTGAGCGGTGACGTCTTGAAGGAATATGCAGGCTAGCTTTCTACCAGATGAATTATCCTTTATGGGAATTATTTCCATATTTTGATACATCTGAGTTTCTTCGCCCGTGATAGGGCGGCTACTTTTGAACGGAAATATGTGAGGGCGCTGTTCCCAGTAACTAAAGCTAGGATGTTGCAGAACAAAGACTGATTTCAGACGCCTTTGTAAAAACTTACCTTGCCCCTTAAAGAGATCAGTAACCGGCTGCTCTTTGTAATTCTTGCGTAGCTCATGGGGCAGCCTGTCTAAGAAAAAGTCGTTTAGATAAACCACGTTGAATTGTTCGTCAACAATGCCGATACCTACGGGAAGTTTGCTAACGAGTTGTTCGAACATTAGCCTAGTAGCTCATCCAATGTTGTTTTCATTCTGGCAAGAGACTCATCGTCTAAACAAAACACAACGCGCATGCTAAATGATGATATCGCAATAATAAACTGCACTTCCATCACCAGAGTGTGCTGCCATTGCAAGTCGCTAAAATTAGACTTTTCAGGTTGAAATAGCGTTGGCATATTCAAATTCGTAGTTAACTCTAGCTGATCTGAAAGACCTGATAAACAAGCGCCGGCCAGTATATTACAAAGCTCAAGAATAATTTCTTGCACATCTTCTTTATCAAGAGGCTCGTCGTAGTCCATTAGCTTCGCTACCTCTGCTAACCCCGATTGCGATAGCACCGACATCACCTCACCATGTATATCGCCTAAAAAGGATTGGCGAGTATAGAAGGAGTCTGTTGTTTCAAACAGTAAACTATACAGCTCACTTGGCGTAACTGTTGCAATTTTGGGAATTGAAATATCAATCTTTGTTTCAATCAGTTGTGCTAGCGAATTGGCCGCCTGTCCCATAGATATATTAAGAAGTTCTTGGAGTGCGTCTCTTTGATCCTCGTCAAGTGGTAACACAATACTCATAAGTACCCCAATTCGAACATCGCCATAGCGAGCTCTTCTTTGTCTAAAGGTTTTCTTAAAAAGCGCTTTGCGCCAAGAGAGGTAACGATTTTTTGCTTTTCTGGCTGAAAGTCAGCGCTAATAACGATAACGTTCGGTGCATCAGCTTTGTCGCTTAAGTATTCTAATACGCCTACGCCGTCAACTTCCGGCATAGTCAGGTCGAGCAAAACCAAGTCAAAGGATGTATCAGAAAGTAGTTCAATTGCTTCTTTGCCATTTGTGGCTTCACAGATGGCATATTCTAAATCCTCTGGTAATGCACGAATCACACTGCGTCTTGACAGCTTAGAGTCATCAGCAACTAAAACAGATATCGACATTAAAAAGTCTCCTAGATGGCATTATCGTGTTTGCCCAGTAGTAAAGTATGTGCAAGATTAGCGTTACTGCAACAATCTATATAAAAAAGTTTCACAGTGTGCAGTTCTCTCTCATGTTTCAATTATATGGCAGAAGTGACTTTTGTGCGTATTATACTTTAAGTCTAAAAATGAAAGAATGTGGGATGGAGTAACTGAAAATAACAAAACAGTGCGCCTATTGAACAGGCGCAGCGGTGAACATAAAGACTATTATAAGCTTGGACGACGTTAATTAGCTGTTTTGTAGTTTGTACATCTTTTCGATAGAGGATGGTATAGCGTCTACATAGCGCTTAACGTCAGCAATTTTACCCATACTTACTCTAGACCAATTGGTATACGTTCGATAAATGCCGCGAATTAAAACATTTTGCTCAGCCATGGCCTGGCGAAAATACTCCGCGTTTCCATCTCCCAAATTCACAAACACAAAGTTAGTACTTGATGGTAGCGCTGTCAAACCATTAGCTTTAACTGCGTCCATGACCATGCCTCTTCCTTCAAGAATTTTTTCTTTTGAAAAGCTTAAAAAGGCATCATCGTTGTAGCTCGCTATAGCAGCTGCTAAGCCTGCTTGGTTAAGCGTGTAATTGCCCATACCGTACTTGTTAATCCATTCGGTATTTTGTTCTGAGGCAATAAGGTAGCCAACTCTCATGCCGGCAAGACCATAAATCTTTGAGAATGTGCGTGCTACCACTATATTGTGGCCTGCTTTTACAAGAGGAATCATTGTGTGTTTTGGCGGTGCATCAGTAAGTTCGTTGTAAGCTTCATCAACCAGTACCAAGGTTTTCTTTGATGCCTTAATACAGAACTCGCGAAGCGCGGAAGGTTCGAGAATTTTCCCTGTTGGATTATTGGGGTTACATATATGCACCATACTAATAGTGTCGTCTATTGCGCTATAAATAGCTTCTAGGTCTATGTCTAGTGAAGCGGTATTCGGGACACGTATAATCTCAGGTCCCCCTTGTTTCTCTGGTGCTCTAGACGTGGTATCCCAAAATAGATCAGGCCCAAGAATTTTACCCTTATCACAAGCCGCTAATGCTGTATAAGAAAGTATCGGGCTAGACCCTGCGCTAAGTGAAATATTTTTCTTATCAATACTATGACGCTCAGCAATCATATCAATTAAGCGCATAGCGGCAGGGTAGGCATAGTATGCACCGCCTTGAGACGCAGCCTCAGATATTGCTTTAAGCGCAGATGGGCTGGGACCAAACGGATTTTCATTGGCATCAAGTTTTGCTACCCCAGGTTTTGGTCCATAAAGGTGCTGAGAAGAGCTTGAAGCTGCTTGAGCTCCCAATGTGGTAACAATACCGCTAGCGCCCATCGCGGTAGCTGCAGCACTGCCCCCTAAAAACAGGCGTCTAGAGCGATTGATTGTCATAGTGTTATTCCTTTTTCATAGCAGTAATAGTCACAGTGATTTACGACTTAAATGGCTTTGTAAAACATGGCGCTAGATACAATAACCAAATAAATTCCAAACAAGCGTTTGAGCTTTATTTCACTAAAGTTATGCGCCATTTTTGCGCCAATAGGCGCCGTGAAAATAGCACCTATGCTTATAGCGATAAGTGCAGGCAAATTGATATACCCAAAGGTGCCGAATGGGAGAGAAGAAGACTGAGAGTTGGTCATAAATAAAAAGCCCACCGCGCCAGGTAAACCAATTAAAAAGCCAACTCCTGCAGCGGTAGCAACCGCTTGCTGAATAGAGCGCTGACACATCACCATGGTAATAACCGTTGGCGTACCGCCACCTATGCCGAGCAATGCAGAAAAGCCTCCGAGAACAAAAGCCAAAAGCGCTTTGCCTTTGCCGGAAGGCATTTCAAATACAAGCCCGGGACGCACTACGAATTCTGGAAAGAGAAAATACACAGAGTACAAGAGAACCCCAGATGCGAACACCACGGTTAGGGCATCTGAACTAGTGTTGCCTGCAATGGCCACACCTCCTATAACGCCCAAAATCAGCCAAATACTCCATGAACGGAGTATATCGAAATCGACGGCACCTCGTGCCCTGTGGGCAATAACAGATCGTGCGCTCGATACCACGATTGAGGCCAATGAGGTACCAATAGCTACTTTTACCAACTCCTCAGATGGTGGAGTAAAAAAAGGAAATACCGCTAGAAGAGCAGGAACCACGACAAAACCGCCCCCATTTCCGAATAGACCAGCGGTAAGACCAGCGATAGCGCCGGTAATACACAAGGTAACTACAAACCACAGTAGTTCTATTTCCATTTATCTGAAGCTCCGTCGACGATTACTGTTAAAAATGCTTGAAAGTACTTCGTTGATGAGCAAACTGCTGTACTTAACGTTGAAAATAAGAAATTCACAATGAGATGTTCAAAACAAGAAATTGAAAATAAATAAGCTGCACGACTGTAAAACACCCGTGCCCACAGTCTGTGCAGAAATGTTACAAACCTAAATGTTGGCCGCTTATAAGCCGCCGATTATCACCATCAAGAGCAAAATTTTCATATCAGCGATTAAGCTAAGATCTCTTCGCTTGAGAGGGAAGAAAGAACAATATTTAGGGGTATAATAAAAATGTTGAGCCAGCTCTGAAGCACAGATAAACACTGAGTTAGCGCTTTGAAAGCTTTAGCGCAGCATTTTTTACCGAGCGTTATTTAGTCATGTACAAATAGAAGAGAAATATTTAGTTCTTTAGGGCTCTCCCTCGCTTTTATTAGTGTTTTCCATTCGCTATGGCATATCGCTTGCTATCTCAATTGCGTATCGCTTGCTGACTGCATTGCGGAATATTGATAAATGAGAGATCCCTCAGAGGCCGAACTTTGCACTCAAAGCAATTAACGTACTTTGTTACTACGGTTAAAAAAGGCAGTATCGCTGCAGCGGCAAGGGCGCTGAATATTGCGCAGCCGGCCGTGAGTCAACAGTTAGCGAATTTAGAGCGAGAAGTTAAGGCTACTCTTTTCAATAGAAGCTATGCCGGCGTTTCACTAAGCCCAGCCGGAGAGATTTTTTTCAATCATGCAGTTGCCTTATTAGAGCAAATGGAAGCAGCTAAAAATGCGGTTGTTGAGCTGAATCACTTGCATGAAAAAACAATCAAGATAGGTGTTATTCCGTCCATTGGTAACGTTGTGTCTTTGCCTCTAATTACAGAGGTAGAAAAGGCTAATGCTTACAAAAAAGTAGAGATTAGTACGGGGCCTTCTTATGCCATTAATGACTGGCTTGAATCTAAGCAGGTCGATATAGCGCTTTCTTATCGGGAAGCGATTGATGACAAACACACTACTGCAATACCTCTTATTCAAGAGGAAATGCACCTTGTATTTCCTGCATCATTACAAAAAGAAGAACTGGCGTTTCTCACCAATCGAAATACCGTGCGTTTTGAGGAATTAAAAGGTCTACCATTGATATCGCCCGGTACAAAAGATGCGCTTGGGCAGTTGATCGCCAGCTTCGAGCAGCAGACCGGGATTAAGTTGAATCACGACCATGCTTATTCTGGGCAGTTGATGACAGGACTGCGACAAGTCATCAATGGTGAAGGGGTGATGATCCTTCCCACGTCAGCCATATTTCATCTTAAAGAACCCGGTTTGGTTGGCTCGGTAAAAATTGTCGAGCCAGATATGTATCGAACGGTCTATGCGTTTACACATAAAAATAATTCGCAACAAAAAGACATCGTCAACACTCTGTCATCGATAAAAAGGGTGGTATATGAACAACATGCGTTGCGTCACTGGTGCGGTAATTTAGAGTTTGCTACCACTACAGCTGGAACAAATTTAGCTACCCTTTGATCATTTATTACTCGATATTTTTGGGCAATTCAATGTCGATAAGAATAGGTAAATGATCGGATAAAACCGCTGTTTTGCGATTTTTTACTTTAGTGTATTTTTTTACATTAATATCCTTCGACACCCACATTCTATCGAGTGAAAAAATTGGGAACTGGCTTGGAAAAGTGGCTCCCATTTTCTGTTGATGAAGAAGTCGATTTAAAGACCGAAATGTTCTGGAGAAAAACTGCCACTCGTTAAAGTCACCGCCAAGTACAAGAGGTGTAGGAGTTTCTGCCAAGCGTTTTCTCAGGTGTTGGTGCAATAGAGTAAACTGAGACCTTCTTTCTTTAGTTTTAAGCCCTTTGTGGGTATTTACTACCGTTAATGGGCCACCCTCTGTCTGATATTGTACTAATTGAACATTTCTCGGTTGCCTACCTTGCTGACTTACATCTAGAGTTTCACTAGATAGGATGTCGTAGCGACTTAATACCGCGTTACCATACCAACCATCTTGTTCAGTAAGTGCGGGGGAAGCCGTTAAACGAAAGGTATTGTTGGCACAAATATCATCGATATCTTGATTTGTATCACGGTGGCTAGGGCGGGTGTCCATCTCTTGCAACAACACAATATCTGCACCCATTTGCGATAAGAATTGCCCGATTCTTTTGTAATCATGCTGTTTATCGCGCCCTACGCCACTGTGGATATTATATGAAACTATGCGACACATTCTTCGCTCTCATTATCCTGTTGTTTCTCATTGCTCGCAGCTTGCTTTCGCTGTTGATAGTAGCGGGCAAATTTCTGAGAGCCCCAAATCATCAAGCCCCAAAGTGCAATGCCTGCAACCAGATAGCTGATGGTTTCGACAGAAGGGTTTTGCCAAATTTGCGCGATAGAGTCACCCACTAAGCCTTTGGCAATCATGGGCGGAAACATACCGAGGAATGTGCCAACCAAAAACTGAATAATGCCGATAGATGAGATGCCGGCGACCAAGTTGACTAAACTAAATGGTGCAATGGGCAGCATTCGAATAGCCGCTACGCCAACAATACCGCTGCGTTTAAGCTTTTCGTCAACGGCAGCTACTTTGGGGCCTCCCAGCTTTTTCAAGCCAGCGTTACCAGAAAGTTTACCAATGCCAAATAATATTGCTGAGCTTAATAAAGCGCCCATCATTCCGTAAATTGGCCCCCAAATTGGGCCAAATATCGCGGCCACAGCTAGCGAAAGAACGGTGACTGGGAAAAACAAAATTCCACCAACCACATAGACCATTAATACCGTAGGCAGCGCAAAGTAGGTTCCTCTACTTTCTTCCAGAAACGCATTGATACTGTCTGAGCTCAACCAAGGTATAGATTGACTTGCCCAGTACATTAAGCCACACATCACTGCAACAATGGTTACCCCAATGGCAATCATAATGCTTCTACGCCTGGGGTTTCTGGCGGGCAAAACCGTTCCGTCAGGAGTTGGAATGGAAATCAAGGGCTCTTCAGGGTCTGACAACGAGCGAAATAGGTTTGCGGTTGATTGCTCAGTAAATATTTCGTCTCTTACCTCGGTAAGAATATAGCCATGGGCAATTTGCCCCTGCATCAATGCCTCAACAGGGTTTGGTTGTTCAAAAATAGCGGGCATATCTTCCAGCGCTCTACCCGTATGTTCTGCAAGTAAGTCATTTCTAACGTTAACAACACTTTGTTTGTTTTCTGGTGTATTGCCATACAGAACCGTATCAATCTCGGTGTCCAGCGTCATTGAACGATTACTCAGATTAGATGAACCAATAACAAGGTACTTATCGTCAATGGTCATTACCTTTGAGTGAATACGTTTGTACGCGCGTTTTCCCTGCATATCTTCAATAGATGAGTAGGTCATCTTCACTCTTTCTGGTGAAATACCACTCTCTAATATGGTTTTAAATTGAATGCGACTGGCCCAAAACGCTTCGCACTCAAACTTTCCTTTCGGCTCGTATGAACTAACAATACACACATTCAAATTGGGCTTAAGCTTAAGCTGTCTATTTAATTCTTCTGCTATTTCTTGACGAGTAGTAAATTGATTCTCAATGTAAATAAATGACTCAGCTTGGCCGATAAGGTCTAGCAGCATGTGGCGCACTTCTTGTGCAGGTTCTACCTCGTCCATAAAAGGGATCGTTCTTGCCAGCGCACACTCCACGTTTTTAAAAATAGGAGGGTAGCTTTCTGGCCATGCAGCAGGAATTGGCGCATCAATGTTTATATTCGCATTATCTCGAATCGCTATGGGCGTTTCGTTTGCAACTCGCTGCCATCTCCAGCGTACGAGTTTCGAAAAATCAGCTACTACCGGGCCGCTTGATACCATTTGTACGTCGTGCAGGGGCCCATAATCACCGTCTGGCCCATCACGCTCCTCAGATACCACAGGATGATCTCTGGTGTCCCAACGGTTAGTAGATACGTCCATGCCTCCTGAAAAAACCAGCTCGTCATCAATGACCACAATTTTTTGATGCTGACTCCCACCCATAGGAATGGTGTCATCAAGTTCGGTTTTTACATTATCGGGGGTTTTTTCATCCCATGCTTCTTTAGCCCAAAGTTCTCTTTGTGCAAAAAATGCAAGGGATGAGTCCCACCGCAGCAGATAAATTTGAATATCAGGGGTTTGTTCAGCTTTCCATTTTAGTAAGTCGCTTATAACGCTTGGTGCTGAACTTTGCGCTTCATCTTCACCACGGATAAGACGAATTCGGCTGTCTATGTCCCAGCCAACAATAAATATGCTGTGCTTTGCTTTTACTATCGAACTGTGCAGCGCTTTATAATAATTGGCGCAGTCGATAAGGGGAGCTGCGAATGTAGCGTTGCTCTCTACCCAACAGTTTTCGCCTGGCTCAAAAATATTATTCTGCGAAGTCATGATATTGTCCTAATGCTATTTTTCTCCGTTATCGTAAGACATTTGCACAAATCATTCCGTATGAATTGATGCCAAAATAGAAAGCTAAATTATTGTTTTTCATTGGTAATTAGGCTTTCCCATAAAAGAGTGACGATAATGGGAAGGTAACTTAATTGTAATAATTTCACGAATTACCTCCTTCTTTCCCGTCTAATTGGTAAAAAGCATTTTTTTCACCTATATATTGGAAGGGTTATGTATTGGAGTAAAACAAATGGGTTTCTTTTCCCGAGAAAACGCTGCAAAGCAGGCATTGTCTCAATCGATACTTGCTGTAGTTACCATTGATGAAAATAATAATGTAACGTTTTATAACGATGCAGCGGAGCAACTGTGGGGTTATTCTCCTTCAGAAGTTATCGGAAAAAATATAAAAATGTTGGTGCCAAGAGAGCATCAGTCTAATCACGATAGCTATGTAAATACTCACCGAAATACAGGTGTGAATAAAATTGTTGGCAGCTCAAGGGAAGTGGAACTGGAAACCAAGTCAGGACAGCGTATTTGGGTACAACTCGCTTTATCGCAGGTAGACGTGGGTGGAAAAAAAACATTACACCGCTTTTGTTCGTGATGTTACAGAAGAGCGAGAAGCGAGAGAAATTGTTGAGCAGACTCTTGAACAAGCGTTAGATGCTGTAGTTTGTATTAATGAAAATAATGAAGTAACGCTGTTTAACGCCTCGGCAGAAAAATTCTGGGGTTACAGACGAGAAGAAGTTATCGGTAAAAACGTGAAAATGCTGGTACCAAAGGCTATCCAGGCTAACCACGATAATTACGTTAATGCGAATAGGGAAACAGGACAGGACAAGATTGTCGGCACCAGCAGAGAGGTCAGAGTCGAGCGAAAAGACGGTGAGCTGCTTTGGGGACGCTTGTCTTTGTCAAAAGTACGACTTGCAGACCGCACTCTTTACACCGCTTTTGTGAGAGATGTAACCGAGGAAGTAGAACAGCGTGAATTACAGCGAATGCTGTCGCTAGTGGCAAATGAGACGGACAACGCCGTTATTATTTCAGATGCTGACGGACTTATTGAATATGTAAATAACGGTTTTTATCGCTTAACAGGGTGGAGTTTAGAAGAGGTTAGGGGCAAAAAACCTGGCTCATTTTTGCAAGGTGAGGAAACTGACCCCAGAACTGTGGATGTTATTCGTCAAAAGCTTAAAAACAGAGACGCCTTTTACGATGAAATTTTGAATTACCGTAAAGATGGTTCACCCTATTGGACGTCGCTATCCATAAACCCAGTTTTCAATGAAGGGCAACTGACTAACTTTATTGCCGTACAGGCCGACATTACCCGCGTAAAACAAATGTCGCTTGATTTTACTAACAAGCTCCAGGCCATTGGCAGTGCACTGGTACTATTAGAAATGGAGCCGGACGGAAGGTTAGTCGAAGCAAATAAATTGTTGAAAGAAACACTAAAAGGCATTTACGACTCTAAAGAATTTGCGAAAGAGTTGATGTCACGGTTAACTTCAGAAGACAGGACTCAGCTCGAAAAGACTGGCTTTGTTTCTAAAATTCTAGAATTTAGAAATAACGATAAGTACCTCGCTTTTGATTCACGAATTAGCGCGCTTAAAAACTTTAACGGTCAGATTACGCGATACGTGTTCTTTGCCATTAACGTATCTACGCGCAAACAAGCTGTAAATGACACACAAGGGGCAATGCAAGAGTTGCTTACAACCAGTCAAACTATTAGCACCATTGTGGGTACCATTAACTCAATTTCTGAGCAGACCAATCTGTTGGCACTTAATGCCGCCATTGAGGCTGCAAGGGCCGGAGAGATGGGACGCGGGTTTGCGGTCGTTGCCGACGAAGTGAGAACTTTGGCAGGAAACTCTCAATCGTCATCCAATGAAATTGATAACCTCGTAAAAACAACTGTGACCAAAATAGAAGAGCTTGCCCAACTCATAAAAGGTATTGACGGTTAAAGCTGGTGTCGAAACCAATTGATTGTTGGAATAGCTACCGTTGGAATAGCGATTCTTGAAACTCGTACATTTAATGGCGCCGTTTTGGCGCCGACCTAGTACCTTTTGGCGCTGGTTTATACTACAAGCCACAGGTCAAGGGCGTTTCTCTGAAAGTGTCTTTGTGAGGAAATAGCGCCTCTTTTGCCCACTTTTACTCCACACATATAGCCTTTAATGATTTCTCGATTATCTCATGAAACTTTCTTTTAATTTGTAAGGTATTGAAATTTTGATAAAAAATGATTGATTGAAAAATGCTATCGAATGAATTCAATTAATCGACTATCAAAAATGGCCACTTCTATCTATCTTTATCGGTGTTAAAAGTAAATATATTGTTAACCGTAATAGCTTTTGGAAAACACTGGGTTTTCTTGGTTTACTCTATAAACAACAATGGGATGAAGATATGATCATGACAAGGTTTAAAAGAACCACGCTTTCTGCACTTGTAGCGCTTTCGCTGGGTGCTACAGGCGCAGTCGCTAACGATGAAATTAGCAAGCCTGCTGGTGCCAAGGGCACTGGGATGACCAAACCGTTTCAAGCCAAAACTAACCAATTCTGGTGGCCTGACCAACTCGATCTTTCTCAGCTTCGCGATCACGACAATCGCTCTAATCCGCTCGGTGAAGATTTTAACTATGCAGAAGCCTTTTCTAAGTTAGATTTAGACCAGGTGAAGGCAGACGTTAATGAACTGCTTACAACGTCGCAAGACTGGTGGCCAGCGGACTATGGAAATTATGGCCCGTTCTTTATTCGTTTGTCATGGCATAGTGCCGGTACGTATCGCACCCTAGATGGTCGTGGCGGTGGCGACGGTGGTCAAATGCGTTTCAACCCACTAAACAGTTGGCCAGACAACGGCAACCTAGATAAAGCACGCCGTCTGCTGTGGCCAATAAAGCAAAAGTACGGTGAGAGCTTATCTTGGGGCGACCTTATGATACTTGCTGGTACAGTGGGTATGGAAAATATGGGCTTTGACACTTATGGCTTTGCTGGCGGTCGTACAGACGATTGGGAACCTGATATGGTGTATTGGGGGCCAGAAGTTGAAATGCTTGCAAGTGACCGTGAAGAAAGTGACGGCGAGCTTAAGCGTCCATTAGGTGCCACGCACATGGGTCTTATTTATGTAAATCCAGAGGGCCCTAAAGGGGTTCCAGACCCGCTGGGCTCAGCGAAAAATATTCGCACTGCATTTGCTCGCATGGCCATGAACGATGAAGAAACCGTTGCGTTAATTGCTGGTGGTCACACATTCGGTAAGATGCACGGCGCACATAAACCTGCAGATTGTCTAGAAGCAGAGCCGGGCGGTGCTGGTTTAGAAGAACAAGGTCTTGGTTGGAAAAATAACTGCGGTAAAGGCCATTCAGAAGACACAGTAACAAGTGGCCTTGAGGGAGCATGGACACAAGCGCCAACGAAATGGACAAGCTTGTACCTTTCAAACTTAATGGGATTTGAGTGGAAGCAAACCCGTAGCCCAGCAGGTGCAGTTCAGTGGATTCCAAAAGATGAATCTGCTCACCAGTCAGTACCTGATGCACACGTTGAAGGCAAAATGCATGCTCCAGTAATGACTACGGCTGACCTAGCGTTAAAATACGATCCTGAGTATCGCAAAATTGTAGAACGCTTTTTGGCAGACCCTAAGGAATACCAAACAGCTTTCGCTAAAGCATGGTTTAAGCTGACTCACCGCGATATGGGTCCAAAAGAGCGTTACTTGGGGAACGATATTCCAGAAGAAAACTTCATCTGGCAAGATCCTGTACCAAAAGCCGACTACAAAGCAATTTCACAAGATGATGTGAAAGAGCTGAAAGCAGAGATCTTAGACACCGGCCTATCGGTGCAAGAGCTTGTAAAAACAGCGTGGGCTTCTGCTGCTAGCTTCAGAGCATCAGATTTACGCGGTGGCGCTAACGGTGCACGCATTGTGCTTGAACCTCAAATGAGTTGGGAAGCGAACGAGCCAGAAACAGTCAAAACGGTTGTTGAGAAGCTTAAAGCCATTCAAGATGACTTTAATTCTCAGATGTTTACTAAAAAGAAAGTATCTTTAGCAGACTTGATTGTAATTGGTGGTGCAGCAGCCATTGAAAAAGCCGCTGCTAATGCGGGTGTTAAGGTAACTGTGCCTGTTGTTGTGGGTCGTACCGATGCTACACAAGCTCAGACTGACGTTAACTCATTCTCGTTACTTGAGCCTGCGGCTGATGCATTCAGAAACTATTACAATGCTGAGAAAAGCTATCGTTCGCCTACTGAAATGCTAGTAGATAAAGCAGATCAGCTAAACTTAACTGTACCTGAAATGACAGTACTTGTGGGCGGTATGCGTACGCTCGGAGCGAACGTAGGTGACAGCAAGCACGGCGTGTTTACTGACAATGAAGGCGCGTTAGACAACGACTTCTTCGTAAACCTGCTAGACATGAAAACGAAGTGGAGAAAAACAGACAACCCATCGGTATACGAAGGTTTCGATCGTAAATCGGGTGAAGTACTTTACACCGGTACGCCTGTTGATCTCGTGTTTGGTTCAAACAGCGAACTGCGCGCCGTTGCTGAAGTGTATGCTTATGACAATGCAAAAGAGCGTTTTGTAAACGACTTTGTAGATGCATGGACAAAAGTAATGACGCTAGACCGTTTTGACTTACGTCACGACGTTACGGCTAAAATTGAAAAGTAATAGTCGATAATGCAAGAACTACAACCTGTCTCTTATACACATCTCCGAGCCCACGAGACAGGCAGAAA
>OJFL01000741.1_pt1 | contig 15148 bp, 15 predicted proteins | sample 1594131 | NCBI WGS metagenome assembly OJFL01 (sample SAMN05416782, study PRJEB24817) | seawater metagenome | isolation source: Sea water | place: Canada:Atlantic | collected 2013-07 | reverse complement strand
ATTTTAAACTCGCCCTTCGGGAAGGTCTGGCAAGCTTCCTAGCTTCATTCTGGGAATTTGAAAGGGGCCAGCCATTACTGCATTCCCACGCTTCGCCAGGAAACTTGCCAGCGCCTTTTGAGTGGGTAATTATCTATGCGGCTTGGTATGAATGCTCCGTTTTGCGTGTAATGCGCGTATAAGGAGTGTGTTACACGCAAGCGATTAATAATTAATTTATGTCAAAGGGTAGAGAAAAATGAATCTAACAAAAATATCAGCGGGCGTTTTTACGGTTGCTGCACTACTTTTTCAGCCAGCAATGGCAAACGAATGTCCTAGTGTTTTGAAATTTATGAAGCGTAAACTTAACTCACAGGAAACGGTCAATTTGTGCGACGAATACGCTGGCAAAGCCGTTCTTGTAGTTAATACTGCGAGCTATTGCGGTTTTACGCCACAGTTTGAAGGACTAGAAGCACTATACAGTGAATATAAAGATGAAGACTTTGTTGTGTTAGGTTTTCCGTCTCACGACTTTAATCAAGAAGCGAAAGATGAAGGTAAAACCGCAGAGTTATGCGAGCTTACTTACGGCGTAAAATTTCCTATGTTTGAACCTACTGCCGTGCGCGGAGAAGATGCCGACCCCATGTATCGTATGCTGAAAGCGGCTACTGGCAAAGAGCCTTCTTGGAACTTTAACAAATACCTTATTGACAAAACGGGAACGAAGATCACCCATTATCCAAGTGCAACAAAACCAACTGATGACAGCTTCGTTGCAGATGTTGAAGCTTTAATTAACGAGTAAGTAGTATTTGCTTCACAGCTTTCGATCGCGAAGCCCATAAAAAAGCCCCGCTACAAAGGCGGGGCAACAAACACACTCAACTTGGAACACACATTTCAGAAAACAAACTCAATTTCGTTTTCTCTTACTACAGTAATTTAGTCCACTGCTTTTCGACATAGTTCAATTTATTTTTTGAAATTCACTGAAATCGATTTATTCCGAAGCTATGCGCGCCATCAGTTGGAGTCAGTTCGCAATTCATTACACCGCAACTTTAAGGTTATTTAGTCGTCATACAAGTATGCTAGTGATTTTCTATGCTAAATATCATCATCATAAAGACCAACATTATCACTTCGTTTTTCGCAAAATATTGTTATCGACTCCGACTAAAGCAAAAGCGCAATCACTTCATTAATATCCTTTAATATTTAGACTTTAGTAGAACTTTAGGACAAAACACAGCGTAGGTGTTTTGCAATGTTTGTTAATTAAAGGAAAACAAATTATGAACCTAAAGGTAAAAGCGGCAATCCTAGCTGTTCCATTAACACTTTCTGGATGTTGGCTAGATGATGACGATGACTCACCAGCACCACAACCTGTTCCGCCACCGGAAGCAACAACAATAGTTGATGTTGCCGTGGCGGATGGAAACTTCACAACACTTGTTACAGCACTTGAAGCTGCAGACTTAGTTGAAACACTAGACGACGAAGATGGTACTTTTACTGTTTTTGCCCCCACCGACGATGCGTTTGCGGCCTTGGGTCAGGAAACAATTGACGCGTTACTTGCCGACACAGACACGTTGACAGACATCCTTACTTATCACGTACTTTCTTCAGAAGTGGATGCAGATGCTGCAGTAGGCCAAGCGGGAAATTTAGTTGAGACAGTCAACGGAGCTTCGGTTGCTTTGTCTCTTTCTGGAGATAATCTCCTAGTAAACACTGCTACAGTGACAATGACCGATATACAAACTGACAACGGCATAATTCATGTTATTGACGCTGTTTTAATGCCGCCTGAGTTTGTTGACGCCTCGGATAGTACGATTGCTGAAGTCGCTGCTGGAGATGACCAATTTTCTACATTGGTAGCGGCTTTAACCGAGGCTGATTTAGTAAGTACTCTTGATGATCCAGATGCAACGTTTACCGTTTTTGCACCAACAAACGATGCGTTTGATATGATTGATGAGGGCACACTAGCTGCTTTGTTGGAAGATACAGAAGCACTTAGTTCTGTATTGCTACAGCACGTAGTGGCTGACGTAGAAGCGGATAGTGTGACCGCGTTTTCTCTAAACGGCACCAGTTTAGAAACTGTTTCAGGCGCATCTATACCAATTTTGATTAACGAAGAAACAGATTCGTTGACCGTTGGCGGCGCTAACGTAGTTGTATCAAACATACAAGCCAGCAACGGTATTATTCACGTAATCGACACGGTTATTGTGGGCGATGTTGAATTACCTACTCCACCGATGTCGATTGTCGATGTTGCAGCAGGAAACGAAAACTTTTCAACGCTAGTTGAGCTATTGCAGTCGACTGGTTTAGACACAACCCTTGCTGATACTTCAACGGAATTTACTGTTTTTGCACCATCAAACGCAGCATTTGATGCTGTTGATGATGCTACCTTAGACGCACTTGCGCAAGACGCTGATGCATTAACAGAAGTGCTCACCTACCACGTGGTTCAGGGTGCAACAGTACTTCAAGACGGTGCGGTTCAAATAGCTCAATCATCAGAGAATAAAGTAGAAACAGTAAATGGAAGCGATGTAGCTTTGTCGCTATCAGGATCTGACCTTTACGTTAATTCATCACTAGTATCTCAAACAGATATTATGGCTGACAACGGAGTAATTCACGTTGTAGACCAAGTAATACTTCCAATTGAAGTAACCGATGCAAGTTCGCAAACTATCGCGGATATTGCTGCGGGCAACGATGATTTCTCGACACTTGTTGCAGCGTTAAGTGCCGCAGATTTAGTTGATACATTAGATGATGAGACGGCAACTTTTACCGTTTTCGCTCCAACCAACACTGCATTCGACAAAATAGAAGATACTGCACTAAGTGGTTTGCTCGCGGATACCGACGCATTATCACAAGTTTTGCTTCAACACGTAATTGCTGACGCAGAAGTAGGCGCGGTAGATGCATTTGCTGCAAATGGAACTGCGGTAGATACAGTATCTGGCGAAGATGTTGCGGTAGACATTATAAACTTTACGCAGGGTGAAAATACGCAAGACGACGAAGTAGCTTACGATGTTGCAAACGGTCGCTTAGTAGGCGGTGCGGGCAGTGACAATGCAGGTTTTACACTTTATACCTTTGACAATGACCTTGGCAGTGCAACCAGTAACTGTAACGATGCATGTGCAGATACTTGGATGCCGCTTTTGGTAACCGACGCAAACGCTTCAGGAACGCCAGGCCTTTCATCGGTAGAGCGTAACGACGGCAGTATGCAAGCAACATTTCAGGGTCGCCCACTTTATTTCTTTGCTAATGACAGTGCAGCGGGTGAAAACTCGGGTGATGGTGTAAATGATGTGTGGTCAAACGTCACTCTGCCACAAACAGCATTGGTGGTTGAAAGTGCAATAGTAACTACGACCGATATCAAAGCATCAAACGGAACACTTCATATCATAGAGAGTGTTATTACCGAAACGTTGAACTAGCAATACGTTACCATAACGCAAAAAAGGGGGACGCATTGCTCCCCCTTTTTTATGTGTTGTGTTGCCTGACTACTAGCTAGCTACTGCATGTAGCGCATTTCTGAAATCAGCAATGAGATCATCGGTGTCTTCAATACCTACTGAGATACGAAGCATGTTGTCCGATACACCCATCTTCTCACGTTCTTCAGCGGTATTTTCAAAGTAAATAGTAGGGGCCACCGGCAACGCCAGTGTTCTATTATCACCCAAATGCGTGGCACAAATTACTAGCTCCATTTCATTTAAAAAGGAAACGGGGTCGACCCCATCGACCAAATTAAAACTTAAAATAGCGCCATATCCACTCGTTAACTGTTCGCGCGCCATAAAGTGTTGTGGATGGTCGGCCAGCCCAGGGTAAAACACCTGAGACACACCCGGGTGATTATCTAAAAACGTGGCAAGCTTCAAGGCATTATGTTGGCTACGTTGAATTCTAAGCCCTAACGTTTCCATACCCACAGCAATTGCAGTGGCAGACTCTGGCGCAAGGGTAGCACCTAAGTCGCGCAACCCTTTTTTCTTTATTTGAGTTATTCCCCATTGCGCTTTATCAGCAACCTGGTACGCAGGTTTGATATTGCTGTATTTCTCCCAATTAAAACTGCCGGTATCGGTAACCGCACCGCCAAGTACATTTCCGTGACCTGCAATGTATTTGGTTAAAGAACAGAATATAAGAGACGCCTTGAATTCTTTAGCATAACAAAGCGGCGGAGGCGTCATGGTATTATCAACCATGAAGAGAATGTGTTTCTCTTCACAAAACTGTCCTATTGCATGGAGGTCTGCAACCTGGGTAACAGGGTTAGCCACCGTTTCAGTATAGACACCTTTGGTATTTGGCTGATACGCCTCTACAACTTGTTCAATATCGGTAACATCTGTATACGTAACGTGAATACCAAAATCTTTTAACGTCTCAAAAAAGCTACGCGTATTGCCAAACAAATATTGACTAACAATAAGGTGATCACCCGCCTTTAACAGCGCAAACAATGTACTGCTTATTGCCGACATGCCAGTGCTAAAACACAGGGTACCCACTCCACCCTCTAATTCGTTAAGCATATTTTGCAGCGCCGCTACAGAAGGTGAAGAAGAGCGAGAATAGACATGGGCAGCGCGCTTACCCTGAAAGGCGTCGATAATGCCTTGGGCGTCTTTAAACTCAAACAGTACAGAATTTGATGTGCTGGTATGAACGCCGCCATGTTCTGGGGTATTGAGCCTGCGGTCGGCATGGACCTGTCGGGTAGTGAATCCCTGTTTTGTCACGGGTGAAACTCCGGTGTTAAAATTTACTTTGCAGGTAACTCTACCTTGCCTCAGCAAGGCCACAGCAGGTAGTCGCTTTAAAAAACTACTCGTATACTGCTAAAGAGACCGTGTTATGCATTTGTCTGGGTATTTTGGGCAAACATTATCATAAAATGCATAAATTGTTTGCATTTGTTCATCGACGTCCTCGACCTTTTCAATTACTGGCCCAAAACAAATTCTTTTTGTTTTAAAATCTAGCGAAATCAGCTGAATGGGAACGTTAGCCGCTTTGGCGATATGTAAAAAACCCGTTTTCCAGGGAAATATCGCGCTGCGTGTACCTTCTGGCGCTAACGCTAATAAAAGCTCGTCTGCACTTTTAATCTTTTCAACAATACTGGTTACCACGCCATGTGCTTTACTGCGTTTAATAGGAATACCACCTAGTTTTCTCACGATATAACCAAGTGGCTGAACAAAAATGGTGTGTTTGCCAAAAAAATTTAATTTCAATCTTAAGGAAAAAAGCACAAATACGCCGATGAAAAAATCCCAGTTTGATGTATGGGGAGCCACAGCAAGTATCGCTTTTTTTTGATTTATAAAAGCGCCTTCAACACGCCAGCCCCGCTTTGTTAATATAAATGCTGCGAAGGACGACAACCAATGCGGCCACTTTCTCGGAACATGCTTATCTATTTGCATATCACCTATTTCTAAGCCAGCTTTATCATAAGGGTAATTACTATTCATTTTTATTATTCTCATACTGCCCAATATGTTAAGAATAGAGAAAAGTAAATCGCAATTCCATGGTCGTAGCATTCGCACGCGTAAAACGTGAGTATTGTAGTGCAAAGCACTGTTGTGGTTGTGATTAAAGATAAGGGTTTTCTAATGTGTATTTTATTTATTGCACGGCACAAACACCCGCAATACCCACTGATTATTGCGGCCAATAGGGACGAGTTTTACGCACGCCCCACCTTACCAGCAGACTATTGGCCAGATGCTCCGTTTTTACTGGGCGGGAAAGATCTTGAGGCAAACGGCACCTGGATGGGAGTAACTCGGGAAGGCAGAATAGCGGCTATTACCAACGTGCGCTCGCCTAATGCAGTTCGTTCTAATGCCGTCTCTCGTGGTGAGTTGGTAACACACTGGCTAAAAAGTAATACATTGGAGAATACCCCCCTTACCTCAGACCAGTATTTAGATGCATTAAAACACTCGCGAAACAACTACAGCGGATACAATTTAGTATTTGGTGATGCCCAATCGCTGTGTGTTTATAACAATGTGAATAATAGCGAGCATAGTATTGATAGAGGCGTATTTGGCCTATCGAACGCCGACATCATTACCCCTTGGCCTAAAGTTACTCAAGGGGTGTCTGCACTAAATCATTACGTTGCGCAGCACAACACTATCAACACAGAAGATTTATTCTCACTGCTAAGACAAGAGAATAAAGCAGAGGATGAAAAATTACCGGATACAGGTATTGGTTATGAGTGGGAAAAAGCGCTTTCTTCCATATTTATCAATATAAAGGAATACGGCACGCGAACATCTACCATAGTGCTTGTTGACACAAACGGCGAGCTGACCTTTAAAGAACGTTCCTTTTCTGAAGACGGAGAAATTACACAAACTCGAGAGTTTTTATTCACAATTTAACTAGTTTGTAGAATAACTCTTTCGCTGTTTACAAAATTTCATAAAGAATTTGAGATATTTTCTGCGAATAGGTGTCGTTTTTTCTATCATCAATGGCATAATGCGTGCCTGCTATTATTTGCGTATTATTATCTGCAAACCACCATTTGCACACCATAGTGAGGATATATCGTGTTTGAAGTATTACCCTATCTTGCCCCAGATCCAATTCTTGGCCTTTCTGCTGCTTATAAAGAAGACACCAACCCAAATAAAATAGATTTAGGTGTTGGCGTTTATAAAGACGAGCAAGGTAATACCCCTATTCTTTCAAGTGTTGCAAAAGCACAGAAGCTGCTGCTAGAGCGTGAAACCAGCAAGACATACATTACGCCTCAGGGTAATCAGGGCTTTATTGATGGCATGTTATCGCTACTACTTGGAAAAAATAGCCCAGTACTTCTTGCAGATCGCGTAGCTGCTGTGCAAGCACCAGGCGGTTGCGGCGCACTTCGTATTCTTTCAGAGCTTTTAGTACGTTGTAATGATAATGCGAAGGTATGGGTAAGTGATCCTACTTGGGCAAACCACATTCCACTTATTGGTTCTGCTGGCCTTGAAATTGAAACCTACCCCTATTTTGATAAAGCCTCTGCTGGCATCCGCTTTGACGCCATGATGGACACGCTTCGCCAAGTTAAAAAAGGCGACATTGTGTTATTGCATGGTTGCTGCCATAACCCAACGGGTGCAGACCTAACTAATGCACAGTGGGACGAAGTATTAGCTGTTGCTAAAGAACGCGAATTTTTACCTTTCATCGACGTAGCGTATTTAGGCTTTGGCGAAGGGTTAGAAGAAGATGCGTACGGTATGCGCCTTTTGGTTGAAAATCTTCCAGAAGTGATTGTTGCTGCTTCATGTTCTAAAAACTTCGGTTTATATCGCGAACGTGTTGGTTTAGCCGCTATTATTACGCAAGACACGGCAACCCGTAAGATAGCTCAAGGGCAAATTCAATCTATTGCACGCGCAATATACTCTATGCCACCAAGCTACGGCGGTGCATTGGTAGACTTAATTTTATCTGACGAAGCCCTTAACAATGAATGGGTGTCTGAGGTTAACGAAATGCGCGACCGTATGAAGACACTACGTGAATTGCTAGTGAAGAATCTTCATGACAATGGCTCGCCTAAAGATTTTAGCTTTGTAAACAACCAAAAAGGTATGTTCTCTTTCTTATGTATTACCCCTGAGCAAGTACGTGAAGTGAGAGAGAAACATAGCGTGTACTTTGTTGATTCAAGCCGGGTAAACATTGCTGGAATCAACAAAAACAATGTTGAAACCTTAGCAAAAGCATTGGTTTCTGTTCTATAGCCCAAGGCTAATTAAGCATAACCGTATTAACTACAGTTTAAGCTAAATGAAATGCCGCCGCGTTCAACAACGCCGCGGCTTTTTTTATCTCATAACCCCTCGCCCATAGCTTGACCATACCAAACTAAATGATGCCTATGTGAATTTCACTTGCCACATAGCCCTTTTATAGTTTTGAAAAAAAAGAAACCAGCGTTAAAAACACCAAAAGCACCTGCACCCCGTTTTGGTGTTTTTTAAACTTGTATAAAAAGCGACAAAACATAATTTACTTTGCGTACTAGTGAGTTATAGTAAAAATAACAATATGGATAAATAAACAAAAACCTCATAATGGCATGTTTAGACAGACCGGATTGGGGTCTAGTAAACTGTTAGGGCGACAAACACATAGGGAACGTGATGAAATTAATCAAAGTATATGGCGAGAGAAACACGAACACGAACACGAACACGAACTATCTGAGCAAGCTAATAGAACTTAATCTGCATCTGATAGAAGTTCCTGGTGTTGTGCCGCCCATCATAATGAAAATGCAGAAAATCTTACCAGGAAACGAATTGGTTCGAGATATCTATTTTCATATCACATATAGAAAAAACTTAGGCTGGAAACATACATCAGTTAAGCCTCAAGAAGAGCTTAGCGAATATAAGCTGGTTGATTCCAATTTAATCTTTCTTACGATTACAAAAAACCCATATTCCTGGCTGCTTTCTTTATATCGAAATCCATATCATCAATATTATGCCGAAAAGCCGAGTTTTGAGGATTTCCTGAAAAGTCAATGGGAAACTATTGGTCGAGATAACATTCAAGGTGATTTACCCAGCCCTATTGAGCTATGGAATATTAAAAACAAATCCTATTTGCAGCTTGATATTGGAAAAACACTGAACATCACAACGGAAAGCATATTTCAAGACGCCGGGGGGATTATTCAGAAAATAAGCGAACGATTCTCCATAGAAAGGAAATCAGACGAATTCATCAACTATGAGCGTTCAACAAAACACAAAAGTAAAGATAGCGAGTACTATCGCGACTATTATTTATCAGAAAAGTGGCGAGAAAATCTCTCAAATGAAGCTATTGCAATCATCAATGAGTCGATTGATAAAGATTTAATGACCCACTTTGGGTATAGCGTTTTGCCCTAATCGGGTAGCCGGAGGTATCTAGCCTCCAGCCCCCACAACACCCTGCATGCGGCTCCGCACAGGGCGTTTCATTTAGGATAGTGAAGCGCAACCCATCCATCACGTAGTGAATAAAGCCCTTCGGATTTTAGGTAATCAAGTGATAATGCTTGATTGATCCCCGGAGATTTTGCACTACGCCATGGCCCTTTGCTGGTGATACCACACGCTACCGCAGCTTGAACATGCACGCCCAGTCTCATTAAGTTTCGTACCTTAGTGCGTGGTTTTCGCCACTGACGCCAGTAAGCCATTCTCACTCTGCGCCGGATCCAGTGATCCAGTTCTACGCAGCGCTGATATCCACTGGCGATACCAAAGTAATTTATCCAGCCTCGTAAATACTGACTGAGTTTAAAGAGTTGGTATTGCATCGATACGCCCCAGTTGCGGTTCGTTAATCGTCGAACCTGTTGCTTAAACTTCATCAGGGTCTTCGGATGCCATTGAATGCGGCCTGCCTTGAAGGTGAATCCAAGGAATTTGCTTTCATTGGTTTTAACGACGTGGCTTTTGGTTGTATTAACAACTAACTTCAAGCGGTGGCACAGGAATCTGCTGATACTGTTGAGCACGCGTTCACCCGAACGGGGCGTCTTTACCAGTATGGTAAAATCGTCCGCATATCGTGCAAATTCGTGACCCCGTTTCTCAAGCTCTTTGTCCAATGGGTCTAGCATGATGTTTGCCAACAGCGGCGATAATGGCCCGCCCTGAGGAACACCTTCTCGACTCTCACTATAAAACTGGTTATCCCCTTTGGTTTTGCAGAGAATCCCAGCTCGTAAGTATCGTTTAATCAGTTTAAGCAGTCGCTTATCTTTCACTTTATAGCCAAGGTAGGTCATGAGTAAATCGTGATTAACGCGGTCAAAGAACTTAGACAGATCAACATCTACGGCAAAACGGCGTCCCGTTTTGATAATGCTGTTTACCTGCTTCACTGCTTGCTGCCCATTTCGATGTGGCCTGAACCCAAAACTATTATCTGAGAAGGTTGGGTCGAAAATAGGCGTAAGGACTTGGGCAATCGCTTGTTGGATAACACGGTCAACGATAGTTGGGATCCCTAATTGACGTTTTCCGCCATCAGGTTTGTCAATCTCAACGCGTTTCACCGGTGAAGGTTGGTATTGGCCTGAGCGAAGCTCAGTCATAACACGTTTCCAGTTTCCGGCGTTTGCCCAAGCGGGGAAGTCATCAATGGTCATGCCATCAATGCCAGCGGCCCCTTTGTTGGCTCGAACCTGCTTCCATGCCGACACAAGATTGGAAGGCTGGAGAAAAAGTTCGAGTAGATCTGCGCTAAAGGCTGGCTGCTCATCAGTACGCTGAGTCACGTCACTACCGGACGGCATTCGTGTGTTCAAGTCTGACAAGGCTCCTCCTTTATTCTAAATGTTTCTTGGCGCGTTGTGCAGCAACTTGGCCGTGTCCCAGCCATTACGCTGGGCATTTGGCTACTATGCCGTCTGCTGACTTCTGCTTTATCACCGCCACAGTTACCTGTAACAGCGCTATCGGTTTGCATCGAATTCGCTCGCAGTGGGTGATGCGTTTCCTCTGCGCCAAGGCACTTGTATACCAGAGCCTTACTGGTATTCACCGATCGCTCTTAGAGCAGATCTCCCCAGATAAGAGCATGGACTGTCTCTGCACTGCTGCATCATTTACGGTGGCCGTTAGATCACATGGTTTCGTTGTCTTGTGCCAACTCACCTTCAGCCTACGCCTCATATGATGTTCTTGTCCATCAGCTCGCAGATTTGCTAGCGGCTTCCTCCAGACTATCTCTCACGATTTAGCCCTTGCCATTCGCTAGTAGTTCGCGTTGAATAACAGTGTGTTAAACAACGGTGATCTTCCTACAGAGGACTTTCACCTCATTAGTTCATGCCCATGCTGGGCGTACACAAATCAATCCAGCCGACCGCTAACGCGTCGGCTGATTGAGGCGTTATACGTTATCGAGGTTCTTTAAAACTTAAGATTTGAAAATAAGGATATTAATGAAAAATGTTATTGTAATTATTGTTGTTGCTACACTGCTTTTTGGCTGCGCTTCAACGCCAAACCTTTCGGCAAAGGCTGTGGAAGTTCAATCCGAAAATCTAAATCAATATTGGAAGATGAAATCACAATCTTTTAGTTTCTCATCGCCAATGAATGTAGCAAAGCGACCCAAAGGCCATGTAAAGGTTAGGTATTTGATTGATTCTAACGGCGAGGTATTTAACCCAAAAATAGTAGAATCGGTACCTGAAGGCGTTTGGGATGACCAAGGGCTTAAAGCTGTCAAACATATGAATTATCAACCCTCAGATTCGAACACCAGTAGAAACCCTGTGTATACGACAACACAATTTCATTTTGGTATCAGCGAATAACACATCGGTAAGTCCGCTCTCCTCTCTCACAAGGCCCCGCGAAAAAGGAGTAAAAAAGGTCAAAACTTTCTACTAAAGAGTTGAAGTTTTAAACGCTTTTTGTTTACTATCATAGCCGTCTACCCCCATAAACGGCGGGTGGATATTAGTAACGTAATTCAGGGATGAGGTTGCGCAAATAACTCACATCAAGAATGCATTTATGGCATACCACCAACTTGAATTCGTATCTGTTTTGTATAGTAAAAATGGAATTTAACGCAATGAAAATAACACTTTTATCAATAGCACTTACTCTTTTTAGCTTTCAATTATTTGCTTTCGCATCGCAGACAAATTCACAGCCTGAATCTCTTGCAATTTCTCATGCAAAAACTTGGCTGCAAGTTATAGATGCGGGCAATTACTCCGAAAGCTGGGAAAAAGCAGCCCCTTTTTTTCAGTCTCAACTTTCTCAAGCTAATTGGGATGCTGCCCTAACCAAAGCGCGCTCGCCATTAGGTGCTGTAGTCTCCCGCATTAAACTGTCATCAAAAGCGTATTCTTCCCTACCCGGCGTAGACGACGGCGAGTATTTGATCATTCAGTTTCAAACTGACTTTAAAAATAAAAAGAACGTCACTGAAACACTTACTCTGAGCAAAACGGAAGAGACCTGGTTGCCTATCGGCTACTTTATTAGATAGGCCATTAAATATACACTCTGCTCTCGCTCTATTTAGCTAAATGGAGCGAATAATTTCTATTACTCGTTCGTAGAGGATATTGTTTAGAATAGCTAAATCGTTACCTGTGGTGCTAACAAATTGAACAACAACCATATCCTCTTGTTCGAAATATCGTGCCACGCTTTGATAGCCAAGCACCCATCCCGTGTGGCCATATTGATAATTCGCACTATAGAGTTGAGCTTCATAATCACTGAAAAATGTACCCTCGTTCAACGCTCTTATAAATATTGCCACCTCTTTCGCCGTAGAAACATAACCGTGCTCTAAATGACGTAAGTCGTCATCATAGCCAAGGTGATAACCGCTAACTAAGTGTTTTTTATCAACCTCATTTGTCGAAAAGTAAGTGTTCGATAGCCCTAAAGGCTTTAGTAGCGTGCGCTTTATATACTCACCATGTGGCGCTCCCGTTATCTGGGCTATTATTTTTTGCAGAAGAAAGTAATTGCTATTTGAGTATTGGTAATCGATGCCGGGTTTAAAGTTAGCTGGCTGGTCGTAAATTAGGTCGATAACGTCGATTTCTAACTCGCCCCAGTGAAAAAGTTCGTGATCTGTAAAATTTGGAATACCACTTCGATGTTGAAGCAACATTTGAACTGTAATTTGATCAGCGTTGGCTATACGACCTCTTGTTTCAGGTAAATAGTCTGATAAATATCCGCCGAGTTTCACCCTGCCCTCGCCAACCAATTTTATAATTGCAGCTGCGTCGTACAGTTTTGCGATACTGGCAATTTTAAATAATGCATCGGGGTGAATTGGTGTTGGCGTATCGCGGTTTATATGGCCACTGGTATAAAAAACCGGTTCATGATCTTTTCTATCAACGTAGACCACTACACCGTCGATACCCTCGTCAATAAATTGATCTAACTCCTGCTGGAGGGTGCTAGGTAAAGGTTTTAAGTAGTACAAACCATATTGCCAAGGCGCAAAAAGATAAATACTGGTCAAAGTAACCAGCACGGCCATTGCTCTTAGAATATTAATGTTACGCGGTTTCATTATTTTATTATTTTCTTAGCTCGATAAACTGAGCAGGCTGACAGTATCCAGTTCTACAGTAACAGCTAAGACACCTTATCAACGACAATTTATATCAACGACTACTTTTGAGTCTACTTTTATGGAGGGTTTCATTTAATCGTCACACATTTTGCTCTATTAACGCGCTATAAATAGCCAGCTTTTTCGTACGCTTTGTAACCCGCTTGAGTAAGCGTTTTCAGTTCATCAAAAAGCTCGGTATCTACTTTAGTAAAATTAAAACAAGATTTACCCTGCATGCGCTTTTTAAGGGCGGGCGAAATATCTTCTAGCAACTCAGGAAACACATACACGGGCATGAGATGGTAGCTCACGTAGCGCTTGCCTATCTTGCATGACCCAAAATACATGGGTTGGTTGTTTGGCATAACGTGATGAGTGTTTATATAAAAATGATCAGGCTCATCTGTCACAACGACTAAACCACAAGCGTAAGGAACAAGAATATGTTTTAGGGATAGAAATACGCTCTCAGAATGTTCCATTCTTTCTCTCCTTTATTGACTTTTTACATCGTTAAAATAGCCAGCCGTGCTAAGTCTTAAACGGAATAAGTCTTAAGTGCATTACAGACAATTGTTATGTTACTGTTAATAATATATTAAAAAACAATTTTAAGTAGACAATCATGGCAGTAGATATTCATTTACCCAGCATTATGAAAGTTGGTGGAGGAGCGATATCAGAGCTTCAAGATATGCTTCTTACTTTGGGAATAAAAAGCCCCTGCATTATTGCAGATCCTGTAATGGTATCGTTGGGGAAAGTTGAAAGTATCACTTCAATGCTAGCATCCTATGCCAGCAACATCGAGGTCTTCAGCGATGTAATGCCAGAGCCAGATGATAAATCGATAAACGGCGCAGTGTCTCTGGTTAAACAAAGTCAGTGCGACGGCCTTATTGCTCTTGGAGGTGGAAGCGCTATTGATAGTGCAAAAGCTATTGCATTATTAGCAAGCCACGGGGGTCAAATGCGCGACTATAAAGTCCCCCAAGTAGTAACACAGCAAAGCATACCTATTATTGCCATTCCCACCACTGCCGGTACAGGTTCAGAATGCACGCGCGTTACCGTAATAAGCGATTCTCAGTCGGCAGAAAAGATGCTTTGTATGGGGCCAGGCTTAATGCCGAAAGCGGCCATTTTAGATTATGAACTTACGCTATCTGTTCCCTATCGTGTAGCAGCAGATACGGGGTTAGACGCTTTAACCCATGCTATTGAGGCTTACGTTAGCAAAAAATCAAACCCCTTTAGCGACCAGCAGGCTATTGCCGCTATGCGGTTAATAGCTCCCAATATTATAAAAGCCTGTAAAACACCACAAGATAAAGCAGCCAAAGAGGCTATGATGCTAGGTGCAAGTTTGGCAGGCCTCGCATTTTCAAATGCGTCGGTAGCATTAGTGCATGGCATGAGCAGGCCTTTAGGCGTACATTTTCACGTACCTCATGGCATGAGTAACGCTATGCTTCTACCAATGGTTACCCAGTACTCATTAACAGGTAACTCAGAAAAATATGCCGAGGTGGCCCACTATCTTGGTTTAGTTGACGAGAGCAACATAACCAACATTGCTGACTCCCATGAGAGACTTATTGAATTTTTGCACCATCTAAATCAAGAGCTAGACGTACCTACTATGTCTTCGTTTGGTATACAAAAGGCGCCTTATGATGACATTATCGAATTGATGGCTACGCAAGCCATAGCTTCTGGCTCACCGAGTAACAACCCTAAAGTACCTGCACATGAAGAGCTCGTGCAACTTTATCGAGATGCTTATGCATAGCGGCTGCTGTGTAGCACGTTCATGCTGACGCTAAACAAAGGTTGCAAGCACATTGTAGATAAGTCGATTAAAGCTAGTTTTTTGCCGCTCTTATACCCTGCATAAGCAGCTGTCTCTTATACACATCTGACGCTGCCGACGATATGCAGTGTGTAG
>OJFL01000738.1_pt1 | contig 15213 bp, 13 predicted proteins | sample 1594131 | NCBI WGS metagenome assembly OJFL01 (sample SAMN05416782, study PRJEB24817) | seawater metagenome | isolation source: Sea water | place: Canada:Atlantic | collected 2013-07 | reverse complement strand
GAGATTTCTGCCTGTCTCGTGGGCTCGGAGATGTGTATAAGAGACAGATCTAACAGTCCACCGTCTTTCCAACGCGCTATTGCATTTCTCTCTGTGACAAAAACTTCGATAGCATTAGGCCAAATTCTCTTTATTTGAACAGCATTAACCCAAGGTAAGCGTTCAAGAGAGTCTTTCGCCTCACTTAAATTTAAATTAAAAAAACCACCCTTAAAGCGTTTTATAACGATTGATTCAAACTGATCGAGTGACACATGATTGATCTCCCCAACAAAGTTGATACGATTTATTTTAAAAAATTCTAGATTAACACCTACCTTGAAAACAGCTTGGCAAAGATACAGGCACGAAAAAAACAATATCCCAAAGCTAATCTTGTTCAATGCTCCATGTTTATGCCACATCACAGCTCCTCAAGATTTCAAGAACTAATTGCTCAAAGGTGAGACCACCCTCTAGGGCAGCCATCGGCACCAAACTATGTCCAGTCATCCCAGGAACCGTATTAACCTCTAAAACCCAAGCTCCCGCAGCCTGATCCAGCATCACATCAACTCTTCCCCAACCCGAGCAACCAAGCGCCTCAAAAGCTTTCATCGCAACATCTTGTATATTTCGGTCAACACTGGAGTCAAGCCCAGAAGGACAAAAATACCTCGTCTCCTCCGAGTGATATTTAGCTTGATAATCATAATTGTTGTTGGGAGCTACGATACGAACCACAGGCAAAGGCTCGCCATTTAGCACCGCCACTGTTAACTCATCACCTTTTATAAATTGTTCGGCAATTACCGTTACATCGAACCTTCTAGCTAGGTCAAATGCTACTTTAGCATCTTGCCTTCGCGATACTTTAGTGATGCCGATCGTAGATCCCTCTCTAGACGGCTTTACGATTAATGGCAACCCCAGATTATCGATTGCCGTCAATAGCTCTTCAACTGTCTGAACTACTGAGAATTTTGGCGTGGGAACTCCACAACCCTGAAATATTAATTTAGATCGCCACTTATCCATCGCGAGTGCACACGCTGAAACGCGACTGCCAGAGTATGGGACACCCAAGGTTTTGAGTAACCCCTGAATGGTTCCATCCTCACCACCTCGCCCATGCATCATAATCATTGCTCGATCTACATTCGAGGTCAGCATATCTATGGCGCCATCCTGACCCGGATCAATCAGCTCCGCGTGGGCGCCCAAATTGATTAACGCTCGGTAAACAGCGGCTCCCGACTCAAGAGAAACTTCTCGCTCCGAAGAGTTACCACCGTAGAGAACTCCCACCAACCCCATCTCATGAACGTTAGTCAACAATGGTCACCCACAATATGAACCTCTCTTTTCAATCGAATACCTGATTTACACTCCACTTCAGATTGAACCTCAGTGATCAAATCTTCAATGTTTTTCGCAGTCGCATCACCATTATTGATAATGAAATTAGCATGCTTATCGGATACTACAGCAGCACCGTTAGAGCGACCTTTTAATCCATTATTTTCAATAAGTCTGGCCGCAAAATCTCCATCAGGATTCCGAAATACGGAACCTGAATTTGGTTTACTCAATGGTTGCTCACGAACCCGTCGTTTCAAAAGTTCGGTGATCCTAGCTCTCGACTTTTGACCATCACCTGCGACAAAACCGAACCACGCACCAATAAAAAACTCTTTTTCCTGATGCTTTGGGCTGACCTTTCGATAGCCAACCAAATAATCAGAGACCAGTCTTTCTTTAATCTCTCCATTCGTCGTGATCGTCCTTACGCGTTGGACACAATCCCAAACCTCAGAGCCATAACAACCTGCATTCATTGCCAATGCCCCACCAACCGAGCCCGGGATCCCCGCCATAAACTCTGCACCTTCATAACCCATATTCGCTGAAAAGCGAGCCAACTTGGGTAAAGCAACTCCTGAACTGGCGTAGAACAAAGCATCTACCCCATGACCTAAAATTGATAACTGAGAAAGCCCTCGATGAGTAAATACGACAAGTGCCGCAAGCCCCCCATCACGAACAAGCAGATTACTTCCAAGCCCAACAAACACGATAGGCAAATCAGAAAAAGTACGGCGCGCAAGGAATAACGAAAGATCCTCTTCAGACGAAGGCGCATAACCAAACCTTGCCGCTCCCCCAGCTCTCCAGGCGGTCTGTCGACTCATTGGTACGTTCTCTAGTAATGTCGCCTGAGGATTCATCTCTAGCCTTTAGGTCTCCCTTTTTTGAACACAATTTAGATCTTTGCTACCAGCCAGTAAGCTTGCAGAAAGCGACCCAATCGTGCCCGCACCCATTGTGATAACAAGATCACCATCCTCAACTAACTCTATGAGCATCAGGCCAGCATCTTCAACTCCCCGAACACACACAGGATTCAATTCGGAAATCATTCTGATCGATCTGGCAATTCCAGAGCTATCTACCCCAACGATAGGAAGCTCACCGGCAGAATAGATATCGGTAATAATCAGCACGTCAACCTTACTCAACACTCTCACAAAGTCGTCAAAGCAGTCCCTAGTGCGAGTATATCTGTGTGGCTGGAACACAAGCACCAATCGCCTATTCGGGTAAGCCTCCCGGATTGCTGCCAACGTAGGCTCGACCTCGCTCGGATGATGACCATAATCATCGTATAGCGTCACAGTATTCTTACCGATTGTGACACTACCAAAGGCCTCCAACCTACGTCCGACACCTTGGAATGACTCAAGCGCGCGACAAATAACCTCATCGCTAATACCCAACTCTGTCGCCAGAGCAATTGCAGCGAGGCTGTTCAGCACATTATGCTTTCCCAAACAGTTCAAACGAATTTCCAATGGAGGGTAAGGTTTAGGTCCGAAATTTCGATCGACCTTAAAACACATTTTTTCGTCTATCCGCTTAGGAACGCTAGCCCTGATTTGCGCCTCTTCATCAAAACCGTAGGTGATGACATGCCTAGATAGACTGGGCAAGACCTCTTTAACGCCAGCGTCATCTACACACAACACAGCAGTCCCGTAAAACGGAATACGAGAAATAAAGTTCGAGAACGCGTGTTTGAGACGCTCGTAATCATGACCGTAAGCCTCGAGGTGATCCCGATCAATGTTTGTCACAACACAGATTACTGGCTGTAACAGCAAAAAAGACGCATCAGACTCATCAGCCTCGACAACAATAAAATCTCCCTCCCCTAAGCGCGCATTAGTTCCTGCAGACGCAAGTCGACCACCAATAACATAAGTTGGGTCCATACCTGACTCTGCCAAAATACTTGCTACCAAGCTTGTAGTCGTAGTCTTACCATGAGTGCCTGCAATGGCTATGCCTTGTTTGAACCGCATCAATTCTGATAACATCATCGCTCTTGGAACGACTGGGATTCCTTTACGCTTTGCCTCAATAATCTCAGGATTTTCAGGATCAATCGCAGAAGATGTGACCAAAACATCCACATTGGCCACATTCTCAACATTGTGGCCAATTACGATATCAATGCCCAAGCTCCTTAATCGTATAACAGCGGGGGATTCTCGTAAGTCAGATCCAGATACCTCATAACCAAGATTAGATAGAACCTCGGCAATGCCGCTCATACCAACACCACCAATACCTACAAAGTGTATGGACTTGACTTTGTATTTCATGGAGTTAGGTCCTCAATGTGTTGTCCGACAGCAATTGATGCCCCCTGCTTACGACCCAACCTGGCCTTTACGCCCATCATCATGAGCTCCCGTCGACTGAAATTCTTTAAGTATCCGACCAACAAATCTGCAGAAATTTTAGCCTCATTAATGATAATCGCAGCCCCCAATTTTTCCAAAAACTCACTATTCTTTGTTTGATGGTCATCAACCGCAAACGGGTAAGGCACAAGTATACTGGCAACCCCAACAGCCGCTATTTCAGAAACCGATAACGCTCCAGCTCGAGAAATGACTAAATCCGCTTGTGAATAAGCTAAAGGAATATCTTCTATGAACTCGGACAAGGTAGCCTCGACTCCCAATTTGTCGTATAGATTTTGTAGTTCAGCCAGCTTATTTCGTCCCGCCTGATGAACAACGTGCGGTCGATCGTCTTTGCGAATCTTAGAAATCGAAACAGGCAGAAGCTCATTAAACGCTTTAGCGCCCAAACTACCTCCAACAACAAGGATCTTCAAGCGTCCCTCTCGCTCAGCATATCGAATCTCTGGGGGGCGGATGTTTTCAAATTCCAGTCTCAGCGGGTTACCAACATATACACCCCTACCAATTGAGCCGGGAAAACCCAACAACACTTTTGTGCTGAATTTAGCCAGCAGTCGATTCGCCAGTCCGGGAATCGCATTCTGCTCATGGATAACCATTGGGCAACGGTTAAGCAGAGCGGCAACACCACCAGGAACACTGACATAACCGCCAAATCCAACGACCACGTCCGGTTTAATTTTTTTAAAAAACTGCATAACCTCTAAACAAGCAAACAACAAGTTTATGGGTAAGAGCAACCAACCCAAGATACCATTCCTTCTAACACCAGAAAACTTAATAAATAATGTTCGCGGAGGAGCCAGCTTAACCAATTGCTGTTCCAAACCCCTCGTCCCACCAAGCCAAAAAACGTCCCAATTTCTTTTCTCGAGATAATCGGCTACGGCGAGAGCCGGGAACACATGTCCACCGGTACCCCCCGCCATTATTAGAATCCGTTTACTCAAAGGTTTATCCCCTTCATGAGGGAGCGATTTTCATAGTCGATCCTAAAGATAACTCCGATCGCTAAGCAGTTCATTATCAGACCACTACCCCCGAACGATAGCAGCGGTAGAGTGAGGCCTTTCGTGGGAAGCGCGCCAACATTCACCCCCATGTTAATCAGCGCCTGAACACCGATCCAAATAGCAACACCTTGCGCCACCAACGCGGCAAAATATCGCTCTAAACGAGCAGCCTGATTGCCGATCATAATCATTCTTAAGGTTAACCATCCAAAAGCTGCCACCGTTACTGCCACGCCGACAAAACCCATCTCCTCACCGATTACCGCGAGAATAAAATCCGTATGGGGCTCAGGCAAGTAATGCAATTTCTGAATACTGTCTCCAAGACCTACGCCGAATAGTCCCCCAAGCCCAAACGCCATAAGTGAATGAGTGAGCTGATAACCCGTGTTTAAAGGATCTCCGAAGGGATTTAGAAATCCAAAAAGACGCGCCTGACGATATTCCGCCATATTAATCAAGCCAACGAATGCCACGAAAAGGAGCAACGTCAAAACTGCAAACAACTTCCAGTTCATTCCACCGAGAAAAAGCACACCCATCGCAATCGCAGTGATCACCACAAACGCACCAAAATCCGGCTCACGTAGCAGAAGCGTTCCTGTTAAAACCATCACGCTGAACAATGGTAAAAAGCCACGCTTAAAACTAGACATATGTACGCCCTTCCTAATCGTATAATTTGCCGCATAAATAACAGCAGCAAATTTCATCAATTCAGAAGGCTGAAAACTGAAGCCCGCAAATCTAAACCAACGACGACTACCGTTTGCCTCATGACCTATCCAAGGAATGAGTACTGCAACGAGCATGACAAGGCCAATCACAAATAAGACTGGCGCTATTGCCTCCCAATATCTCAAGGGAATTTGTATCGCCAAAAGGGTCAACATCAGTCCAATAGACAATGAAAATAGATGTCGAATAAGAAATCGATATGGGCTTCCACCAACCAAAACAGAATTATCAGCAATGGCTATAGATGAGGAATACACCATCACAACCCCTAGACCAAGGAGTCCTAGCGTTAACCAAAACAATACCAAATCAAAATTATAAGACACACTCTTTTGAGCTTTTTTTGACCAATTCACAGAGTCAGATAACATTAACTCAAACTCCTGACTGCATCCACAAACATGTCACCGCGGTGCTCATAACTTTCAAACATATCAAAACTCGCACAGCCTGGGGATAGCAAAATAATATCTCCGTATTCGGCCATTTCAGCCGAGAGACGAACTGCATCGATCATGCTTGGAGCATCGCATATCTGCACACCAGCATCCCGCAACGCATGCCTAATCAACGGCGCATCTTTACCTATTAAAACCACCGCTCTTATTTTTTCACGGATAGCCTCAATCAATAGGGCAAAATTTTGTTGTTTTGACTCTCCCCCAAGGATCAGGACACAAGGTGTAGATAAACCAGAAATCGCAGCCAAGGTCGCACCTACGTTCGTGGCCTTTGAATCATTATAAAAATGCACTCCTTCCACACCAGCAACCCACTGCATACGGTGATCTAATCCTTCATACGAGAGTAATCCGCTCGCCAGCCCCTCACTTCTAACCAAAACTGCACTCGACAAAGCCAGCGCAGCCAGCGCATTACTAACATTATGAGATCCAGAGACTTTTAGCTCAGCAGATCTGCAAACCTTTTCTTTGCCACACATCAACCATAAATCACCATCAACCTCATCAACTCCCCACTCTCCATGACCAGTGGGACGACTTAAGCCGAAGGACACAACGGAATCCAACATCGGGATTGCGCCATACACCATAGGATCATCTCGATTGACTACGCGCACTCCACGACCTGAATATATGCGACATTTTGACGCTACATAGGCGTCAAAGCTCGGATATCGATCCAGATGATCCTCAGAGATATTAAGCACAGTCACAGCGTCGAAATCGAACGAATAAGTCGTATCAATCTGAAAACTGGACATCTCAATTACAAAAACGTCAGGAAGCGCCCTATCCTCTTTCGATATTTGGGTCAAAACATCAAGGACTGGAACGCCAATGTTTCCAACCGCAATCGCATCAAGACCGCACGATTGAAGAATTTTTTCGACCATGCGGGTTACAGTACTTTTTCCGTTGGTTCCTGTAATCGCGATCACTTTGGCTCCAAATCTATTTATATTCTCCCGTAGAAAAATTTCAATATCTCCAACTATTGGTATGTCTTGATTTTTAAGTTTCTCTAAAGGGAGCGCTGCCAACGGGACTCCAGGACTGGAAACAACCAAATCGGCACCCGTGAAAAGCTTGTCAGAAAACGGCCCGAGTCGAACAGTAATTTCTGGAAATTCTCTTTGCAACGGGCCAAAACCTGGAAAGGTTTCTCGAGAGTCTGCAAGTACAACTGTCGCTCCGCTCAAGGTCAACCAACGCACGATCGACACACCTGTAGCACCAGCCCCTAGAACAAGAACAACTTTTCCCTCAAAAAAGGAAAACACGTCATTGCCTGATTGATCAACTTGACGACTCATCATATGCTCAAATATCCAACAACTCTTACCTCAATTTCAATGTTGAAAGTCCAATCAACACCAACATCATCGTAATAATCCAGAAACGAACAACGACTTGATTTTCCTTCCAGCCTTTTAGCTCAAAATGATGATGCAGCGGCGCCATGCGAAAAACTCTCCGGCCTGTTATCTTAAAAGATGCCACCTGAATCACCACCGACAGAGTTTCAACAACGAACACTCCACCCATAATGAATAAAACAATCTCTTGCCTGACAACCACTGCCACTACCCCAAGAGCAGCACCAATCGCTAAGGCCCCAACATCCCCCATGAATACCTCTGCAGGGTAGGCGTTAAACCAAAGAAATGCTAAGCCTGCACCAGCAAGAGCGGCGCAAAAAATTGCCAACTCTCCCGCCCCGGGAATATACGGAAAACCAAGATAGCGCGAGAACTCAGCATGACCAGCCACGTAAGCAAAAATTGCGAGGGCACTTGCGATCATGACAGCAGGCATGATCGCAAGGCCGTCAAGGCCGTCTGTCAAATTCACAGCATTGCTGGTGCCTACAATGACTAAGAAACTCAGGACAACAAATCCCGATACACCTAGCGGTATCGCAACATCTTTTAGAAAAGGCAATATTAAATCTGTATGCATACCAAACTCTGTAGCATTCGCCAAATACAAAGAAGCAAGCACAGCTACTACAGACTGGCAGGAAAACTTCTCCAATGCGGAAAGACCATAGGGACTTCGCAGTACAACCTTTCGGTAATCATCAACCAAACCAATGATGCCAAAAGAAACTGTCACTGCTAAAACTACCCATATCCATCGATTAGTCAAGTCCGCCCACAGGAGCGTCGTAATAGCTATGGAAGTCAATATAAGGGCTCCTCCCATGGTCGGCGTCCCCGTTTTAACTTCGTGAGTTTTAGGGCCGTCGCTTCTAATCGTCTGGCCAATCTTATAATCCGTCAATTTTTTGATCATTCGTGGGCCTACAATGAATGAGATCATTAGCGCTGTTAGTGCGGCCATAACCGACCGTAAAGTTATGTAAGAAAAAACGTTGAAGATACTAGAGTGCTGCTCTAGATATTGGGCTAAAAATAAAAACACTTAATTTCCTTTAATGATTCATCTAATCGAGGACTAATGCGTCACAAAAATATTCCATTTTCATGAATCGAGAACCTTTAACCAAAACACAGGACCCGCCATCCAACTCAGACTTTAACTGAACCAATAAAGCGTCTCGAGATTCATGATGAATACCGCCTGCACCAAAACTTATAACAGCTTTTTTTGAGAGTTCACCGAGACCAAGAAGAACATCGACACCCAGGGTTTTCGCAAATGCCCCAACTCTGTCATGCATCGCAGCACCGAACTCTCCGAGCTCACCCATATCCCCTAATACGACAATTTTTTTCCCGGACTCTGTCGTTAAATATTCCAATGCGTGGCAAACAGAATCAAAGTTAGCGTTATAGGTATCATTGATGAGAATATCACCTGAGTTCAACCAGATTGTCTCGAGCCTACCCTTAACCCCACCAAAAGACTCAAGTCCGGCTTTAATCGAAGAGTCAGGAATTCCTAAAGCAAACCCAACAGACGCTGCAGCAAGTGCATTTAAAACGTTGTGGTTTCCTCGAACATGCCAGTTAACATCAATGACCCGTCCGTCATATTTGATTTGCAAAACGGCCGACCCAACAGAGCGATACAAACTTCCGTGTAAAAATGCGTTAGCCGCTTCACCAAAAGTAATAATGGGACCACGTTGATATTGCTCCATCAAATAGCTAGCATATTTCCCATCCGCCTCAACAATGAGCGCCCCACCATCAGGTAATCCTGCAACGACCTCTGACTTAGCCTCCGCAATGGCATTCTGCGAACCAAGCTCGCCGATATGGGCAGTTCCAATATTGGTAATGACGGCCACATCAGGACGAACCATATTAGTCAAACGTTTTAATTCCCCTAACTGGTTCATTCCCATTTCAACGACGGCATATGCGTGACCGCTATTTAGTCCCAGGAGAGTGCGGGGCACACCGATTTCATTATTGAAATTTCCCTGAGTTGCAAGAACCTTATCTGGCCCAACCTGTACCCGCAAAATGCTAGCGATCATTTCTTTGACCGTTGTCTTCCCATTACTGCCAGTAACACCCACGAACTTTATGTGTGCGCTAAACTTTCCTCTCCACCAACGAGACAGCATCGATAAACCTTCGAGGGTGTCATCAGTGATCAAGTAAGCTGTTGAGTCCCTCAATCTATGCTGATCGACGCCTTGCGACACCATACAGGCTGAAGCGCCTCGATTGAACGCTTCTTGAACGAAGTCATGGCCATCAAAATTGGGGCCTTTCAGTGCTACATACAAGTCACCTTTTTTAATAGCACGACTGTCCGTAGAGACTCTCAATACGGCAGTTGATGGATCACCTATGAAACGGGTTCTAGTGTCTCTAGCATAATCACTGATGCTAAACACGCAAGGAGTCCTCTGACTTATTTGACCCATGCCACAATTCTTTCAAGCACTCTTGAGCTACAAGATAATCATTAAAGGGAATCTTATTGCCACAAACCTCTTGGTAGATTTCGTGCCCCTTTCCAGCAATAAGCACAATATCTGTCTCATTTGATAGATTAATTGCACGATTAATGGCAGTTCTGCGATTCAATTCAACAATAAATTGGCTCTCTCTACCACAAATTATTTGGTCAGAAATCTCTTCGGGCGTCTCATCACGAGGATTATCCGTCGTTACTATGGCAAGGTCAGAAAACTCAAGAACGGCGTCACCCATTCTAGCTCTCTTATCTTTATCTCTATCGCCACCCGCACCAAAAACAGTAATCACACGCGCATCGGGTGGAGCCAATGACCTCAGAGTGCCAAGCACTCGTCGCAACGCATCAGGTGTGTGGGCGTAGTCAACGTAAACGAACCGATCACATTCTCGCCCAACCCGCTGCAATCGACCTTCGGGATGCTTCAACCCCCCGATAGCCTCACAAGCGCTATCAAAACTTTCACCCGAGCATATCAGCCCACCCAAAACCGCCAGCAGATTACTGATATTGAAATCACCAATGACTGAAGACTCAATGACTCTAGAGCCCCATGGAGTTGCCACTTGAAAAGATGAGCCCTGAAGACTCATTTTTAGATTAGTAGCATGTATATTCGCACTCGCACTGAGGCAGCTATATGTGATCACATCCTTACCATGCCGTCGGAGGGTGTTTGCTAAGAGCATACCAAAATCATCATCAACATTAATAACGGCATGCAGCACACTACCGCACATAAATAACCGTGTCTTTGCCTTCGCATAATTTTCTAAAGTACCGTGATAGTCGAGGTGCTCGTGGGATAAGTTGGTGAAAATTGCGGTATTAATTTTTGTTCCATCAAGTCTATTTTGCGACAAGGCATGAGATGAGGCCTCTATGGCGACACACGATGCACCCATTACGCGAAGCTCATGAAAAGTACGTTGCAATGAAATAGCATCCGGCGTCGTCCTAACTTGGCCATGAATCGGCTCAACTCCTTTATTTAAAATTTTAGTGCCAAGAGTTCCTATACATGCGCTCTCCCGCCCTAAAGCAAATAACGCCTCAGCAAGCCAATTAACGCACGAAGTTTTTCCATTTGTACCTGTCACACCAAAAACATTAAGGTCATTTGATGGATCGCCAAAATAATTTGCCGCGAATTGCCCCATCAAACCTCTGACGTCTATCCAGGAAAAATTAGGCACTTTATGCGTTGAATCCCAAGTCCAGCCATCCCGCTCCCAAACCACTGCCACACAACCTTGCCTAATGGCCTCAGCTATATGAATGCGTCCGTCTTGATTGAAACCAGAGTACGCGAAGAAGAGATCTCCTACTTGAGTTGATCGACTATCATTCGATAACCCTAATGGCACGACACCAAGTCTACTCAGCTGCTGTCTAAATTCGTCGTATTGATTATTGGGTAGTTCGAATAACCCGGATTGAACAAAGCGCTCAAAAGAGGATATATTCATACTGGCCCTTGCAATACATCCCTTTTTGCTTCTTGCTCTGGCACAAGGGCATCGGGTTTAATATCTAAAGTATTCAGAGCCTCTTCCATGACCTTTTGAAAAACCGGAGCGGCTACTACACTCGCGTAATACGATCCGAGACTTGGCTCCTCGACCATCACCGCTACAATCAGGCGCGGATTAGACACTGGGGCAATGCCCACGAATGAAGAGCGATATTTACCGTGTGCGTATGATCCCTCGGAAGCCACTTTCGCGGTACCAGTCTTACCTGCCACCCGGTAACCTGGAATCGCAGCGCTCAGCCCTGTACCCTTCTCATGAGTCACCCTCTCGAGCATTTTAAGCACGGCTTGCGCAGTTTGCGCAGAAATAACTCGGGTTCCCTCCGCCATCTTTATACGCTTCTCAAAGGTGACTGGAATCAACACCCCATCCCGAGCAAAAATAGAGTAGGCACGGGCCAATTGAAGAAGACTTCCAGATACTCCCATCCCATAAGAGATGGTCGCTTGATCAATATCTCTCCACTTTTCTGGTGACCGCAAACTCCCTGAGGCGACGCCTGGAAAACGAAGCTTTGGAGATTGGCCAAATCCAGATTGCGACAAGATCTCCCATAAATCTTGAGCTTTCATTTTTTTTGCAATTTTTGCGGTTCCGACATTCGACGATCTCTGGATAATATCCGATACGGTCAACAGACTTTCCTCAGGATGATCATCGGTTATCGTACGACGACCTATACGCAACCGACCATCCTCAATATCAATTAACGTATTGGGTGTTACAAATTTCCCCTCGAGCGCCGCGGCAATAGTAAACGGTTTCATGGTTGAACCCGGCTCGAATTGATCAACAATGGCACTATTACGCAAAAGAGCATGATTTTTGAAGGTTGAACGATTATTGGGATTGAAACTAGGCCAATTTGCGACGGCTAAAATCTCCCCTGTCACCACATCTAAAATAACGACGCTTGCAGCTTTAGCTTTATGCTCGAGTACTGCGTTCTTCGCCTCCGAAAACGCCACATACTGCAGCGTTCGGTCAATTGAGAGCTCTAAATTACTACCATTTTCAGCCACACGGATGGTCGCGCCTTCCTCGATCACTTGGTTCCTATTGTTTTTTTTGATTCGACGACTACCCGGTTTGCCTGCAAGAGTCTTTTGATAGGAATACTCCAAACCCTCTTGCCCCACATGATCACTACTTGTGAATCCAACTAAATGAGCTGTTGCCTCACGGTTTGGATAATATCTTTTGTATTCTGTTTTTAAATACACGCCAGGTATCTCCAGTGACATCACTTTTTCAGCTATATTCGGCGCAATTTGTCTTTTTAAGAGCACGTACTGTTTTTTTTGCGACAATTTACGCTGAATGACCTTAACGTCCATACTCAATAGTTTTGATAGCTGTAGTATTTTCTGAGGAGAAATCTTTTCAAGTTCCAGGTGTAACGGGTTAGCAGAGACCGTCTCGACTGAGGTGCTGATTGCCAATGCCTCTCCATTGCGATCGGTAATTAACCCTCGAGTGGCAATCAGCGTTGTCGTTCTTGAATAACGCTTCTCTGCTTCGGCCTGTAAAAAATCTTTATTGACACTCTGACAATAAAGAGCCCGCCCGGCCAGCGCCATAAATCCTAAAAACATCAGCGTTACCAGCAGACGCGCCCTCCACACCGGCAGGCGGATAGTTAATACTGACTGGGATTTAGACGTCATTGATTACCACGCACTAGAGGGGGAGGAAGTAAAATGGTGTCTTTCGAATTGGGGTACTCCATACCGAGCTTTTTAATTGCCAGCTGCTCAATCCTAGAAGGGGTTGAGAGAGTGCTTTTTTCTGTAACTAGCCTCGCGTGCTCCTGTTGAATTTGCAGTCCTTTGTTTCGCTCACCCTCAAGCTCAGTTACTAGTTTTCGTGTGTCGTGCCTCGCTGTCACCAATGAAATTGCGGACGTAATTAGCAACACAAAAAGGATTAAAGCCAACTTCACGAAATGGACCTCTCTGCCACTCTCATCGTGGCACTGCGTGAACGCGGGTTTCGATCAACTTCCTCACTCGATGGACGAATTTTCTTGCCGATAACCGTTAAGAGCGTCTTGGGTAAGTCAACCTCTCTAATCGGTATGCGGTCGGGAACATTGTGGTGCGACTCTTTGGCGAAGAAGCGCTTCACCTTCCGGTCTTCTAATGAGTGGAAGCTGATAATAACGAGACGAGCTCCATGCAACAAAATAGAGGACACTTGATCCAAGAATCTCTCTAAATCTTCCAACTCTTGATTGAGGTGGATCCGAATGGCCTGAAAAGTCTTTGTTGCTGGATTTTTTGATGATTGAAATTTTTTAGGTATCGCCCGCTCCACAACTCGCCCTAATTGACGCGTCGTAGTTAGTTGCTCAATAGCTCTAGCGGCCACAATAAACTTTGCAATTCTTGGGGCAAAACGCTCTTCACCATAGACTCTAAGGATACGTATAATTTCAGACTCAGTAGCCGTATTGACCCACTCCTCTGCCGTCATGCCGGAATTAGTATCCATCCTCATATCTAGAGGGCCTTCGAGAGCAAAACTGAAACCTCGATGCGGGGTGTCCAATTGCGGAGATGAAACCCCTAAATCCAATAAGATTCCGTCTACTTGATTAATCCCGATTTTGCCGAGGATATTTTTAATATCCGCGAATGTACCTTGAAGAACTTTAATGTGATTGGACTCTAGCCTCTCTCCCACAATAATGGCTTGCGGGTCTTTATCGATCGCAACCAAAAGGCCGTTGCCCTTCAATTTTTTAAGTATTTCTTTCGCATGCCCTCCTCTGCCAAAGGTCCCGTCCACATAAACTCCTTCGGGTTTAATGTTTAACGAGTCGATCGCCTCTAGCAGTAACACCGGGACATGTGATGAACTACCTAACTCTTGCCTCGTGCCTCGATTTTCATTTGATTCAGAGCGCAAAATTTTCCATCCCAGGCGGAGGGTTAATTGGTCCATCATCAAATTGGGAAATCTGCTTCTCCCAAGAAGACTCGCTCCATAATTCAAAGTGACTACCCTGACCAACGAGCATCACGCGCTTTTCTAATCCAGCAAACTGACGTTGCGATGCAGAAATCAATACTCTCCCCGCATTATCTAGTTCCATGTCCTCGGCAAAACCAACTAACAAACGCTTCCAAAGACTTAATTTTGGGTCAAAACTTGAAAAAGTCATGATTTGAGCCCGAATAGGATTCCACGCTTCGGCAGGGTACAGAAGTAAACAACGGTGCGGGTGAGAAGTAAGCACTAACTTATTTTTATGGCCGGACGTCAATTCATCCCGATACTTAGTCGGAATAGCCAAACGCCCCTTAACATCCAGGTTAATTCCCACAACCCCTTGAAACATAAGCTCACCTTAACTCTATAGCGTAAAGTTACCCCTACTTTCCCCACATTTTTCTACATTTACCCACTCTAAGGCAAAGGGCAAAGTGGGTCAAGCAAGTAACGCAATAAAAACGAGCACTTAGGATATAAGAGGCATATTTGAAAGCCATCCGAGAAAGATATTTTGATAAAAACTTGGAAGTTAGTCTGTAAGCCGGGTTCTGTCTTTCGACGAAACGTCGAGAGGCAATCATTCATCTGGATCAAAAGTTACCCCTTGATTCTAGCGACCTACCCGGGAACGACGCGAGCCACGCCAAAGTCCCCCTATTTGGTCTTGCTCCGGGTGGGGTTTACACTGCCAACCTTGTTACCAAGGTTGCGGTGAGCTCTTACCTCACCTTTTCACCCTTACCTCAAACCAGAGGCTTGAGGCGGTACACCTGTCTCTTATACACATCTCCGAGCCCACGAGACAGGCAGAAATCTC
>OJFL01000735.1_pt1 | contig 15235 bp, 14 predicted proteins | sample 1594131 | NCBI WGS metagenome assembly OJFL01 (sample SAMN05416782, study PRJEB24817) | seawater metagenome | isolation source: Sea water | place: Canada:Atlantic | collected 2013-07 | reverse complement strand
AAGAGCAGGGGTGACACCGATTCATCCCCGCGACATCACTTCGTTCTGATCACGGGGTTTTCTCGGTGAGCTTCGATAAAATACATATCAAATGCAACCTGCGACGTATTTATGACACCAAGTTCAGCCATTGAAAAAGACAATTTTGCAAAAATAGACGTTGAGAACGAAAGAGCCGCAATTGCTCAAACTGATACAGCAGATAGCAGAGAAGTTTGTGAAAGAGAGAATAAAAAATACGTTTTTATTGCAAGGGGAAGCTCTCATATAAAATACTTCAATGCCTTTGCTCAGCAAACTTCATTAGATGTGCAGGTAATAAAGATCAATAAACACCCCTTTCTACCCTCACATCTGATGGGTCTGAAACAAGTAAAAAATATTGATATTGATAAGCTTCTAGAGGCTTATTTAGCGAAGAAGGCTTCAAAGTACAACGCAATATCGCACACTTTTCTGTGGACATTTTATCGACACGCGATGCGCACCATTCTTAAATTAGACATAGTTAAAAGTATTAGCCTAATACGTAACGCAAATGCCGACGTAGTAGGCGTATGGAATGGTCAAAAATTGCCAAGCTCATCCATTGCTGAGGCCGCAAAGGCATTAGGCAAAGAAGTTGTTTACTTTGAAAACGGTTTGCTGCCCAATTCAACAACATGTGATTGGTCTGGCGTTAATTGTAAAAACTCTCTGCCCAAAAGTGGGGAGTTTTATCGTAAATACTACAGTGAGGCCCCTCTGCCTAATAAGTTGATATCAAGAAAGCCCATCGCTAAAAAAGCCAGTGGCGCACGCGAACACTCGCTACCCGAGCAGTATGTTTTTGTTCCTTTTCAAGTAGAGACAGACAGCCAGATAATATCCAACTCGCCGTGGATAAAAACTATGAGGCAGCTGTTTGAGTATCTTGTTACAGCAATCGAAAAGGTTAATAACCCACATTTGCATATTGTAATCAAAGAGCATCCATCAGAAAAAAAGCGACACGATGATTTACACGGTATACACCCACGAATTGTGTTTGCGAATCAGTGGGAAACTCAAAAATTGATAGAAAAATCTCAAGCGGTATTAACCATTAATTCAACGGTAGGCATTGAATCATTGTTACTGAATAAGCCGGTTATGACCATGGGCAATGCATGCTATGGATTGGACGGTGTCAGTCTGCCCATTCATTCTGAAGGCAGCTTACTTGAAGCGCTCAATCAGCTTGAGCGTTGCCAAGGGAACCCAGAAATAACCAAGGGATTTTTGCATTTTCTTAACGAGCACTATGCAATTCCAACGGCTTGGAACAATATGGATGAGAGGCACGTAGAGGCACTAAATAAACGCCTAACGAAACAAGATTTACTGTCGAAGATTGCGAGCGCCTGATATTTTGCACTTTGTACGTCTGCACACGTTTGGCGGCAGCACGCGCTTGGAACTAGCCTTCTATCGAAGAAAGCCTACTACTGAAGAAAGCACGCTCTTGATGTTAACGCGCTCTTCAATAGAGTGCATGATATGGAGATGAGCCTGCTGTTATTGACCAAATGTACTGCTGCCAGTGTTGTCGTTACCCAGCTTGCTTCTGTCTTCAGCATTATCGCTTTTTCGACTATCAATGTTATCGCCAAGCAACAAGTCAATAGCTTTCTGCTCATGCTCAGTGAATGCGGTTTTAAAGTTATCACTATGAACCGGAATAGCTTTTCGCATAGGCGGCGCAATACGCTCGTTTGCTCTTTCTAACTGTTGAGTAAACTCTTTTATGGATATGCGATTGTAAGTATAAACCCCCTCTTTTTTACTCCCCACTGAAGGCGTTAGCAGGTCATCATGTTCCAATAAAAAAGCATGCTTAAACACTGCCTGCGACTTTGTAAAACAATGCGTTTTACTGCGCAGAAGCGCAGCCTCGGGCAGAGCTTTAATTCGAACACTATCTTGGCTTTTTTGCCATGTCACGCCGCAAACGCTTACCACATAAGCATCATCTTGTTCTGCCACCGTCGCTCTCGCAAGCGGTGAGCCTGCTGGCATGGCATCAAGAGCGTTAATCACATCGGGAAGTTCGTTAAGCGAAAGCTTTTCTAACGTCATTACACCGCTATTTGAAGTGTAGGTAAGCTTCACCGTGTTTTCTAAATAATATACTTGGCCGGTGTCCTGCCAAATAGACACAGCCTGCTCTTCTTTCTGCTTTATAAGCGCAGGCTTATTCGATCTAGTCTTTAAGCGCTTTATTATATTGGATAACACAATTTACACTTCACATTATGTATTGGCTTTTGTTAATTGTTTTATCTACGCAAAGCTGGGCATAGCGGATTAACTCTTTACTCCAATCTCGCTTGAGAGAGTTTCAGCTAACTTTCCCCCTTTGATGTCAACAAAGGTGTACGTAATCGATAGCGGAGTAAGAATTGTTATCTTTGTTACCTAAGGTTAGTATCTCAGCTGAAGCCACTCGAGGACCGAGTAAAAGGTTAATACCTAATAATTATTTCAAATATGACAAAGGACTAAATCATTGCGCTTGCTCTTCATCGCGTTACTTGCCAGTGCCCTACTTGCATGCAGCGACCCAAAAGAACTAAGTGAATCTGAACGAAGATTCAATAGGGCAACAGCACAACACTCTGAGCAAGTTCAAGAAGCGCGAATATTGCTAAACGAAAAACTAACCGGTGATTTTCTATCAGACATTAATGCACTGATTTATGTAAAGGAAAAACTCAATAGCGCTGAATCTGTTTTTGTTAAAGCCAAAATAGTTGGAATGAGTTCACCCGAAGCGGAAAAACTCAAAGCACAATTGAGAAAATATGAATTGGAAGCAGCAAAAACTTCTCTCTCGCTGTTACGTACCGCCTTTCGAGCAACAATAGACTTTCAAAAAAGTGTACACGATATGCCTTTGGCGCCAGTCAGCGGTGCATCGCTTGGCAGTAGCTCTATGATTGATTACATGGGAAAGCAATTTAATAGCTCACTTGAAAGTTGCTGCTTAAGCCATCTTAAAAATATCGAGATTTTTATGCGAGGTGCGAAAGGCGACATTTTTTACACGCTGCGAAAGCGTATTATTAATGTAGAAAGCGATTTAACACGAGTCCTCTCAGACGACGAATATCAGAGAAAATACAAACAAACTTTGTTGGATATTGAGAAAGAACTATCGAAATAATGCGCCCGTTTTTAGCGAAGCACAAAATAGTAATCGTTAACAAACGATAGTAACAAGGTTAAGCAATAGGGATAGCAACGATGAAGGCATTGAAGAAGTTAACATTAAGCACGCTTTTAATGAGTTTAACACTTCCTTTGTACAGTTATGGTGAAGAGGTTGCTAATGCCATTCCTATTTCAAACGATTTTCCAGACTGCGATTTTGAAACGATTGAAGAGATTTCGTTAAGCGATAGCAGAAACGAATTGTCTGCTTTAAAAAAGACTGCCAGCGACGTTGCTAAAAAGCGGGGAGCGAGTCAGATTGTACTGCTTTCAAAACTATCATCCCCTACTTCCCCGTCTGAATCTTCTGAGAATAGCGATAAAATTTCAGGCGCAGCTTTGATTAGTGGCTGTAAGAAAGAGCCGCTAGCAAAAATTGGAGTTGAGAGAAATCGTTTATTAGGCACGACAAAACTCAGCATGTCATACGAGTACAAAACGGTTATTAAAGGTCGTGATATGACTTTTGATTTTGCTGAAATAGCACAAAGTGGAAAAAAGCAGATACAGGCTCCCGCTCTGGCTAACACCACTGTGTCTTTTGAAAATGGTGTTTTTGGCTTAAAAGTAGGTGACGATTTATCGGTACTTTTTGAAAAATTAGGTACTCCCACTGCCGAACTGATACTGAATAAACAGGATACGTTATACGCTTTTGGACGAAATCTGTGGGTGGTAATGCGCAACAATAGCGTTTTTTCCATCAGTAGCGAAAACGCATGGTTATCTGCTGGGCTGATAAACTATTTTGAATTTGATGATAGGCCACTTTCGTCTTGGCAAGTTAATGGAAGTGTAAGCCGAGGCCACGGCTTGAAGGCGATTGAGGAGCAACTTAATGGCAAGTTGATTGACGAATATGTCTATCAAATTAAATCAGAGAATATGGTCTTTATTGATATAGGGTTAACACTGCACGTTGAAAATAATGACACTCACTACGTTGCAAAGAGTTTTAGCTATGGCTATGGCTATGAAGCAATCAAAATAGATCCTGAAATTATACAGTCGGCGCCAGAGATATATTCTAGGACCTACGCTGATTTAACACAGGCCTCTGAAACGCTAGACCCAATATCCATGGAGCAAATCCCCTTTAAACCTATACTTGCATCAAGAGGTTACGAGGGCAAAACGCTGCATGTTTACGATAAAAGCTTAGCTATAGTGTATTCCAATAAAATGCTGAGAAAAGTGCTTATTAGCGAATCGTTTCTCAAAGACGCAGCGCTAAATATCGATTGGGAATTTGGGCCTTTACGCTACGGCCTGAGTGAAGAAGACGTGAAAAAAATCTTTGGCGAAGAGAACATTTTTGCATTGGGTGACTATTGGGAAGTGTATGTCGACAACCTCAAATATGACCTTTATTTTGCCAAAAACAAACAAGGCACGACAATACTTAGCGAACTTGAGATCGAGATGTTTTAAGCCTGTAAACCAAGTGTTTTGATATTTTGAAGTGAATACGCCCCGCCTCACCACTACTTTTGATAGTCAACTATCAATAAATATATGTTGCACATGAGTGGATAAACTAGGAGTGTAATGACACTTTTTTTGGGAGGGTGAAACATGCTTAAACTGTACGGCTTTGATGTAAGTAACTATTACAACATGATTAAACTGGCACTGGCATTAAAAGGGATAGATTACGAACCGGTAATGACATATCCCAACCAAACGCCAGAATATTTAGCTATCAGTCCAACAGGCAAAGTGCCTGCGTTACAAACTGAGCATGGGGTGCTAGTAGAGACCAACGTTATTTTAGAGTATCTCGATGAAGTTGCGCCTGAAAAACCTCTGTATCCAACCAATCCCTTTGAGCGGGCACAGGTTAAAGAGCTCGTGAAGTTAATTGAATTGTATATTGAATTACCTGCAAGGCGCTGTCATACCGAAGCTTTTTGGGGCGTTCCGGTAGATGACCTCACGAAAAAAGAAGTCAAGCGCGCGTTGTTTAATGGTGCCCAAGCATTGGCTCGAGCCGCAGAGTTTTCTCCCTATGTAGCAGGCGATAGCTTAACGGCAGCAGACATCATGCTGTTGTATACAATGGATCTTGCCGTGCCCGTAGCAAAAAAATTGTTTGATGTTGATTTGTACGAGCACGCTCTGGGAAGTAAAGCACTTATAGCGCAGCTTAAAGAAATGCCAGAAGTCCAACAAATCGAAAAAGACAAACGAGCAGCAGCCCCTGCATTTAATGCTTATTTGAAAAAAGCGTTTAGCGGCAAGTAAAACTTTGCAACTAGAATAAACATTAGCAGACTGCGTGGAAACCGTTTTTTAAGCTGTTTTCTTAAGATATATTTCCTGAGACATATTTCCTGAGACATATTTCCTGAGACATGTTTCCTGAGACATAGCTACGTGATACTGAATGGCTATGGGCTAGCCGCTATTGATTTATTACTCTGTTCGCATAGCGTTTTTAAACGCAATACCCGCTTTGGTTCTATTTATCACACCCAGTTTTTTTAACACCGCAGAGACGTGCTGTTTTACGGTCGATTCTGAAATAGCTAATTCGTAAGCAATTTGTTTATTCAACAAGCCATCTGCCACCATTCTCAACACTTTTAATTGATGGGGCGTAAGCTGGCTCAATCGAGCGCCAAAGTCATCTAGGGAGTCGTTACCGTCTGCTGACAAATCAATATGGGCGGGCAGCCATGTCTCACCCTCAAGCACCGTATTTACAGCGTCTACAATACAATCTACCGAAGCGGACTTAGGTATAAAACCACTTGCCCCTAGCGCAAGCGCACGTTGCACAATACCGGGCGAGTCTTGCGCCGTAACTATCACCACCAGCACGTCTGGGTACTCGGCTCGAACTTCAGACAGCCCATTAAGGCCCTCACTTCCAGGCATACCTAAATCCAAAAACACCACATCAATAGTGGTATCTTGCGCCAACATATTCATTGTCTCTGGAAACGTCGACGCTTCAACAAGCTCTGCGCCGCTGCCGCTGGAGAGTGCATGGCACATTGCTGCTCGAAATAATGGGTGATCATCTGCAATCAAAATACGTGTAGGCACAAGTCATCCCTTTGCTACTGCTTCATTAACACCATAATAACATGACATAAACACGACACCATGTACTTAATTAATAACCACAAAAAACCACCCGAATAGTGGGTGGCTTTTATCGTAAAGGCGTCGACTTATTTTTTGTTAGAAACGATACCCAAGAGTTAGATGAACGGTTCTCGGGTCGCCATAATAACCAATTAGCGTCGTGTCGCCTCCTAGCCCGGGACCGAAGTTTCCGTCATCGTCGCGGGTAACAAAGTCATATCCCCCAGTTAAATACTCTTCGTCGGTGAGGTTTTTCACATGTATACCGCCGTACCAATCGCCTTCTACACTTTCCCAACGCGCACTTAGGTTAACCATGCCGTAGGCGTCTTGTTGAATAAGGTCGCTGGTTTCGAAAAGTAAATAGTCATCACGGAAGTAGTAATTTGCGTTAAACGTAATGTCGCCAAAGCTCGTCTCTAAGAAGTAGCTAGCGTTAAAATTAAAGGTATTCTCTGGTGTACTTGCCAAACCAATAAGCGGAGGAATAGCGTTATTTTCTTTAATTTCAAAGTCGATGTAGCCATATGCTGCGTCAAACTGCAGGTTTTCTGACGCAATCCAGGTCATCTCTAATTCAGCACCTTTCGCAGCTGTTTCCGCTGCATTGCGAAGTCGCTGATCAAGCGCTGTGGGGTCAGACAAATCACCTTCTACACCAATATATTGTCTGTCTTTATGGTCATATGAGAACAAGGTCACATTTAGGCGCAATGTATCACTTAAGTCGCTTTTCATCCCCAATTCGAAACTATCAACCACTTCTGGGTTTACACCTGGCTCGTTAATTTGTGCACGAGGATTAAACGTTCCTGATTTAAAGCCCTGAGAGTAACTGGCGAAAAACATCATGCTTTCGTCCATTTGATATTCAACGCCAACCCTAGGCGTAAATCTCGACCAGCTTTGCACTGCAGGTGCATCTAAAACGCCGTCGCCATCGGTATCAGTACCTAACACCTGAGGAACCAGTTGCCCTTCTGGACGCACATAGCCGTCAATCCAATCTGAGTAAGGGTATACGTTGTCAAACACCAATCCATTATTTACAAAGGCTGTTTTTTCTTCGTCTGTGTATCTCGCACCAAAAGGAGAGCGAGAGTTTATCGCTCACGTTATAATTAAGTTGAGCATAAGCTGCATAGCTCTCTGAATTGTTGCACCCAGTTACCTCACGGGTGAGTCCGGGTGCGCCCAGAGACTGCCCCAGCACGCCTAAAATGGCATCGAAATTACCGCAGCTTTCGCCATCGTAAAAATAAAGACCTGAGACTATATCGAAATCAGCGCCCATGTAGTTGGCTTGCAGTTCATGGGTCGTATTATTGTCATCATACTCCGCAGGCACATCGAAAATGGGCAGTGGTGTATTATCGAAATCGATGTTGGTGGGTGAATAACTCTCGCGATACGAGCCAATGTATTTAAGCTCTAAATGTTCATTTACGTTGTAGCGTGCTAACCAGTTATAGCCTTCTAATTCAACCTTGTTCCATGTTGGCAAGCTCGTGTATGAGTCAAATTTTGAATCGGGAACAGGCGCATCGGTTAACAAGCTAGGCAATAAGCGATAACCACCGCGGGCATTAGACGTATCTTCGGTTTTGTCCCAACCAAAGCGGAAGAACAAATCTTCGCTGGCGTGAACTTCCAGCGACAATCTAGCGGCCCATAAATCTTTGTTGTAGTTTTCTTTATCTTGATTAGGCAGAGCGCTGAGTAAGTACTCGCCGAATCCGTCACGATTTAAGTTAGCGTAGCCCACCCCTAAATATACGGTATCTTCAACAAGAGGCACTTGGCCAATTAACCTAATATCACGCTGATTGTAACTACCTACCGTAGCCTCAACATTCATCTCTGTGTCGCCACTCATTTCTTTCGTGACGTATTTCACGGCACCACCAATGGTGTTCTTGCCGTAGAGCGTGCCTTGCGGCCCACGTAATACTTCAATACGTTGCACGTTAAGTAAGTCAAGCACTGCACCTTGTGGCCGCGCAATATAGACATCGTCTACATAAATCCCTACGCCAGGCTCATAGCCCCATAGCGGATCTTGTTGTCCTAAACCGCGGATAAAAGCGGTAAGCGTATTGTTGGTTCCTCGGCTGGTTTGCAAGGTTGTATTTGGTGAAAATTGCTGAAGTTCAGTTAAAACGCTAATGCCTTTCTCGCCAAGCTCTACAGCGCCAACCGAGGTGATTGCCACCGGAGTTTCTTGAAGCGACTCTACGGTTCTACGCGCAGTAACTTCGATGCGCTCTAACTTGCCTTTTTCTTTTTCTGCATTCTCGTTTGTATTGTTTTGCTGCGCCCAAGCAGGAGCTGCGCATAAACCTGCAGCAACCGCAATCGCGCAAAGACTGTGACGAGTGACTGCGCTTGGCGCATGACGCTTGGTGTGTGTAGTAAGTGACATAGTAAGTCCTTTATTGTTTTAAGTGTTGTTCACTGCTTGATGTATTGCCTACGGTCACGAATTACTTTAGTTAATTAATTGTTAACAGTATGTAGTACCATCGTACTATGGGCTTTTTGCCAAAGTAACGTCAAACTTTATGTGTAATTTGAACACGTTAGATTTGTTGACAATAAACTTGCGCAAAAGCAAGTCGGTTAGTGAATCTGCAATCGACTTAACTGCTTTGGAATATCTGCGGTCACAGATTTTTAAAGGAAAATAACTATGTTAAGTATGATTGGCTTGGTAGGCGGGCTTCTGCTACTTATTGTATTAACAATTCGTGGGATGAACCTGTTTATCGCCGCCCCTTTGTGTGCCCTTGTGGTTGCGCTAACCAATAACATCGCGGTTTTTACCGGTGATGTAAACTTTGTAGAAACCTACATGAGTGGTTTCTCAGGTTTCATTGCGTCTTGGTTTTTTATGTTTTTGCTGGGAGCGCTTTTTGGCAAATTCATGGAAGATACAGGGGCCGCTGATTCGGTATCTCGATGGATAATCTCGAAAATTGGCTACAAACAAGCAGTACTCGCCGTAGTGTTAGCATGCGCTATTTTGACTTATGGCGGTGTGAGCGTGTTCGTCGTAGCGTTTTCCGTTTATCCCATGGCGGTAAGCTTATTTAAAGATGCCAACCTTCCGAGACGGTTTATTCCCGCAGCGATGGCCTTTGGCTCGGTAACTTTTACCATGACATCGGCTGGCTCTCCGGAAATTCAAAATTGGATCCCAATTAAATATCTGGGTACGTCTCCTTTTGCCGCTTGGGAAGTGAGCTTAGTCGTTGCCATTTTAATGGCTATTTTTGGCTACTGGTGGCTGGCAAAAATGATTCGAAAAGCCGTGAACAACGGCGAGGTTTTCGTGGCAAGAGATACCGATCCGGAAATTCGGGAACGAGATTTACCCCACCCCTTTACCGGAATTCTGCCGTTAGTCGTGGTGTTAGTTATCTCGTTCTTATTTCACGAAGAACTAGCACAGCTAGCACTAATTTTAGCGCTTGGCGGTGGCGTATTGTGTTTACTGGCGATTAACTTTAAATACTTCCATAGTTTGTCGATGGCTATAAACGCTGGCACAACAGGTGCACTTATTGCCATCGGCAATACTGCCGCGGTGGTTGGCTTTGGTTCGATTGCCAAAAATACCGACGCGTTTCAGCAAACCGTGGCGCTAATGACTCAAATCCCTGGTAATGAGTTAATTGGAGCGGCCATTGCTGTTAGCGTTATTGCGGGGTTAACAGGAAGTGCATCTGGCGGACAGGCCATTGCCCTCCCCCTTGTTGCACCTCACTATTTAGACCAAGGTGTTGAGCCAGAGCAGCTGCACCGAATTGTCTCTATTTCTTCAGGCGCGTTAGATTCATTGCCACACAATGGGTACGTGGTCACTACCATTAGGGCAATATGTCACGAAACCCATCAGGCTGCTTACTGGTCAGTGGGGGCATTGACGGTAGTAGTGCCACTAATTGGTTTGGCGGTCGCGATTGGTCTATTTAGTATTTTTTAGTTAAAACTCCCTAAGAAACAAAGATAGATGCCAAAAATGTCAGCCGAAAGAATTGAATGAGATAAAAGGATATTAACGATGAATTATGTCTCTTGTAGACTCCAACAGCTTATGTCTGGTTGTAGAACTTTGCTTCTACATCGCAAAGCGGGAAGAACGTTGACAGTGAAGCCGGCTATTTTGCCTGGGCTCGCGTTTGTTTCAGTCGCAGTATTGCTCTTCTCAAGCCCAACGTTGGCAACAGAAAACGCTGAGGTGCATAACCAACAAGAGAGCGAAACCTTACTTGTTGAAAAACAGATCTTTCGCATGGACAGCTTTACAACCTTTGGTGGAAAAACCATTGAGGATGTAAAAGTAGGCTGGGAAGCCTACGGCACGCTTAGTGAGAACAAAGATAATGTTATTCTTATAACGCATTATTTTTCAGGCTCATCCCACGCTGCCGGAAAATACAGTAAGAGTGACGCGGCGCCTGGCTATTGGGATAGTATTATCGGGCCAGGAAAAGCGATTGATACCAACCACTATTATGTAATTAGTGCTGACACTTTAGTGAATTTGAATGCCTACGACGACAACGTGGTCACCACCGGTCCGGCTTCAATAAATCCATCGACCGGAAAACCTTACGGGCTCGACTTTCCTGTAGTGACCATTCGAGACTTTGTTAACGTGCAAAAAGCTCTGCTTGAAAGTTTAGGCATTTCGAAACTTCATGCCGTTGTAGGCCCGTCAATGGGCGCGATGCAGGCTATCGACTGGGCAAGTGCTTATCCTAACTGGGTACCTAGAATGGTGTCGGTCATCGGCGCAGGTGAAAGCGATGCTTGGACAACTGCCGCACTGGAACACTGGGCAAATCCGATAAGGCTTGATAGTAACTGGAAGAACGGTAACTATTCGCCAGACAAGCCACCCTCTGACGGGTTAACCGCTTCTTTGATGTTGATAACGCAAAATGCATTAACCCCTGAATTTTTTAACGCACAGGGAAACATGCTAGGCTTCAATAACTTAGAGTCTAAACCATTGGCGAGTATTAACAATCATCATTCTATTACCACTTGGCTGCAGCAACGCGCTGCGGCTCGCAGTGCAAAAATGGATGCCAACCACTTACTCTATCTTGTAAGAGCATGCCAACTGTTTGTCGCGGGGCATCAAAACAATTTAGAAGCAGGTGTTGATACAATAAAAGCAAAAACGTTATTTATTCCGGCAGATTCAGATTTATTACTTATGCCCTATTTAGCTCAAGATGTGCACAAGAAGCTAGAAGCACGTGAAATGCCCAGTGATTACACAGAACTCAAGGGCTCGTTAGGTCATTTGGAAGGTGTAGCAAACATATCAAAACAGGCAGTCGCTATTCGCCAATTTTTGGAAAATGAGTAAAGGATACTTATGAAAAAAAACATGTTTATCAAAGCTGCTGTTATAAGTGGCCTGTGTTTTTCAGCTTCTTTATACGGGCAAAGCTCTAAAGAGGCAGTGCCGGTATTAAATTTAGATTTAACCGAGGTCACCGTATCCGGGCTTTCATCCGGTGGCTACATGGCCACGCAGTTTCAGCTAGCGCATAGCGATTGGGTGAAAGGTGTTGGCGTTTTGGCAGCCGGGCCTTATTTCTGCGCAAAAGGCGATATAACAACCGCTTTAGCTCAGTGTGTTAATAAAACAGATACGCAGCCCAACGTAGAAGAGTTGACTAAACAAGCCTCAGATTATGCAAAGAAAGGAAAAATTGCCGCATTAAGCAACATGAAAGACGCCAAAGTGTGGTTATTCCATGGAACATTAGATACTCGAATAGCCTCTGAAGTAAGCGATGCCTTATTCGAACAATACAAAATGTGGACAGACACTCAACATATCAAATATGTCAATGATATGTCGGTTGCACACCTATTCCCGACGAAAAGCAGTGGTACCGATTGCACTACCTCAGAAAGCCCCTTTATTGGTAATTGCGACTATGATGCGGCTGGCGACATGCTAAATCATTTGGTTGATGACCTAGCAGCGCCCGATGACACACTATCAGGTGAATTGCACACAATAAGCCAGAAAGACATTGCTGGTAGCAATGCAAAAACTTTGGCCAGTGAGGGGTTTGTTTACGTGCCAGAGAACTGTGCGAGTGGCGAAACCTGTCGCGCTCACATTAGCTTTCACGGGTGTAATCAATATGCAGATGCGGTGGGCGATGCTTACGCGACCCAAACAGGATTGAACCGCTGGGCCGACGATAACAATATGGTTGTCTTATATCCGCAAACTAAAAAATCCTTGTTTATGCCGCTTAACCCACAGGGTTGTTGGGATTGGTGGGGATATGCCTCGCCAGATTATGCCAATCGCGATGGCTATCAAATTAAGGCAGTTAGTGACTTGCTGAAGTCTTTACACACTTCGAATCAGGCAGAGATTACCGCAAAGGACGCCAACAATGAATAAACGTACGGTATTTATAACTGGTGGAGCAAGCGGTATTGGTTTAGGGATTGCCGAGTCATTGGTTAAACAAGGACACCACGTTATTGTGGCAGATATTAACGAAAATGCTGCTCAGGAAACTGCAGCTATGCTTGCAAGTCAATTTGGCAGTATGAACGATGGCAACGCCAGCGCTGTAGCTGTAGATGTTTGCGATGCAAGCCAAGTTGCATCGCTACCTGAGGTTTTAGGCAAGTTAACCGTCGATGTTCTTATCAACAACGCGGGTATTCAGCATGTCTCAAAGCTAGAAGACTTTCCAGCAGAAAAATGGCAACAACTGATCAACATTATGCTTGTTGGCCCAGCGCTTACAACGCAAGCGTTTTTGCCAGCAATGAAAGCGCAAAACTTTGGTCGAATTATCAATGTTGGTTCCATCCACTCTCTTGTTGCTTCGCCTTTTAAATCGGCTTATGTAGCCGCAAAACACGGCCTATTGGGCTTAGCAAAAACAGTTGCCCTTGAAACCGGCGAGTTTGATATCACCATTAACACTCTCTGCCCTGCTTATGTAAAGACACCCTTGGTAGAACAACAAATTTCAGCACAGGCCAGAGAGAACAACATGACTGAAGAAGACGTTGTGAAAAAAATTATGCTTGAACCCATGCCTAAAAAACAATTTATAGAAGTGCAGGAGTTGGCCGATACTGCTGCGTTTTTAATGACTGGCAGTGCGAAAAACATCACGGGTCAAGCAATTACCTTAGATGGGGGCTGGACGGCAAGGTAAAACTTCCCTTTTACAAAACACTTGTGCTAATGTCCGAATCATTGGAAATGAGAGGACATTAGCGTTCCATGCCCTACCAAACCGTTGCTTTAATTGGAAAACCTCAACACGAGGCCACTCACGATAGTCTTAACCTTCTTGCCGAATACTTTCTCGCCAAAGGATGCAAACTATTGGTTGAGGAAAGTATTGCTAATGAACTCGAAACAGACGACCTAAAAAGCTGCGATCTTGTTGTCATTGGCAAAGAGGCAGACCTTGCAGTTGTTGTTGGTGGCGACGGCAGCATGCTGGGCGCTGCGCGAGTACTGGCTCGATTCGATATTCATGTAGTGGGTGTTAATAGAGGCAACTTAGGCTTTCTAACCGATATTCATCCCGACGATATTATTCAGCAGCTTGACCATATCTTTAACGGTGAATGTTTTGTTGAAGAACGTTTTCTTTTAGAGGTGGGCGTTTACCGTCATGAAAAACTCAAAAGTAACAGCGCGGCCGTAAATGAGGTTGTGCTGCATCATGGCAAAGTAGCTCACATGATGGAATTTGAAATATACATAGACGAACAGTTTGTTTTTAGCCAACGAAGTGACGGACTTATTGTGGCTACGCCCACTGGCTCTACCGCCTACTCCCTCTCTGCCGGCGGCCCCATTATTATGCCAAAACTGGATGCGCTCACATTAGTACCTATGTTCCCTCACACACTTAGCAGCCGTCCAATAGTGGTTGATGCAGACAGTCAGGTTTCAATGAAGGTGTCAAAAGTTAACAGTGATTCTTTGCAAGTAAGCTGTGATAGCCACATTGTTCTCCCCGTATTACCCGGCGACGAAATTAGAATAAATAAAAGTGCAGACAAACTGCATTTAGTCCACCCTAAAGGCTACAGCTACTTTAATGTGTTACGCCAGAAGTTAGGATGGGGCAGCAAGCTGTACTAGCATTTTGCTGTGTTCCAAACTCATCGACCTCTGTTCCAAGCATTTAGCCAGACGTGTGTAATCATGCATGAAATGTAAAGAATACTGCATTTTTTACACACCTCTGCATCTTTTTCCCACATGTATGGCATTGAAAAATAAAGAAAAATTAACCTTTCTCAAAATCCTCAATTATATTAGCAACTTATAATTTTCGCACATAACGGCATACCCGTTGCAACACCTCAAGCAAGCTAGGATTTCTCGATGTGTCGACAGCATTGAGTAATAACACTTTCATCAGCAAAGCGTTATTAATCAAAGTCGACCGAGGCCTAATTACTAAAGCGATAATAAGGAGTTATTATTATGAGTAACAACGATATTAAATTTACTGCACCAGGTATGGACAACGAGTCTGCAGCAACCACAATTAAAACGTTGGACCAGCGTTTAGTAGCGCTTCTAGATTTACAGTTAACTCTGAAACATATTCATTGGAATGTAGTGGGTCCAAACTTTATTGGTGTGCATGAAATGCTAGATCCGCAGGTGGATGCTGTTCGCGAAATGACAGATACCATTGCTGAGCGTATTGCCACACTAGGCGGAGTACCAAAAGGTACACCAAAAGCCATTGTAGACGGCCGCTCATGGAATGATTACGATTTAGGCAAGGGCTTGGTAACCGATCACCTTAAAGCACTTGATAAAGTATATGATCTGTCTCTTATACACATCTGACGCTGCCGACGATATGCAGTGTGT
>OJFL01000733.1_pt1 | contig 15248 bp, 8 predicted proteins | sample 1594131 | NCBI WGS metagenome assembly OJFL01 (sample SAMN05416782, study PRJEB24817) | seawater metagenome | isolation source: Sea water | place: Canada:Atlantic | collected 2013-07 | reverse complement strand
TGTCTCGTGGGCTCGGAGATGTGTATAAGAGACAGATGCTGAGATCCGTAGTCGCAATGTCGCGACCGAACCAATCGATTTTCCTCGTCAAAGCCAAAATACCGCTTTGGCCAATCTTGACCAAACCAAAACGAATATTTTTCTCATAGGTTTGAATCGTTTGATAACCAGAATCTCCAGCAACGAATGTTTTCTTACCTTCGCGGGACAAATGAATCAAACGAAATGAACGACACACTTGCTGTTTGCATAGCTTAGAGACATTAACTCCGGCTGAGTCGATCGGCTCACCTGTTATGGCAATATAGGCTTCTTCACGGCCATCTATCGGTTGGATCCAAACATTTACCGAATCGATACAATTTTTAACGTCAGTCCCTTCAGATTCGATGTAATAACAAAATGTTTGCATCAAACTGTCGAATCTCCTGACATCTATATTCAAGATATTCCCCAGCTTTTCTTTAATCCAAAATGGATTTGATCGAACGACTTTATAGGCATCCTCGTTTACATCTATCTCTAATACAAAGTTTTGGCGGCTGTTGCCATTTACCACTGGCTCACGCCCACCTTTAGAACTACTAAGCGAGTCTTCGGTCGAGAAAATATGAATCTGATAGACATTCAGTCCTGCAGATACAACAAGTAAAAAACATAGAAGCCAAAAGGCAAAACGACTGATCATATGGAACTTGAATTCAGTATTGGGTGGTTAAATTATACTTAAAAACAAGAGTATAAACCTCCATAAACATCAGAATTTTTACAGCTTCTCATCCAATAATTACACCATTACGATTAGCAGCAAGGCTGACATTAAACGAATAAATACCAGTATCGTGTTAACATACGCAACGAATATCCCTTGATTTGCCGAATTCAAGGCGGATTCGCGATTGCACAATGGACAAAGCTATGAGGTTATTGAATGCTTATCGTTTCTGTGCCTTCCTCATACTGGCAATACTGAGCAGCTCACAGGCACTTTCTCAAGAAATCGTTGGCGTCGTTTCAGCGCTATCTGGTGACGCCACCATCATACGCAATGCAGTACAAATACCGGCCAGAAGCGGCACCCCCGTCTTTGAAAACGACATCATTAATTCTGATGTCAATTCTCGTGTACAGATCCTACTCAAAGACCAGACCGCCATTAATCTAGGGGCTAATGCCTCACTCACAATAGACGCGTTTGTCTTCAGTGATGAGGCTCAGAATGTCGCGGTCAAAGTATCAAAAGGTGCTTTTAAATTCATCTCAGGCAAAGTCGCTACTAACAATCCAGAGAAAGTCACGGTGGAAACACCCGTTGCAACAATCGGCGTTAGAGGTACTGAATTCGTTGGAGTTATCACTCAACAGGATTCAACAATAGCACTGCTTGACGGCAAGATTGAAGTTGCCAATGATCTTGGATCTCAACTCGTTGAGGTGCCGGGTTTCGGCGTCTCAATTGATATTTCTGGGCTCATTAGTCCTCCAGTTAAGTTCACGCAAAGTGAGCTTGAATCAGTACTAAACGCAGTGGCGATCGATAAAGGTGAAAAAGAAGAATTAGAAAACAATCAAACCAACAACGAGGGGTTGACTGAGGACGAAGACCAAGAAGAAGGAGATAACAACGGATTACCCGAGCAAGGTGAATCAGAGGAAGAGTCACTCGAACGGGAGCTCAATGAAGATACAGGTCCCGAAGGCGGTCCAGACGCCAATGACGAGTTCGGACCTGATGACGAGTTCGGACCTGATGACGAGTTCGGACCTGATGACGAGTTTGGACCTGATGACGAGTTTGGACCTGATGACGAGTTTGGACCTGATGACGAGTTCGGACCCGATGACGAGTTCGGACCTGATGACGAGTTTGGACCCGATGACGAGTTCGGACCTGATGATGAGTTCGGACAGGATGATGGGTTCGGACCCAACGACGAGTTCGGACCCAACGACGAGTTCGGTCCCAACGACGAGTTCAGACCGAATGACGACTTCAGACCAGAAGACGACTTCACCGACATGCGTGACCCCGAAATGGGAGATATATTTGGCGGTCGCTGGACCCTAGATACTTTTGGAGACTCTTATGATGCTGATTACGATGTAGAAAGCTTTTTTTTCGAAGATGATCAATACCGGGGTGAACTATGGACTGACTTGGGTGGTGAACAAGTCGTAATGAGCGCCTACGCCGTTGCTGGTAGCGATGAATTCAGCACGAATGACTTCAGAAATGATCTCATTCGGGATATTGATTTCAATGAAACGGCTGCGTTTTTTGAGACGATTGGTGCAGATCCCAACGATATAGTCTTTGCGGTGCGTGAGTTCATTCAATTCGAAATCGAAACTCCAGAAGGGGAAGAAGAGGCAACAGGTTTACGATTTACAACAAATGCTGAGTTCTTTGTTCCAGAAAATATTGCTAACTCGACATTCATTGGCGTAGCCGGAGCTCAAGGTCCGCTGACATTTTCTTTTGATCCAAACGTACCCGAGGGTAGAGATGAACGAGCACTCTTTAATTTAAATTCATCAACGGGTGAGTTTGGGTTTATTGAACCACCGGATTTTGAGCGCCCCAGAGATTTTGACGGCGATAACGGTTATCTCGTTCATTTAGTTGTCACTGACGGAGTATCCACAATAAGAGACGTAAAAGATACTGTCGTTCAAAATCTTTCTGCTACCGACCCAGACTTGTGGACGCCCGGAACGGGTGTCGCTCAAGAGTCAGATCTCGGTGACTTACTCTTCACTGATTGGTCTCAATTTGTTCTGGTTGCGCAAGACGGAACTATTGATTTTTCTTTACCGGCGAGTGAGCTCAATCCTGACGTTCCCGCATGTAATTCAAGCAGCGGTGCATGTCTAACCTTGACCTTATTCCAGGCTTTTTACAGCACGGTCACCGACGAGACGAATGTTAGCGCCCAAGGATCCTTTACGGGTTTAAGCGTCGCAGGCGTTCAGACAAGTGGCACTTTTGGGATCACCTTTAGACCTCATCCTTTATCAGACTTTATAATTAACGCCACTCCTGGCGCATTCGCCATTTCAACACGTGACCTTGGTAACAGCCGATTCCTAACACTAGATGCAGAGGATGACTTTCAGGCGCGCGATTCAAGTAATAATCGAATCGTAGATGATATCGCCGTAACGGTTGAGCACAGAATCACTCAATCGACAGAGTCCAACGACACTGTATTGTCTAGCCATGCACATGTGACTCTTCTGGGAACCAACGCGTCAAACGAAATCGTCAAAGGAGCGGAGATTATTGTCGCCATGGGACGACCGAATATTGCCGAAGATGACGGCACATCATTTTTTCTGACAGGTCTTTCGCCAGGCATCAAGGAAAATACCACCACACCAATTCAACTCAAATTTCGTAAGATAAATAACGTTCCCGTTAGCCTTGTTCTCAATCCAGATGAACGGCCTCGAGACGGGGATCTCTTCACCGTCAGGGACGATCCAGACTGCGCAACGTCAAGCACGGATTCCTGTTTTTTTCTCACACCGCTTTTCGCTTTTGACTTCGAAGACCCTAGGGACCAAGGTAACAACAATGAACTCGAGTTATTCTTACGTTTCTTCAGCTCGGAAGGTACTGAAGATCTCATCCTCAAACCCACTATCCTCGATGTTAGCACTTCGGATGGTGATCTAAACTTAAGCGACTTTCAGCAATTTTTTGGCGGCAGCTTAGAGAACTTCACAGGGAGCTTAACCCCCGTCACGGACTCATGGGATAACGTAGAAGCTGGCCTACCCTCAATCGGCGTTTACACTTGGGACCTCGACACATCCTCACTCAATCAGGCCTGTAATGGCAGCCAGTGCGTCGGATACTCCACAATCAAAGCGCAATATGACCGGCACTTTCGCACGATAACCTTCCGAGCGACTGGAACATTCTCAAATACACCCAGTCTTGGAACCAACATATCGGGAACGTTCGATGTCTATTTCAATCATCACGACATCAGTTCATTTGCCAGTGCCAATCCAGACGAGTTTGGCACCTTTAACTTCACAACTAATGCGTCTGCTGAAAGCGGTGTTGGTATCGCCACCGATAAAATTGACAAAATTGGATTTTCTTTTGAAGGAATTTCATTGCCGGACACAGTCACAGTAAGGGATGCAGGTGGGAATGATGTCTCCTCAAGCGTTGCGCTTGGGCTAGGTTTTAATTTCACCGATCCCACATCAGGGCCCAGCGATGCATTCACTGTCGCCCACATCAAACTACTTGGCTCTAATAGTAGTGGCGCATTTTCAACCATTGTGGATCAAAATGTAATCAGTCTTGGTGCGCCAACGCGAATTCGTAATCGTGCAGTCAATGCAACAGCAAGCAATTCAGGGTTTAGAACTGAAAATATCGTAGAGAATACTCAATCGGTGTTTATTGCTCCTGAGACGAACATCAATGACCTTACCTTTGCTTTTGACGTAAGAGGTAACGCGAATGATGATCGTGATTTATTTGAGCTCAATACAGAAACAGGCGAGCTCACTTTTAAGACTGCACCGGACTTTGAGAACCCCACTGACGTGGGCGAAAACAATCAATACACAGTGGGAACCGCCGTCTCCGACGGATTAGATACGACGTTTATAGAGTTAGTTATGAACGTCACTGATGTGGCGGCACCAAACGCGAACATCTTCTCATCGAATGTCCAGGCGTTTACAGCAAGCGTCGACACCGTAGTGGACACCTGGGAAGCTTACTTCGCACTCGTAGGCGATGGCATTCTGACCTGGGATCCTGACCTAAGCGGGATCTCACAAGTCTGTAGCGGTTCACAATGCCTCGACGTGAATCGGTTTTTTGTGAGCTACAACACCAACACACAAGCAGCTACCGTGCAATCAAACGGTACATTCACCAATGTGCCTGTTCTTGGAACCGATACAAGCGGCACCTACTCCGTTACATTCAGTGATCGAGCCGCAGCCGATTTGGTTAATATCCAAAACCCAAGCACCTTCGCCTTCTCAACCAAAAATTTAGGTGCAACGAATGTACTGCTCCCTGATGCGAACGACGTAGTCACCATACTGAACAATGCGAGTGTCGATGTCAGCGCAAACGTCACGATACAAGCCTCATCACACGCGAACACACCCACTACTGGTGGATTTACCGCCACCCAAGTGGGCACCGTCTCCGTATCAGGAACGCTCGCAAACGCAAGCTCCAGCGCCGCAGTCACGAATGCAGTCGAGTTAGGTCAGCCCAGCGTAGGCACCACTGTCGTTAACCCCTAGACAGATCCCATTAATCTAGTACTATCTAGAGACTGAAAAAAGTTTATCATCACGCTTTATAATATTGCCCTGATTAAATACGCATTTCATATTTAATGTGACGAATCAATAGTTCCACGTTAAAAAGGTTTTTGACCCAGCGTAATTGTTACCAGTTCTTCACTTTTTTAACATTGTAACGATCTCATAAATATCGAGCTCACTTGCACTGATTGACACAAAGCTATGAGGTTATTGAATGCTTATCGTTTCTGTGCCTTCCTCATACTGGCAATACTGAGCAGCTCACAGGCACTTTCTCAAGAAATCGTTGGCGTCGTTTCAGCGCTATCTGGTGACGCCACCATCATACGCAATGCAGTACAAATACCGGCCAGAAGCGGCACCCCCGTCTTTGAAAACGACATCATTAATTCTGATGTCAATTCTCGTGTACAGATCCTACTCAAAGACCAGACCGCCATTAATCTAGGGGCTAATGCCTCACTCACAATAGACGCGTTTGTCTTCAGTGATGAGGCTCAGAATGTCGCGGTCAAAGTATCAAAAGGTGCTTTTAAATTCATCTCAGGCAAAGTCGCTACTAACAATCCAGAGAAAGTCACGGTGGAAACACCCGTTGCAACAATCGGCGTTAGAGGTACTGAATTCGTTGGAGTTATCACTCAACAGGATTCAACAATAGCACTGCTTGACGGCAAGATTGAAGTTGCCAATGATCTTGGATCTCAACTCGTTGAGGTGCCGGGTTTCGGCGTCTCAATTGATATTTCTGGGCTCATTAGTCCTCCAGTTAAGTTCACGCAAAGTGAGCTTGAATCAGTACTAAACGCAGTGGCGATCGATAAAGGTGAAAAAGAAGAATTAGAAAACAATCAAACCAACAACGAGGGGTTGACTGAGGACGAAGACCAAGAAGAAGGAGATAACAACGGATTACCCGAGCAAGGTGAATCAGAGGAAGAGTCACTCGAACGGGAGCTCAATGAAGATACAGGTCCCGAAGGCGGTCCAGACGCCAATGACGAGTTCGGACCTGATGACGAGTTCGGACCTGATGACGAGTTCGGACCTGATGACGAGTTTGGACCTGATGACGAGTTTGGACCTGATGACGAGTTTGGACCTGATGACGAGTTCGGACCTGATGACGAGTTCAGACCTGATGACGAGTTCAGACCTGATGACGAGTTCGGACCTGAAAACCAATTAGGACCCAATGATGGTTTCGAGTCTGGGGAGTTTGAGGATACGTTCAGCTTTTCGCGTGGAATCGGATTCGATAATGACGAAAATTACGAATTTGATTGGAACGATGAAGTCAACAACGAATTTTTTGGTGAAGACCAATACTTAGGTGAGCGATGGGCTGATTTCGGAGGCATGTCTGATTACGAGGAAGGTGGCATGATGTCGGCCTATGCTATCGGAGGTGGTGAAATGGAGGCCGATATCCTCCGTAACGACTATCTTTCAGACATAGATATGAACGAAACACAAAGTTATTTTGAGGAAATTGGTATTAACGACGGCGGGTTTTTAAGTGATGTGTTTTTCTCGATAAGAGAATTTATTCAATTCGAAAATGTTGTCGCCGTTCAAGAGGGCGCCACAGGTCTTCGTTTCACAACTGTATTTGAGTTCTTTGTTCCAGAAAATACCTCAAACTCAACCTTCTTCAGAGTTGCTGGAGCGCAAGGTCCCCTCACCTTTTCGTTTGACCCAGCCTTCGAGGGAGATGATGATCGCGCACTCTTTGAACTCAACTCCACAACGGGAGAATTCCGCTTTATAGACCCTCCTGATTTTGAACGACCGCTAGACCGACTGGGCACCAGCAATTACGGAGTGGAGCTTCTCGTCACCGATAGCGTGAGTGAGCTTAGAGGATTTAAAGAAGTCGTTGTTCAAAATTTAGACGCACCGCCGGACAACGTATTCAGCAGTGAAATCGCTTTTGTGAATCCCTCAGATGTGGGAGATCTCATCCTCACCGACTGGACTCAATTTTTTGTTCTCACTCAAGATGGAATTTTAACCTGGGATGTCAGCGGGACCTTTACCCCTGTTTGTGATGGCTCAACAGGCACATGCATTACATTTAGTGCGGTGACATGGACTTACAGCACGACAACGGATTTAGTTAGCCTCACAAGCAACGGTAGCTTCACAGGACTAAGTGTCAAGGGCACATCAACCAATGGAACATTCTCAGTCGCTTACACCGATAAGCCGCTCGAGTTTTTTGTAACTAATACTGAACCAGGAACCTTCAGAGCAGCGAACCGTGATTTTGGAGATACCCGTTTTATAACGCCCGACTCGGATGATACCGTCACCATCGTCGATAGCAGCAATAACTCAATATCGGACGATGTGGTACTGGCAGCTTCATTCACCAATAATCTACCGGTTGATAAAGTTCAAACGGATGATAGTGGCCGACCAATTATATTGACCACCGTCCTCTCACTAGGGCTGCAAGGGACTGACTCTTCTAACGGCCTTATTCCTGGGGTGGACGTGTTAGCAGAGCTAGGTCGACCAACCATTACGGGGGATAGTAATACGCCACCCTTTTTGGTCGATGGCGAGGGCGCCGTGGGGAATACAAGAGTTCGCACGATTCCAGAAAATTCGCTCGCCCCTATTGAATTGAACTTCCGAGACTTTGAGCAGAACTCCATTCGATTAAAATTTAAAAGTCAAGACACTAGTCAGCCCGAACCTTTTGATATATTAGACGGCGATCTTTTCACCATCACGGTTAATCCAACTTGTGACTCTGGCCCAGGTAGCACGTGCTTTCTGATTACACCCCGCGTTCCTCTGGACTTTGAAAACCCGTCCAGCTCGTCGAGACAGAATAGGTACTCCCTATTTTTCGAAGTCAGGAGCCTCGGAAACGATCAAACGTTTATAACGAATATTGATGTGCAGGACGTAGTCAACGAGACTCCTCTCATTCCAGACACTAGTTTCTTTGGCGGAACACTTAGCAACTTTTCAGATAGAGTCGTTCGCATTGCGGACAGTTGGGATGTCGCTAAAACAACGCTTCCCCCTGTTGGCGTATACAACTGGGACTATGATACGTCTTCGCTGAATCAGAACTGCAATGGTAGCCAGTGCGTTGGATATTCCAACATCAAAGCACAATACAACGCCGCCTTCGACACTGTTACATTCCACGCAACCGGAACCTTCTCGAATATATCCAGCTTGGGCACCTCGGTATCAGGAACATTCGATGTTGTTTTTGATCACAAAACGCTAAATCAATTTGCCCAAGATTTTCCAGATGGTCCTGGAGCCTTCTTTTTTACAAGTAACGGTGATGGATTTGGAGGTGTTCGAGTGGAAACAGATCCAGACCCAGATATTTGTGATGCCAATACAGATAGCTGCGTCGCTCTGACCGTTCGCGATACCGTCAGTGTCAAAGACGCTAGCAATAATGATGTATCGAATAGCATTGCGTTAGCGCTAGGTTTTAATTTTAGTGATCCTCCTTCTGGAACCGGTCGACTGTTAATTCCACGGCTTGGTCTTAAAGGTGCGGATGAAAATGGAGACTTTCAATTAGGTGACAACATCAGTCCCAATGACAATTTAAACTTCATTAGTTTAGGCGCACCGACCACTATCCGAGAGCGCGCAGTCAATTTTGCAAATGGTACGACCACACCAGCTAATATCGTAACCACTGAAAATACCCAATCCGTCACCGTTGCGACAGAGGCAAACATTCATCCCCTGACCTTCTCGTTTGATGCCAGATCCACTAGCGCGGACTCTGAAGATAATGACTTATTCACCATAAATGCTACAACAGGAGAGCTCACTTTCAAAACCCCACCTGACTTTGAAAATCCCACAGATAAAGATGGAAATAACCTCTATCATGCGAGGATTAAGGTTAGCGACGGCCTTGATGCGACCTTTGGCACACAGATAATTCAAGTCACTGATGTGGCGGCACCGAACGCTAATATTTTCACTTCCAATGTCCAAGCGTTCACCGCAAGTGTCGATACCGTAGTGGACACCTGGGAAGCTTACTTTGCACTGGTGGGTGATGGTATTCTCACTTGGGACCCTGACCTAAGTGGTATTTCACAAGTGTGTAGTGGTTCGCAATGTCTCGACGTGAATCGCTTCTTCGTGAGCTACAACACCAATACGCAATCGGCTACGCTGCAGTCTACTGGGACGTTTACCAACGTCCCCGTTGCAGGAACAGACACAAGCGGTACTTACTCTGTCACGTTCAGTGATCGAGCTGCAGCCGATTTGGTGAGTATCCAAAACCCAAGCACCTTCGCCTTCTCAACCAAAGATTTAGGTGCGACGAATGTACTGCTTCCTGATTCCGACGACGTCGTGAGTATATTGAGTAATGCGAGTGCTGACGTGAGTGCGAGCGTCACGATACAAGCATCAACTCATGCGAATGACCCGACAAGTGCTAGCTTTACCGCCACACAAGTGGGTACGGTGTCGGTATCAGGCACAGCCGCGAACGCCAGCTCCACTGCCGCCGTCACAAATACAGTTGAGTTAGGACAGCCCACAGTAGGAACGACAGTAGTTAACCCGTAAACCCTTAGAGGGCTTTGTGTCTTATCCCACTATATCTGGACGACAATTCACAATGAGCTCAGCAACTGATGCTGTATTCGAAAGGGAAATGACCGTATTAACCAACTCAGCAAGATCATCAGCTGAAATCATGTCATCCAAAGAAACAGTTTCAATTGAACTGGTCAAATCAGTCGCAACATAGCCAGGACATAGAGCAGTACATCGAACACCGTCTGCCCAGCCACCGTGTCGAGTAGCATGCGACAAAGCAACAGCAGCAAACTTTGTCATCGAATAACCAACGCCATTACCAAAAACCGCTTTACCTGCTAGAGACGCTACGTTTATCACCCGTCCAGAGCCACACTTTCTTAAGTGAGGAAGCGCCAGACACGTCATAGATAGAGGCGCTTTGACGTTCACCGACCACATAAGGTCTAGCCCTTTTTCATTGAATTCACCATCATCAACGGAAACAGGCTGCATGATTCCTGCATTATTCACTAATCCATCGATCCGACCATAACGTTCGGCAGTTGTATCTACCCAGGTCTTGTGTGTTTCTTTATCTACGGCATCATACTTGCTGATCAATACACGACTGGTATCCCAGTCGTCAACTGTCTTCCTCATGGCCTCAATATTGCGAACACCAAGACTCAACGAAAAGCCAGCTTGATAGAGGTTGCGAGCAACCGCTAGACCAATCCCTCTGCTTGCTCCAGAGATCATTACCACACGTCCTTCAGGAGATATCATCAGTACTCAACCTTTCTATATCGGTGCAAATAGGTATCACATGCCATAGCATGCTCTAAAAGAGGGCGATGCAGCGAACTTCCATACTCCAACGGTCCGGCGCATCATCCGGTGTAGACGGCTCTTTAAACGCACTGTGAAAACTGAATGTACAAGGTGCGTTGGGGAATGCCGCATCAGGCTTCTCACCCCTGGTTTGCGCAAGCCCTCCTTCGCTGTCCCATTGTTTTATGAGTAAAGCTTCAGTTCGATTCATCTTTGGGTAAAAGTACCAGCTGTGATCAGCTTTGTATTTTGCAAAGTAATTCTCACCAATCCGATCTTTATAGTGAATTTCAAAAACAACGAGATCATCTGGATTAACCCTTGATGCATCACACAGAGCAAGGGGATTCATCTCAACAGGTTCAGGCACAATACTTCGCCACAGATTAATAATGGCAAATCTACCACCATTTAAAACTTGCTTAACCTCATTTGGAGGGATCAAGCTACCACCCTCATCGACCAGGGACCGAATGGTGTCATTGCTACCCGGAGGCTTTGATAATTGAAGCAGCCGTTCCGGAGCACTCGTTAACGTGTAATCACCATGAACGGCATGCGCTGGCCCCTGCACTTGTTGCCCGCCCGTAATCATTTTTTTTGATTTTTTTCCGACAGCTGACCGAACATTATGGTCAAACGCATACACCGCCCGAGCTCCCACCGATTCCTTAACTCGATTCGCACACAATGGATAGTATTTATGGAGCACAACATCGTTATCAAAAAAGTTGATGTTTAGGCTCTCTATGTCATCAGGAACCAATTGAAAACCTTGTTTCTCTAAAGTGGCTGGCACCTCATTACGCGCATCATTAACAACAACCTCATGCTGCTCGTAATTCACGCCCACCCATTCAGAATCAGTACCCTCCAAATTACGGCGCGTTAATACCTTTCCATTCCGGTACAACGAAGTCTGCGAGTCCGCAGATAAATAATTAAAGATGCCTTTACTATTCATTTCACTCCAAACCCGCAGTTCGTCATTTAAAAAAACTATTCAACTATGTCACATCAGGCAAAGCGAATCCTTCCAAAACAGTCGTATCAATCCACCAAGAATTTTTCTCGATATCTTGAGTCATCCATCTGACTAAGTTCTTGTGATTATCTAAAGGCAATTTGAAATAAGCATGCATATGCATCGGAGCCGCAACAGCCACATCTGCAATGGTTGGCTCATCCCCACAAAGATAACGACTGCCAGCAAGTCTAGCGTCAAGAATGCCAGCTAGTTTATGAAAGTTAGGTTCTTCCGCATCGAGAATAGACTGATCAGTTTCACCGCCTAATAACGGTTTCACACAATTCTCAACCACATATTTATAACAAGATGGGAACCATGCACTGCTCTCCCATAATAACCACCGATTAACATCAGCTCGGGTTTTCAATTCCGTTGGATAAGCAGAAGCATTACCTAGTTTATCTGCCGCATACTGCAATATCGCATTAGACTCCCAAAGCGTAAAGTCGCCATCACGAAGCGCTGGGACTGAAGCATTCGGATTGATCGCGATATACTCAGGGCTTTGCTGTTTCGCCTGAAAATAATCAATTTTTGTGACTGTGTAATCGACCCCAATCAGCTTAAACCCGGCTAGGGCTTTACGACTGTTGATGGTAATTGGATCCAGTAATAGTTCCATAGGTACTCCTCCCTTGAATTTATTATTATCTTTTACCTTTTTTAGGCTTATCTAATTCGTTACGCCACCAAAAACCCAGGCGAACTAAAGAATACCATCGATTAATAAGGCGGTGTGAATCGAACTGAGTTGCAATCGACGTGCTCATGCACAACTCAAACTGAGAATCTCGAAGGGAGAAAGTATACTGGTAGGCGCGATTGGATTCGAACCAACGACCCCCACAATGTCAATGTGGTGCTCTAACCAACTGAGCTACGCGCCTAAAGGAAGCCGGATTCTAGCACTAAATGTAATGATGTCAAAGAATGAACAAACTAAGAGCCTCATCCCTTAGTCATCAGCACCCTTAGGAATCAAGACTTAATTTTCCATCGTCTAGTCGATAAGTTTGATGCATTTTTTCCGCCAATTCCGTGTCATGGGTAACAACTACCACACTGGCTCCTAATTCTTCGTTAATTTGAAACATCAGGTCCATAAATCCTCCAGCGCTTGATTTATCTAAGTTTCCCGTCGGCTCATCCGCCAACAAGCACGCGGGTTCAGTAACAAGCGCTCGAGCAATTGCAACACGTTGCCTCTCGCCACCCGATAGCTCAGTGGGCTGATGTGCCAATCGATGTGCTAATCCAACACGCTCTAACATTTCACACGCTTTATTCTTGGCATCTGAGACGCTATCTCTGCGCATAAGTAACGGCATGGCTACGTTCTCCAGGGCTGTAAATTCGAGCAACAGATGATGAAATTGATACACAAAGCCAATGGATCGATTTCGAACCTCACAAATATCAACCTCAGACAAAGACGAGAACGACTCATTGTTGACTTTGACCTCTCCACGAGTTGGCCTGTCTAGCCCCCCTAAAATATGGAGTAAGGTGCTTTTACCACAACCCGACGAACCGACAATGGCCGTTATATCTCCGGCATACACATTTAACGAAACTCCTTTCAAGATCTCAATCGGAACACCTCCGACAAAACCATAATCCTTCTCCACGTTAGCGGCAGAGAGAACACACTGCTTATTCGCCTCAGGATTATTCATAACGCAACGCCTCAGAGGGATTAATCTTAGATGCTCGCAAGCTCGGATAAATCGTCGCCAACATAGTCAAGCCTAGGGAGAGTAGGCCAATCCAGATCACATCATCTACTTGCACCTCTGATGGAATATCTGAAATGTAATACACATCTTTAGCTAAAAATTGGACTCCAAAAAGAGATTCGATGGCTGGCACAATCACATCTATATTGGTAGCCACAATCAAACCAAAGCTCAAACCCAACGCGGTTCCAATAAATCCAATTAAAGACCCTTGGATAAAGAAAATCTTCATAATTTGTGAAGGGAGCGCGCCTAAGGTTCGAAGTATCGCAATATCCGTTCGCTTGTCAGTGACCACCATGACTAGAGTTGACACAATGTTGAACGCCGCAACAGCAACAATGAGCAACAGGATAATTGACATCACACGTTTTTCTATCTGTATGGCGCGAAAAAAAGTGGCGTGACTTCTAGTCCAATCAGAAATAAAGATCTCGGGGGGCAAAACCGAACGCAAATTTGATGCGACCCTTGGTGCTTCAAATAGGTCGGTAAGTTTCAGCCTCAACCCAGAAGCAGAATCCCCAAGCATCAGGAGCTTTTGTGCGTCCACCATGTGAATCATTGCTAGTGCAGCGTCGTATTCGTAGTTTTTGACTTCGAAAATGCCACTCACTAAAAATTGCCTCAATCGAGGCATAACGCCAGCGGGCGTCACATGACCTTGAGGTGTGATCAACACCACGCGATCTCCTACCCATACGCCTAAAGAGCGAGCCAAATCGATACCAAGCACCACATTAAATTGCCCTGCCTCCAAAGTGTCTAGAGATCCTTCCACCATGTGACTGGCGACATCGGAGACATTTTCCTCAAAGTTTGGCAAGATTCCACGAATCAAGGTGCCGTTTGATCTTCGACCAAAAGTCAAAAGTCCCTCACCTGATACAAAAGGTGCTGCTCCAATCACGCCATCTTGTGATTTGGTTTGTTCAACGATAGATTCCCAATTATCAAGCTGACCGCGATCACCCATCAATTGAACATGCGACACCACCCCTAAAATCGTTGCTCGCAATTCCTTTTGAAAACCATTCATCACGGAAAGGACAACAATAAGCGCCGCAACACCCAGCGCAATACCGATCATCGATGTGGCCGAAATAAACGAAATAAAGTGATTTTTGCGTTTAGCTCTTGTATACCGTAATCCAACAAAAAGCTCGAAAGGTTTAAACATGAAGGTTCACTGAAATGATGAGTTTCTAATTATATCGCCACACCATACATTTGATTCAACGGCTAGGTATGGGAGAATCCATCTTATTACAATAACGAAAGTTATATCACCCGTGAATACCCTATCCTTGACGATTTCCAACCCCGCTGGCGGTGATGTATGGCCTGAGACGTTATCAACACCCAGTCTTGACCTAGTGTTTAGCAGGGGAAATCGAAAAACACGGATTAATACCTCTCTCATAGAGACGTGGATGGAGCAGTTATTTACACATCAAACGAATGAAATCGCAATCAGCACCCTACTGGCACGTATGAATCCAGAATTATCCACTTATTCGCATTATTTATGCTGCGAATTAGTCGACTATTCGGCAGGGATGAACGATGTATTCATGCATCGACTCAAAGAACCAGTTAACGCAACACTTGATAGTAAACGCTATGCCAGTCTCCTTTTAGAGAGCTTTGATGGTGCATTAATTCATCACGTCTCTGAATGGCCTTCGTTGTTTGTTCTAGGCTTAAACGAGGACCCAGAAATATCCAGCACTCCCGCAGCCCAAGCACATAGAAGACCGCTGAGTACCTGTCTCTTATACACATCTGACGCTGCCGACGATATG
>OJFL01000732.1_pt1 | contig 15254 bp, 18 predicted proteins | sample 1594131 | NCBI WGS metagenome assembly OJFL01 (sample SAMN05416782, study PRJEB24817) | seawater metagenome | isolation source: Sea water | place: Canada:Atlantic | collected 2013-07 | reverse complement strand
ATCGCGCCTCGTTTGGGACGAGGAGGTCGCAGGTTCGAATCCTGCCACCCCGACTTTATAAGCCTTGTTTTTACAAGGCTTTTTTTTGTTTATATTCTAAAAACAATAAAATGAATCCAAATATTAGATATTACGATAAGAACTAAATTAACTTTTGAAAAGAAGAAAATAATAAATGAATATCCTAAATAAACCTTAACAATTAATACCATTTCAGTTCAGATTAGTATAAACTTTAACAAATCATTTTGTTTAATATTTTGCTTGAAACGTTAAACATTTAGTATTTTTATAGTCTAATATATAGTCATGGCAAAAAAGAAAAAAATTACACAAAACGACATTACTTCATGGTATATGGACTATGTCTTAAATCATAACAAAAAACCTTCTTCCGTCTATAGTTTTGCTAAAGAAAATAATTTTGAAGAAAGTTTATTTTACAACTATTATGGTTCATTTGAAGCCATTGAAAAAGGAGTCTTTAAGGCCTTTTTCAATAATACAATTAACCTTCTAGAAAACAGTGAAGACTACGCAGATTTTGATTCAAGAAATAAATTATTAAGCTTTTACTACACTTTTTTTGAAAACTTAACTGCAAACAGAAGCTATGTTGTTCATGCTATTGATGGAAATAAAAATCAGCTTAAATCGATGGCTGCTTTGACAGAACTCAAAAAATCTTTTTCTGAGTATATTGAAAATTTAAACATTCAAACCATAGATTTTAAAGAAGAACGTCTAGAAAAACTACAATTAAGATCTTTAAAAGAATCTGCATGGTTACAATTATTAGTAACTATGAAATTTTGGTTAGATGACACCTCATCATCATTCGAAAAAACTGATATTTTCATTGAAAAGTCTGTAAAAGCAAGTTTCGATCTTATAGACACTACGCCTTTAAAAAGCATTATTGATTTTGGGAAGTTTTTATTCAAAGAAAAAATTCAAAACAATTAATCTGAATGAAAACCATAGACAATATCCCCACATCAAAAATTCAAAGAGCTACAAGAATGGTGCAAACTGGTGCCAAGGTTGGAGTTAATTATATTAAATATTATGGTGATAAAATAACTAAAACTGAGCAAGAGGCGAAACAACGTCTTAACGAAAATAATGCAGAAGATATTTATGATGGATTGAAAAAGCTGAAAGGAAGCGCATTAAAAGTAGCTCAAATGTTGAGCATGGAAAAAAGTATACTTCCTCAAGCTTATGTTGAGAAATTTTCATTAGCACAATTTTCTGTTCCTCCATTATCTCCTGCATTAGTGATTAAGACATTTAAAAAATATTTTGGCAAACACCCTGATCAAATTTATGACAAATTTAATTCAACATCAGTGAATGCAGCAAGTATCGGCCAAGTTCATTCAGCTGAAAAGTATGGAAAAAAACTAGCCGTAAAAATTCAATATCCAGGTGTTGCAGATAGTATTGCATCAGATTTATCTCTTGTTAAACCAATAGCAGTTAAAATGTTTAACATTAGAGGCAAAGACTCTGATAAATATTTTAAAGAAGTAGAAGATAAATTAGTTGAAGAAACAAATTATTTGCTTGAATTAGATCAAAGTAAAGAAATCGTTGAAAAATGTAAGCATATACCAAACTTGAAATTTCCAAACTATTACCCAGAAATTTCATCGGACAGAATAATAACTATGGACTGGATGAAAGGCGAACATCTATCAGAATTTACTGCATACAACAATAATCCAGAGCTATCAAATAAACTTGGTCAGGCATTATGGGATTTTTACATGCATCAGCTTCATAACCTGAGAAAAGTTCATGCAGACCCACACCCAGGTAATTTTCTTGTATCAAAAGAAGGAGATTTAATAGCATTAGATTTTGGTTGCATGAAATCTATTCCAACAGAATTTTATATTCCTTATTTTGAGTTAGCAATCGATGAAAATATTAAAAATCCTGAGTTTTTCTTAAATAAATTATATGAGTTAGAAATTTTAAGAGAAGACGATTCACAGGAAGAAATTGATTTTTTTAAAGAACTCTTTTACGAGTTACTTAGTCTCTTTACTAAACCATTTAACCAAGATGTATTTGATTTTTCCGACCCTGTTTTTTTCAATAAGATTACCGAACTTGGCGAGAGGTACAGCAAAAGTACTGAGCTTAGAAAAATGAATGGTAATAGAGGTTCAAAACATTTTATTTATATTAATAGAACTTTCTTTGGTCTTTATAATCTAATGTTTGACTTAAAAGCTAATGAAGTTAAAATTAATAATTATAAAAAACTATAAATGCATTATACCAGAGATCAAATAAATGACCTTGAAAAGATTAAGAAAATAAACTTAATCAATTCGTGCTCGGGCTATAAATCTGCTAACCTTATAGGAACAATTTCTAAAGAGGGTATTACAAATGTAGCCGTTTTTAGTTCCGTAACTCATTTGGGTTCTAACCCTCCTACTCTGGGATTTATTTTAAGACCTACAACAGTGCCAAGAGATACTTATAAAAATATTCTTGAATCTGGTGTATTTACAATTAATCATATTTTCGAAGACATTATAGAAGATGCTCATCACACATCAGCAAAATATGAAGAAGCAATATCAGAATTTGATATCACTGCGCTGGAAGATGAATATCATAATGACTGTATAGCTCCTTTTGTAAAAGGATCTCCAGTTCAAATGGAAATGAAATTTATAGAAGAGTATCATATTAAATCAAATAACGTAGTACATATCATTTCTGAAATCAAAAATTTATATGTTAAAGATGATATTTTAAATGATGATGGATTTTTAGATTTAGCAAAGGGAAAAGTAGCAGCCATTAATGGATTGGATGCATACGCTATTGCTAAAAGTAATACTAGATTTAATTATCAAAGACCGAAGAAATTAAATACAATGAAGTAGTATGAAAGTTCTCATTACAGGTGCAACAGGTTATATAGGAAAACGTTTAATTCCAATTTTATTAAACGAAGGTCATCACTTAATATGCACTGTAAGAGATATAGCAAGAATAGAGCATTTATATACTAAAGATGAAAATATAGAATTTGTTGAAATTGATTTTTTAAAAGTAAATTCATTAAGTCTAATTCCATCAGAAATTGATATAGCTTTTTATCTCATTCATTCCATGTCTAACTCTGCAAAAGAGTTTCATATTCTTGAAGAACGTTGTGCTTTTAATTTTAAAAGAGCATTAGAAAAAACATCCGTAAAGCAAGTTATTTATCTCAGTGGCATTACCAATGACACTAAGTTATCTAAGCATCTTCTTTCTAGAAAAAATGTTGAAAATACGCTTCAATCTAAACAGTATGCTCTAACTACTTTCAAGGCTGGAATTATTGTTGGATCTGGTAGCTCCTCTTTTGAGATAATTAGAGATTTAGTTGAAAAACTTCCCTTTATGATCGCGCCAAAATGGCTGAATACTAAAACACAACCCATAGGAGTTAGAGATGTTTTATCTTTTTTGAGTAAAGCAATTGGTAAAAAAGAATTGTACCGCAAATCTTTTGACATATTTGGTCCTCAGATATTAACTTATAAAGAAATGTTGTTGCAGTTTGCAAAGTTTCGTGGATTAAAGAGAACTATAGTTACATTTCCCATAATGACTCCAAAACTATCTTCTTATTGGCTATATTTTGTAACATCAACCTCCTATAAATTAGCATCCGCTCTCGTAAATAGCATGGGGATAGAAATTATAGGAGAAAAATCATCTATCAATTCAATTCTAGATATACATCCTATGAATTACAAAAAAGCTGTAGAATTAGCTTTTATTAAAATTGAACAAAACAGTATTATATCGAGTTGGAAAGATTCGTATATAAGTAGTGGGAAACTCCAAAACTACATCCACAAATATATTAATGTACCCAGTTATGGATGTTTTAAAGACTTTAAACAAAGGAATGTTATTGATACAGAAAAAACGATGAACAAAATTTGGTCTATAGGTGGAGATAACGGATGGTATTATGGAACATTCTTATGGAAAATTAGGGGCTATATAGATCAGTTTTATGGAGGAACAGGATTAAGAAGGGGAAGAAGAAGTCCTACAGAATTACTTAATGGAGATGCATTAGATTTCTGGAGAGTAATATATGCAGATAAGAACCAAAAAAAGTTATTGCTTTATGCAGAAATGAAATTACCTGGTGAAGCTTGGCTAGAATTTAAAATTGAGAATAATGTTTTATATCAAACAGCAACATTTAGACCCAAAGGAGTTGCTGGCAGGTTATATTGGTACCTAGTTACACCACTTCATTGGTTTGTTTTTAATGGCATGATTAATAGAATAATTAAAATATAATAGTTGAAAAAACAGCATTTACCAGTGAAATATTGTACAGTTTGTGAAAGACCATTTAACTGGAGAAAAAAATGGAAAAAAAACTGGGATCAAGTTAAATATTGTAGTCAAAGATGCAGGAGCAATACAAAAAAATTAGTTAAAGTTGATTGATAAAACAGAAATAAAAAATACAACAGGCCTCGTTTGGTTTGGAAACGATCTTAGAATTCATGATAACGATGTATTGTCTCTTGCAGTAAAAAACCATTCAAAAGTAATAGGTATTTACAGTATAGATCCGAGCTTATTTAAAGAAAATGAGTTTGGTTTTAAAAAAATGGATGTATTTAGAGCTCAATTTCTACTAGAATCATTGTTCAATCTTCAACAACAATTATTAACAAAAAATATTTCATTACTAGTTTTCTTAGACAAACCAGAGAATAAACTTAAAGCCATTTGTGATAGCTATCAAATTGATTCTATATATAAACAGAAAGAATGGACCTATGAAGAAAATATTTCTAAAATTAAGGTTCAAAAATCTTTACATCATAATATTAAAATAATCGAGGTGTATAATCAGTTTTTATATCATCCTGAAGATGTAAATATTAAAATTGAAAGTATCTCTCAGGTATTTTCTAATTTAAGAAAAAAACTAGAAAAATATGTTGTAGTAAGAGCAAATACTGAAGTTCTAAAATTAGATTCAACCAATATTATTAACACTAAAAACTATATTCCAACACTAAATGAGCTGGGTTTTAGTTTGTTTGAAAAAGACAAAAAGACAGCTTTCCCTTTTAAGGGTGGAGAAAGTGAAGCCTTGAAAAGATTAAACAATTATTTTTTTGAAACAAAAAAATTAGGATTTTATAAAAAAACAAGGAATGGATTAATAGGTACAGATTATAGTTCCAAATTTTCTCCTTGGTTAGCTAACGGATCAATTTCAGCAAGAACTATTTATTGGAATGTTAAAAAGTTTGAGAAAGAAGAAATAAAAAATCAGTCCACATATTGGCTTATTTTCGAATTGATTTGGAGAGATTATTTTAAATACATTTCAATAAAACATGGCAACAACATCTTTAAAATTGGTGGAATTTTAAATAAAAATTATTCATGGTCTTCTGATAGAAAAATGATTCAAAATTGGATTAATGGAGAGACAAAAGATGATTTTGTGAATGCTAACATGATTGAATTAAAGAAAACAGGATGGATGAGTAATAGAGGAAGACAAAATGTTGCCTCATATTTTGCTAAAGAGCTAACATTAGACTGGAGAATTGGTGCAGCCTATTTTGAATCTACATTACTAGACTATGACGTTCACAGTAACTTTGGAAACTGGATGTATGTTTCTGGTGTTGGCAATGACCCTAGAGATCGAAAATTTAATACCCAACTTCAAGCAGAACGTTATGATCCTAAACATTTATTCAGAAATCACTGGCTTCAACAAACATTATTTTAACATATGAAAACAGTTGCATTAGTTTTCCCAAACCAACTCTTCGAGGTTACGCCTTTTAAAGATTTAAAACGTGAATTGTTTATTGTAGAAGAATTTTTATTTTTTAATCATTATAAGTTTCATAAACAAAAAATTGCTTTTCATAGAGCTACCATGAAGAGTTATTCAAGTCACCTTTCCTCGCTTGGTTATAATGTTACCTACATCGATGCAACTTCTAAATTTTCTGATGTTAGAAAATTAATTCCTAAACTCATTAAAAACGGTTTAGAAGATTTACATATTATTGAACCCAATGACAATTGGCTAGAAAAACATATTAAAAACAACTCAGAAGATATTTCAATCACATGGTATAATAACCCTTTATTTATTAATACTAAAAATGAACTTGGTACATTCTTTAATTCTTCAAAAAAGAAATTTTTTCAAACCTCTTTTTATAAGCAACAACGAATTAAAAGAAATATCTTAATGTCTAATGGAGAACCTCTAGGAGGGAAATTAACTTATGATTCGGAAAACAGAAAAAAATATCCAAAAAATAAAAAGCCTCCTGCAATCAACTTTCCCGACAAAACCCCTTATCATATCGAAGCTGAAGAGTATGTTAACAACCATTTTGATTCACACTATGGTCATTTAAGTAGTTCAATTACTTATCCCATAGATTTTAAAACTTCACAGGCCTGGCTTGAACAGTTTTTAAAAGTAAGATTTGAAGAATTTGGAGTTTATGAAGATGCAATTGTTCAAAAGGAAGTTTTTTTAAATCATAGTATTTTATCTCCACTCATTAACGTGGGATTACTAAATCCTCTGGAGGTTATTAAACAAACTCTTGAGTTTGCAGAAAAAAATGATATTCCAATCAACTCTACAGAAGGATTTGTCAGACAAATAATTGGTTGGCGAGAATTTATTAGAGGTGTTTATCATGTAAAGGGTACTGAAGAACGCAACAAAAACTTTTGGGGATTTTCAAGAAAAATACCTTCCTCTTTTTACACTGGAACTACAGGTATTGAACCAATAGATGATGCTATTAAAAAAGTTTTAAATACAGGGTATACCCATCATATTGAACGGCTTATGATTTTAGGTAATTTTATGGTATTATGTGAGTTTGATCCGGACGAAGTGTATCAATGGTTTATGGAGTTATTTATAGACTCATATGATTGGGTTATGGTTCCTAATGTATATGGAATGAGTTTATATGCAGATGGAGGCTTAATGTCTACCAAACCGTATATAAGCAGCAGTAATTATATCATGAAAATGAGTAATTACAAAAAAGGAGATTGGCAGATAGTATGGGATGGACTATTCTGGACTTTTATGGATAAGCATCGAAATTTCTTTTTAAAAAACCCAAGATTAGGAATGCTGATAAGAACTTTTGATAAAATGAATCAGGAAAAAAAAGAATCACATTTTAGAAATGCTGAAGAATTTATAAAACAATTAGATGAATAAAGAAAAAATAAATCTAGTTTGGTTAAAAAGAGATTTAAGGCTGCATGACAATGAAGCCATAAGCAGGGCCATAAAAAATGGGAAAAGACTTTTAATCTTTTATGCTTTTGAAAAAATTTTGATAAATGACCCACATTATAATAATAGACATTGGAACTTTATAAAACAATCTTTATTAGATATAAATTCCGAATTAAAAGAACATAATTCAAAAATATTATCTGTTGATTCTGACGTTATAGGCTTATGTAATCAAATTCAAAATTTCTATACCATTGAAACCATCTATTCACATCAAGAAACTGGGATTTTAACTACATATACTAGAGATAAAGAATTTAAGAGATATTGCCGAAATAATAATATTGATTGGAAAGAAAATATAAATAATGGGGTTCAAAGAGGCATACAACACAGAGAGAATTGGTTTGACGGATGGGAAACATTTATGAATCAAAAATTAGAGGTATTTAATCCTCTAAATAATCAATTGTTGAATATTGATGATATTATAACCATAGAAAATATTTCGAATCCAGCAACTTTAGAAACCTCAACAAATGTGAAATTTCAAAAAGGAGGTAGAAGTTTAGGATATAGGTATCTCAATAGTTTTTTTAAAGAAAGACATAAAGATTATATGTTTAATATTTCTAAACCTTCACTATCTAGAACTAGCTGCAGTAGACTATCTCCATACCTAGCCTGGGGTAACCTTTCAGTACGAGAAGTATTTCAGATGGGGAGAAAAGAAAAAACAAAAAAAAATGCTAAACATATAGGAGCATTTTTATCAAGATTGAGATGGCAAGCCCACTTTATACAAAAATTTGAAATGGAACATGTTATGGAAAAAGCTAGTGTAAATAAAGGCTATCACAAGCTTAAAAAATCCATTTCAAAAAAATACCAAGCCGCATGGATTAAAGGACAAACTGGATTTCCTTTAGTAGATGCATGTATGAGATGCCTTAAAGAAACTGGATATTTAAATTTCAGAATGCGCGCATTAACAGTCTCTTTTTTTACACATATCCTCTGGCAACCTTGGCAAGATGCAACAACACATCTCTCTCAAATGTTTTTAGATTTTGAACCTGGAATACATTTCCCTCAACTTCAGATGCAGGCAGGTGAAACAGGAATAAACAATCTCAGAATATACAATCCCACAAAAAATGGAAAAGAACATGATGAAGATGCAATATTTATAAAAAAATGGGTTCCAGAATTGAAAAATTTAGACATAAATTTTGCTCATGAACCTTATTTAATGACTCCACTTGAGCAACAAATGTATGACTTCACACTAGGAAAAGATTATCCAAAACCAATAGTTGATTTAAAAATAACAAGAAAAAGAGCATCAGATATTTTATGGAATTTGAAGAAAAATTCTCAAGTGAAAGAGGAGAACAAAAGAATACTTCTAAAGCACACATTATCCAATAGAAATATTTTACTTACAGACAACATAAATAGCTTAACTTCTTAAAAAAGAAATTTTTAAACAACTAATTAAAGTAAATACATACCCTAATTATTTGTTAATTTTTGTTTAATCATTTGATAAATTCATTAAACAAAACTACATTTGATTGGGTGATATTTACGACTACACATACTAACAATGAGGCAGAACAATTAACCAACGATTTAATAGGTTTACCTTTTTCATTTTTGCAATCGTTAAGAATGGGGGGTATAGGTTCTAAAAGAATGATTATTGAGGAAACTAGTCAAAACTTTCATCAATACATCAACAAAATATCTGATATAAATTATGCAAACATAGAGCTTAGGCCTCAAGGAATAATTGTTTTAATAAACAAAGGTCTACGCAATTTTAACTGGGTAATACCCTACAGACAGCTAGTAATCTATAAAACAGATAGATTGAGTATTCATGCCCAGGGAAAATATATTTGTTTTAAGAAAAATATACTCTACAAAGAAAATAAGAAATTCATTTCAAAAATGATTAACTTAAGGGTTGAAGACCAAGAAAAGTATCTAAACCCTACTTATGAATAAGTTATCTGATATTGACATAGATAGAATTATTGAAATGGCATGGGAAGATAGAACAACATTCGATGCCATTAAATTTCAGTTCGGTCTAGGTGAACAGGAAGTCATTAGCCTAATGAGAAAAGAAATGAAGCTGAAAAGTTTTAAATTATGGAGAAAAAGAGTTCAAGGAAGAAAAACTAAACACAGTAAATTAAGAGCGTTTGAAAGTGGAAGGTTTAAATGTACTAGACAAAGACAAATATCTAATAACTCTATATCAAAAAGATAAATCAGTGCTTTGTTTTAAGCTTAGAGTTCTTAAAAACAGCACAAAAAAAGATAACGAGTATGAATACAAATAGATTAATAAAAGAATTAAAAAAAGAAAGTCAACTCAATGGGTTTACATTCGATGATATTGGCGATGATCATTTATATACTGGATTAGAAACTCCAATGAAGCCAGATGCTTTCAAGATTTCTGATGAAGAAAAGAAGGAAAAAATTGCAATTCTATTTAAAGAAATTATGGATGTGATTGGATTAGATCTCACAGATGATTCTCTAAAGGGTACTCCAAAAAGAGTAGCTAAAATGTATATTGAAGAAATATTTTCTGGATTAAATCCTAATAATAAGCCAAAAATTGCTTTATTTGACAATAAATATCAATACAATCAGATGTTAGTTGAGAAGAATATTACTTTCTACTCAAATTGTGAACATCATTTTGTACCAATTATAGGTAAGGCACATATTGCGTATATATCATCCGGAAAAGTAATAGGACTCTCTAAATTGAATCGTATTGTTCAGTACTATGCCAAAAGACCTCAAGTACAAGAAAGATTAACCAATCAAATTGCAGAAGAATTAAAAATTTCACTGCAAACAGAAGATGTAGCTGTTATTATTGATGCTAAACATTTGTGTGTATCATCAAGAGGGATTAAAGATGATACTTCAGCAACAGTTACCTCATATTACGGAGGAGAATTTAATACTCCATCAAAAATTAACGAATTATTGAACTATTTAAAAGATTAAAAAATGGACATCATAGAAAGAGCTACAGAATTTGAGCACAGAAAACATAAATTCATTACTACAAGTGATCGTATAATAGCTTCAAGAGAAGTTAAAGGATTAATTCTAGAAATTAATGATATCTACAAAGAAAATAAAGATCCTGATTTAATGGATTTAATGAAAAGACTAACGGTTATTAAGCAAAAAATCGAAAAAAGACTTAAAGGTCGACCTCTAACATCTAGTTAAATAATGCGAAAAATTATAATTGTTGGAGGTAGTCGAGGAATCGGAAACTCCCTTCTTACCACGCTAGTTGAAAATCATAAAATTATCAATATTAGCAGGGTTCAGCCATCCCTTTCACACGTTAATTTAACACACTATACCTGTGATATTTTAATCGATGAGCTTCCTGATATAACAGATTTAGATTCCATTATATATTGTCCCGGAAGTATCAATTTAAAACCAATATCGCGTTTAAAGCTTGATGATTTTAGAAACGATTTTGAAATAAATGTTATAGGTGCTGTAAAAACCATACAAAAATATCTTCCTATTCTTAAAAAAGGAAATAAACCCTCAGTTGTTCTTTTTAGTACTGTAGCAACAAAACTTGGAATGCCTTATCATGCTAGTGTAGCTGCTGCAAAATCAGCAGTTGAAGGATTAGTGAAATCATTAGGTGCAGAATTGGCTCCTACAATCAGGATAAACGCCATTGCCCCTACCGTAACAAATACAGATTTAGCATCTAAGCTGCTTCGTAATGAAAAAATGATTGATATGATTACAGAACGTCATCCACTTAAAAAGTTTCTTGATCCTAAAGAGGTCGCAGATATGGCAGAATTCTTACTCTCACCAAAAGCATCATCAATCTCAGGACAAGTTTTTAAAATGGATTGTGGAATTGTAAGTTTTAAAATCTAAAATGAATCCATTTATCATTTTTATCAAAACATTATCAAAAACAAATAAACCTATAAAAATGTCAGCATCAAAATCGTTGTATGATATCAAAATTGATTCGCTTCAAGGAGAATCAATTGATTTTTCATCTTTCAAAGGAAAAAAAATATTGTTTGTAAATGTAGCCTCTAAATGTGGTTTCACCCCCCAATATAAAGACCTACAAAAATTATATGATCAATACCAGGATTCTTTAGTTGTTATTGGTGTTCCCTGTAACCAATTTGGAAAACAAGAACCAGGAACCTCCAATGAAATTGAAGAATTTTGCCAGGTAAATTATGGTGTATCATTCCTAATCACTGAAAAGGTTGATGTAAAAGGTAGTGAACAACATCCTTTATACACATGGTTAACATCTAAAACTGATAATGGAAGAAAAAACTCTTCTGTGAAATGGAATTTTCAAAAATATTTAGTTGATGAGCATGGTGAATTAATTGATTATTATAATTCAACAACTTCTCCAACTAGTTCTAAAATCAAAAAGCACTTATAATAATATGTTTGGAATTTTTAAAAAAAAGACAGAAATAGAAAAACTGGAAGATCTTTATAAAAAGAAGATGAAAGAAGGATACGATCTGCAATCTATTGATAGGAGTGCTAGTGATCAAAAGTATGTTGAGGCAGATCAGATATTAAAGAAAATTGAATCCTTAGAAAAAAAGTGATTAAAAAAAAAATTAAATACTTAATCTTGTTTCTATTCATCAATTTTGGTGGATTAGCATTTGGTAGTTGGCTCATGAATAATGGTCCAAATACAGATTGGTATTTAAATCTAACAAAAGCACCTTGGACACCACCAGGTTGGGTTTTTGGTGCTGCTTGGACTAGCATCATGATTTGTTTCTCCATCTATTTAATTTTTCTTTTCACTAAAAAGTATAGCCAAAAAAAATTAATTTTATTCAGTATTCAGTTTATATTGAATGTTAGTTGGAATTATCTATTTTTCAATAAACAAGAAGTTTTTATAGCTCTGATTTCTATTACACTTCTAACTGCACTGATTTTCTTTCTTTTCTTCCACTACTTTAAAGAATTTAAAAAAGTTAGTTACTTACTTCTCCCCTACATGATTTGGCTTTGTATAGCCACTTCACTAAACCTTTATATTTTTATACATAATTAGAAATGAAAATTTACACATTTCATAGGACACAAAAATTACCAATATCACTTAATGAAGCATGGGCGTTTTTATCTAACCCAAAAAATCTATCTGTATTAACACCGACAGAAATGAATTTTACAATTATATCTAAAGATGAAAAGCCCATGTATGCTGGTCAGGTGATTCAATATAGTATAACACCAATAGCAGGTATTAAAGCAACCTGGATAAGTGAAATCACACATCTAGAAGAAGGAAAATATTTTGTAGATCTTCAACTATACGGGCCCTATGCTTTTTGGCATCATAAACATTTTATCCATCAAATCGATGGTGGAGTAGAAATGGAAGATATTATTGATTACAAAGTTCCTTTTGGAATATTTGGACGTATTTTTCATCCTTTGTTGGTAAAACCAAAACTAGAGAAAATTTTTAGCTACAGACAAAAAAAATTAGTAGAAATCTTTGGAAAATATTAAAATAATGGATAAAATTTCAATTTTTTGGTTTCGTAGAGATTTAAGACTACACGATAATAAAGCTTTTTTTCATGCACTTCAATCTGAGGAAAAAATACTCCCAATTTTCATATTTGATATTGACATACTAAAAAAGATACCCAAAAATGATGCCCGAATTTCATTCATTTTCTCAGAACTAAAGGCCATGAATACACATTTGGAATCATTCGAAACTGAGATAAAAATGTTTCATGGAAATCCAAAAGAGATTTTTGGGTCGCTAATGAAAAAATATAACATAGTGAAGGTATTTACAAATCATGATTATGAGCCTTATGCTATAAAACGAGATATAGACATCAAAGAATTACTAACAAGAAGTAAAATTGATTTTCAAACACACAAAGACCAAGTAATTTTTGAGAAAAACGAAATAACAAAAAAAGATGGAAAACCCTACGTGGTTTATACTCCCTATTCAAAAAAATGGTTAGAGAAATATGAAACTAATAAACCTGAAAATTATCCTTCTGAAGATTTTTTAGACCGACTTTATAAAAAAACAAAATCAAAAACTCTAACATTAAGTGATATTGGGTTTATAGAGACTAATACTCCAATTAAAAACTACATTTTTAATTCAAGAATTATTAATGAATACGAAGAGACTCGTAATTTCCCAGCACTAGACAATACATCGAAATTAGGACCTCACCTTCGCTTTGGTACTGTTAGTGTTCGCCAAATGGTTTCTAGAGCAGATGCACAAGAAAATAAGATTTTTCTCAAAGAATTAATTTGGAGAGAATTTTTTATGCAAATTTTATGGCATTTCCCTGAAACCCATAAAAATTCTTTCAAATCAAAATACGATAGAATTATTTGGAGAAATGACGAAGAAGAATTTAAAAAATGGTGTGATGGAAACACTGGGTATCCTATGGTAGATGCTGGAATGAGGCAATTAAATAAAACCGGATTTATGCATAATAGAGTTCGTATGCTTGTAGGGAGTTTTTTGTGTAAACATTTACTTATAGATTGGCGTTGGGGTGAAGCATATTTTGCTGAAAAATTACATGACTACGAGATGTCTAGCAATGTGGGAAATTGGCAATGGGTTGCAGGTACTGGTGTTGATGCATCACCTTATTTTAGAATTTTTAACCCCACTAGCCAAATACAAAAATTTGATAAAGACTTAAAATATATTCAAAAGTGGGTTCCAGATTTTCAAGAACTAACCTACCCAAGCCCAATGGTAGACCATAAATTTGCAAGAGAACGTTGTCTAAAAACATACAAAGATGCTCTTGCCTAAAAATATAGTGTTATTAATTTTATATTTGTTAAAAATACGGGATGTAGCTTAGTCCGGTTAAAGTGCTGGTCTGGGGGACCAGAGATCGGAGGTTCGAATCCTCTCATCCCGACAAACTAAAGAGGAAAATTTTCGCAGAAAGTTTACTTTCTTAAGAAATAATTTCGTTTTAGTTTAAAATTAAAGCATGCTTTAATTTGCAACACAACCATAGAGGATCATTAAAAATAATCCTCTCATCCCGACAAATTAACTTTTAACAGTGTTATAAAAACCTGTCTTTATGACTATCTTTCTCTTATTTTGAAAAACTAATCTATAGTTGAAAGAATTATTTTTCTGTATGGTCAAGTATAATTTGTTAAATTTGTTTTTATCATTATTTAAAATAAAAACATGCTTGTAATTGGAATTGCTGGAGGAACTGGAAGTGGTAAAACCACTGTTGTAAACCAAATTATTAATGAATTACCTGAAAATGAAGTTTGTGTTATCTCTCAAGACTCTTATTACAAGGCTACAGATTCACTCACATACGAGGAGCGAATAAAAATCAATTTTGATCATCCTAGAGCCATAGACTTTGAGTTGCTAGAAACACACATCTCAGATCTTAAAAAAGGAAAAGTTATTCAGCAACCTGTTTATTCCTTTGTTACACACAACAGAACAACAGATCATATTGAAACCCATCCCAGAAAAGTAGTAATTATTGAAGGAATCCTTATTTTTAACAGTAAAGAATTACTTGATCTATTTGATATCAAAATATTTGTTCATGCTGATGCTGATGAGAGGCTAATAAGACGTGTAAGAAGAGATATTAAAGAAAGAGGAAGAGATATTGATGAAGTTTTAGATCGTTATAAAAATACACTAAAACCAATGCATCAGCAATTTATAGAACCCACTAAAAGTTTTGCAGACATCATTATTCCTAACGATCGATACAATACCGTTGCAATTGATATCGTTAGAACAGTAATAAGTGAACGCTTATAACTGTCTCTTATACACATCTCCGAGCCCACGAGACAGGCAGAAATCTCG
>OJFL01000730.1_pt1 | contig 15267 bp, 16 predicted proteins | sample 1594131 | NCBI WGS metagenome assembly OJFL01 (sample SAMN05416782, study PRJEB24817) | seawater metagenome | isolation source: Sea water | place: Canada:Atlantic | collected 2013-07 | reverse complement strand
GAGATTTCTGCCTGTCTCGTGGGCTCGGAGATGTGTATAAGAGACAGGAGTAGAAAATATGCACAGCCAGCTTAAAAAAAAGCTGGCAGTTGCTATTCGTTTAACCACTCACTCAGACTCAGGCGTAGCTTCAATGACCTTTAGTATTTCACTATTGCCACTGAGCTTAGCAATGTCTATCAGATAGCCTTTTTCTAACGGCTTGATGGATTTACCGTCCAATCTTGCTTTAACCTCATCAACATCGCCATTAGCAATTGAGGTTTTAACCGCGGCGAAATTGCCTATGGTCTGGTCGTCTTGATTACTATCTTGTGTGTCAGAAGTCATATATTGTCCTTAATAGATTTTTTGAATTTCGATGTTTGTTTATGGTGGATTATTGGGGTTGAGTTTCGAAATAAATAGAAACGAGTAACGCACCCATGACCTATTCATTTAAAGCCACTTGTACATCACCAAGGCATCAACATAGCTTTTAGTTGGGTGGTTGAATGCGTTGGGCAAACGGCCAACAATGTCGTATCCAAGTTTTTGCCATAAACGAACGGCGCCCTCATTGGTAGAGGCTACAAAGTTAAACTGCATTGCTTTATAGCCTAATTCTTTCGCTACTTTTTGAGAGTGTTCACACATAGCCGTCGCCAAGCCTTTTCCCCGTGCTGATTCAGCTACCATATATCCACAGTTGCAAACATGCTGCCCCGGCCCAGCTTGGTTTGTTTTGAGGTAGTAGGTTCCTAACATCTCTCCATTATTTTCAAACAGAAAAGTTTTAAGAGGCGTTTTCACCCAAATGTTAAGTGCCTCTTCTTTAGTGGTATCTGTGCGAAACGCATAGGTTTCACCCGCTTTGGCAACTTCATGAAAAATTGGCCAAATGAGGTCAAAATCTTGAATAGAAGCTTCTCTAATTTCCATTTTCAACTACTAGGTATTTTAAGGTTCGACTGCTTTCAGATAGTGCCTAAAAGCAGCCGAATATTCTACAAAAAACCTTGGAAATAAAATGACTATCGAAACAATAAATACAGGCTAATTGCTGTGCTGTAGCTTAATTAAGCGACCGCCCTCTTTATCTTCAAGCACATAAATATTGCCCATATTGTCCTGCTCTACTTCGCGTACACGCTTTCCCCATTCATATCTTTCGGCTTCCTCAACGTTCCATTTACCCTCTTCATCTTTGTCGATGGCAACACGGACTAACGCTTTAGACGACAACCCGCCAATGAAGCCATTTCCCGTCCAGTCGCCAAATTTATCACCTTTATAAATAATAAAGCCGGCAGGGCTTATGGCAGGCACCCAGGCTTTTTCAGGCGACTTAAAGATGGGAATGTCTTCGTGATTAGGTATTTTTACACCAGAGTAATGATCGCCCTGAGATACGGTGGGATAGCCGTAGTTACGCCCTCTTTCAATAATGTTCAATTCATCGCCATGGCGAGGCCCCATCTCGTGCGCCCACAAGTTCCCCTCTGCATCAAAGTCTATACCCAGCGGGTTGCGATGCCCTAACGTCCAGATTTGCTCTGTAACACTGCCGTTACCATAAAAAGGATTATCCTCTGGCACACTACCGTCGTCATTTAAACGTACGATTTTACCTAGGTTCATAGCCATATTTTGGGCAGGAGTAAATTTTTGTCTTTCCCCAGAGCTAATGAATAAGTACCCATCGGGCGAGATTGCCATACGATGGGAGTAGTGTCCGTTGCCAGTAACTTTAGGAGATTGGCGCCAAATAAGCTCTCTGTTCGATAGGCTAGCGCCTTTATCAGTAATAGTGAGCGTGGCGCGCTCTATAACGGCACCACTGAATTTGTCATCTTTAGGGTCGCGCTCTACGTAAGAGACATAGATTGTGCTGTTAGTAGCGAATTCAGGATGAATAATAACGTCGCCAAGACCGCCCTGCCCTCGCGCAGTTACGCTTGGAACATTACTGACAGAAAAGCGTTTTTGCTGATTTTTATCCAGCAGCCACATTGTACCTGGCTTTTCTGTTACCAAGCTGTGACCGTCTGGCAAAAACGTCATTGCCCAAGGATTATCGAATGACGAAAGCACCTCACCCACAAGTGCTTTACCTTCGCTGCCGCTGATTTCAACTTGTTCAGTTGACTGCGCCAAGGCGGCAAATGATGTAGCCAGCAGCGTTGCTAAAAGTGCTACTTTTTGTTTAATGCGTTTTTGAGGCTTCAATTTTATAAGCATGTAATTTCCCTACTCTGTATACGCTCGCGTAATACTTGTCACATCGCAATGAGTCGTCACATCGCAATGACCTTTCTTATCACAATACGCATCGCAATTGATTATTAACTGCCATTAATACGCACCATAATTCAGTAAGTTCAAATAGGCTTTGTTGTCATTATCATTTCCTTGTACTTCCTAAAGTTATTACCTCCTTGTGTTAAAAACCAACGTTGCAAGGTTAAGCCGATAAACGGAGACAAAGAACTTTCTTACATTGACCGCTACTCCACGTACAATAGCGATAACTTTCTTGTTTTGTGTGAACCCCTTTTATGCCATTTAGCGACCTAGGCTTGTGTACTGAACTTTTAAATACCATTACTGATAAGGGCTATGTTGAACCCTCGTCCATTCAAAGCAAGGCTATTCCTGTGGTTTTAAGTCAAAGAGATCTAATCGCCATAGCGCAAACAGGAACCGGAAAAACCGCTAGTTTTTCTCTGCCAATACTGCAGCGTTTAGTAGATATGCAACGTGCAGACGCACATTGTGTTAAAGCTTTAATCATAGCGCCAACGCGAGAGTTGGCAGCACAAGTTGCAGCTAATGTTGCTACCTATGGTCGAAATATGAATATTCGCTCTACGGCAGTATTTGGAGGGGTGCGTATAGAGCCACAGAAATACGAGCTTGAGCAAGGTGTAGACATTCTTATCGCCACACCAGGGCGTTTAGTAGATTTGTACCAGCAAGGTGCAATTAACTTCGATCATGTCGAAATTTTAGTACTCGACGAAGCTGACAGAATGTTAGATTTAGGGTTTATCGACCATATTCACAGCATACAAAACCTGCTGCCCAAAAAGCGTCAAACTTTGCTATTTTCTGCAACCTTTTCAAAGGAAATAAAAGCACTCGCGGCCACTATGGTGAAGACCCCTATTACCATTGAGTTGACCACGGCACGTGATCACATTGAGAATATCACTCAAGTGCTGCACCCAGTGGATAAAGAACGAAAGCATGAGCTTCTTATACACCTTTTAAACAACAATGATTGGTCTCAAATACTGGTATTTACGCGTACTAAGCGCGGTGCTGACGAATTAAGAAACGAGCTAGAGGCTTTAGGTATTGCAGCTGAATCTATTCATGCTAACAGAACACAACAAGCACGAACGCTTGCGTTAGATGGCTTTAGAAATGGCAGCCTGAAAGTATTGATTGGAACTGACCTTGCCGCACGGGGCATTGATATTCAACAGTTGCCTTGCGTTATAAATATAGATTTACCGTATGTACCTGAAGACTACATTCACAGAATTGGGCGTACGGGCAGAGCATCGTCTTCAGGGCTGGCTATATCACTCTATAGCGACGACGAGGCCAAGCAGTTAAGAGCCATTGAGCGCATGCTTGGCCGTCAGTTTAAAAAGACATTTATCTCGGAATTTACACCCAAACCTAAACCACCAGAGATTAAAAAAGACCAAAAAACAGACGACCTTTACGGTAATTTTGAAGCCTTCGACAAGCCCAAAGGCAAGGGAAAATCGAAAGGACGCAGAAAACGCAGATAAGTAGTAAATACAAATAAGTGGCAAACGTAAGGTAAGTTGCTGCAAATTCTTACCAAAAAAAAATACATCGGAAGTTGTTGAACGTTTCACCTCTGTTAGCAATACTACAAGCTAATCACCATTCAGCACTAGGGATAGCTATGAATAATATTACCCGCTATGGCACTACTCTCGTCACTACGGTTTTGCTCTTTGCCTGTAACAGCGATTCAAACAACATACTGGAAGACCTAAATGCAAACCGCGCAAAATGGGAAAGCGCGAATATCGACAACTATCAATTTGAATACAGTATTTCGTGTTTTTGTTTAGACGACGCAACTCGTCCCCGCTTGGTGGTTGTGAACGCAGACCAAGTGGAATCGCAAACCATCATAGAGAGCAATATCGCCCTACCGCAAGATACGTTTACTTCAGAGACCATTGATGGCTTATTCGAACGCATCGCCTTAGAAGAAAGCCGCGCCGAATCGCTTAATGTTGAATACCACCCTGAGCTCGGTCACCCCACATTTATACAGGTAGACGGTAACGCTCAGACCGCAGATGATGAATACACAATTACAGTAAGTAACGTGGTTTCAGCTGACGACATTGCCTGCACGACATCCATAGAGAGTGGTTTAATAGTATCTATCACCGATGCGTCTACAGAAGCGCCAATTGCATGCGACACCACTGTTACTGCAACCGATGAAAATTTCACTGAAACAGCGACTGGAGCGTGTGACAGAAACGAATTAATAACCATGTTAGATGAACGCCCTGGTTTTTATTCAATCACTGTTGAAAAAGACGGTTATCAAACATTTCAGGTAGACGACTATGGCATTGGCAAAGACTTATGCCATGTTCTACCACGAGAGCTTGAGGTGGAATTAATTTCAGAATAAGTCAACGCTCAAAAAACGCATCGATAAAATCGGCTAGAGATTCTTCTAGCCCTTCTTCAAAAGTATCAATATCGATGTCAAAGCGGTCCATATATTTTGCAGCATTTTCTCGAGACACTACGCTGTTTTTTATCTGAAATTCTAACTCTGGTAACGACTTGTCGTAACGAGGTTTGATAGACCAGCGTAAACAGTGGCCGTGGTGATTTTTTAGCTTTTGTTTCGCAAAGATACAAAACTCTTCCACGTAGTCTGCGCCTTGCGGCCCCAAACAGCCTGGCTCAATGCGAAACATTACCAGCAGCTTTTTGTAAATCGGGAGTTTAGTTTCCATTTGAGCCTAGCAGCGATTAAAGATTTCAGTATGGGTAAATTGTACTTACATTGCCAGTATAGAATATACTCTTCGCTTACTTATGCATGCATAGCTTTACCATTTTAAACACGCCAACTCCTAGTGCCTCTTACAGCTTTTATACCGCCTCTTGCACTCTCTTTTGCACCACCTTTTGCACCACTTTTTGTAGTGTAAACACACTCATATCCCCCAATTTATGAACTAATCGTAGGCAAAGCGAGAAGCAAGCGAAACAGCTCCTGCCTACCTTATTGAGCAGAACGACGGTAGCAAGGTGCTAAAATCCCACAGTGGGCTTACGAAAACGGATTAGTGATATTTCAATGAAACCTACGTGGTCTCAACTACATGACTGGCCGCTCGAGTTGTCTAATACACTTAACCACAATTCGTTCCTGAAAAAATGCTAGGGCGCGATAAATTAGACTATCGCCTAACCGCGGAAGCTAAATGAGCTCGGAATTGTAAAGGCATGCTTGGAAAAACAGACCATCTAATGCATTGTTCAAATGGAGCATGCAATTTATCAATAGGGTTACTGTAATCCTTCCAAAAAACCACCAGCCGATGTTACCAGTAGATGTGGCGTCGTGTTTGATACAAAAAGAAAAGTAAAGAATGGAAGAATAAATGAGCTTCTCGGTGTTTCTAGCAGGTTTTTCACTTGGTATTTCTCTGATACTTGCCATTGGTGCGCAAAATGCGTTTGTACTCAAACAAGGTTTAAAGCAACAGCATGTCTTTCTTGTTTGTTTAATTTGTGCTTTATCAGACGCTATTTTGATCACTCTTGGTGTGGCAGGTTTTGGGGTGGTAGTGCAGAAGTATCCATTTATCGAACAACTGGCGCGTTATTTAGGCGCAGCATTTTTGTTTTTTTACAGCGCACTTAGTTTTAAATCGGCTTTAACGACAGACCACGCTTTGCAGGCACAGGGAAAAGAAGTAGGAAGTCTTTTAGCGGCCACACTAACATGCCTTGCTTTTACATGGCTTAATCCTCACGTGTACCTAGACACCATCATTTTACTAGGCTCAATATCCACTCAATATGAAGGGCAGCAAGTTGCATTTGGTTTGGGCGCAATTTTCGGCTCGTTTGTTTTTTTCTTTTCACTCGGATACGGCGCGAAATTATTAATTCCTGTTTTCAAAAAACCAAAAGCGTGGAAGGTACTCGAATTTATAATAGGGTTTGTTATGGCCGCGCTTGGGGTGAGTTTGCTCGTGTAGGTTAACCAAAAGTCTGCTGCTTAACATGCCTGTCTTGTTTAGTTCCGCGCAGGAAATGTTAACCAATAATATGCCAACCGATGAAGCACCTAATGTTGGCATCGGCTTTTCTCTCAACAAGGATGACAACGGGGAGATTCTGGGCTTTGGTCACAGTGGCGCAGATGCTGGCTTTATGTCGCAACTATAGCTTGAGCTAGATGTAGGCAACCGCTACGCCCCGTTATTGGAAATTTTACTCTTTCAATCACTGAAACCCTTTAATGAGGTAGAGTTTAAACTCGACCGTAAACGTAAAACTATTTAAACCAGCTTCTTTTTTAAAATCATCGAATTCGATGACAGAAAAATAAGGGTTAAAGCCTAAAAACGATAAATCATTAAAACCTATAAACTAAAAGACATTAAAACCTATAAATGATATAACAACAAAATCTATAAATAAAGATTAATAACTGGTCAGTAGCACGAATAATAGTGGGAGCGAATATGAATGTTTCATCACAAAAGCTAGCAGATTCGCTTGAGCAATTACAATTACTTCAAGAGTCAGGGACTGTTGCCATCCAGTCTAAGCAACTCAGCAGAGTGCATCGAGAGCGGCTGTTGAAGCATGGGTTTATTCGCGAAGTCATCCGGGGCTGGTACATACCGGCGATGCCAGATGAAAAGCCGGGTGACAGTACATCTTGGTATACTTCTTTCTGGGGCTTTTGCGGCGCTTATTTGTCACAGCGATTCGACAATGTCTGGTGTCTATCACCTGAACAATCAATTAGCCTGCATATCGGCGATAGAACCGTGCCTCAGCAATTACTCGTGCGCTCGCCTAAAGGCAATAATAAACCCACCGCCTTTTTGCACAACACCTCGGTTTTTGATGTTCGATTGAACATGCCTGCCGCAGAATACATTGAAAACTTGGAAGGGCTAAATGTCTATAGCTTAGCGGCTGCACTTGTTTACTCTTCGGCGAACCAGTTTCAAAATGCGCCCATCCAAATGCGTACTGCCTTATCGATGGTGACAGATGCATCCGACGTATTGTCCGTTTTACTCGCAGGTAATCACAGTGTGATTGCCGGCCGATTAGTGGGGGCTTTTAGAAATATTGGCCGAGATTTGATTGCTGACAATATCTTAAAGGGCATGCAAGCGGCCGATTTGAAAGTGCAAGAAGAAGATCCTTTCGTAGAGAAAGTGCAGGTGAGTTTTGGTCGTCGTGATGTCTCGCCCTATGTTAATCGCATGCGGTTAATGTGGGCGCAAATGCGTGAAAGTATTATCGCCCACTTTCCAGAACAGCCACACCAAACCATTGACATCGAAACCTACATGGCTGAAGTGGAAGACAAGTACGTTACAGACGCTTATCACTCACTGTCCATTGAAGGTTATCGGGTGACTCGTGAGTTGATTGAACTAGTTCGCTCTGGCAGCTGGCAAGCTGAAGGTTCAGACGAGAGTAAAAGGCATTTAGATGCTATGGCCGCTAAAGGCTACTGGAATGCATTTCAGGAAGTTAAAAAAGCCGTGTTAGCGGTGTTAGAAGGTAGAAACGCTGGCGATGTATTGGAACAGACACACAGCGATTGGTATCTGGCTTTATTTGGCCCAAGTGTGGCTGCTGGTATTATTAAGCAGTCGGACTTGGCTGGTTACCGGACAGGACCAGTCTATATTCGTCAATCTATGCATACTCCACCAAGTAGAGAAGCGGTTCGCGATATGATGCCAACACTCTTCGACCTGCTCGCAGAAGAGGAAAATGCAGCCGTGAGAGTGGTACTGGGGCATTTCATTTTCGTCTACATCCATCCTTATTTTGATGGTAACGGTAGAATGGGAAGATTCATCATGAATCTAATGATGGCATCGGGTGGCTACCCTTGGACAATTGTGCCGGTTACGAGGCGAGATGAATATATGAAAGCGTTGGAAGCTGCCAGCGTCAAACAAGATATTGTGCCTTTTACAAAATTCTTGGCATCGTTGATTTAATCAGTCGCAGTATAGTGAAAGTGGACAATCTTTAGACCTTAGTGCACACAATTGTAAAACAATTAAGTGTCTAAAGAAGCCTGGTCGATTCACCATGCCGGTTCATCCCCGTGGGCACGGGGAACACTCGTAGGTGGACGTTTCAGAAGAAAAGACTGACGGTTCATCCCCGTGGGCACGGGGAACACACCTGAGGTTTGCCAGGGTTCTCTTTTATCAGCGGTTCATCCCCGTGGGCACGGGGAACACGCCAGCATCACCGTGGACCACTATGAAAGGGGGCGGTTCATCCCCGTGGGCACGGGGAACACTCTTATCTTTCCCTATTGAGTAGCTAACATCGCGGTTCATCCTCGTGGGCACGGGGAACACGTCTGATTATTCACGCCCTCTCGAGAACGAGGCGGTTCATCCCCGTGGGCACGGGGAACACGATTCGATCAAGGCTGGATGGATGCGCGGGAACGGTTCATCCCCGTGGGCACGGGGAACACGGGTGGTTGAAGCGAAAAGCTTAATTGATTTGCGGTTCATCCCCGTGGGCACGGGGAACACTCAACAAATGCCGCAGCTAAATTAAATTTTAGCGGTTCATCCCCGTGGGCACGGGGAACACTTTCAACTGAGCAATCAATTTTTGCCGGAACACGGTTCATCCCCGTGGGCACGGGGAACACGTTGCAACCTCTACTGCGATGATTAGTTTTTTCGGTTCATCCCCGTGGGCACGGGGAACACGCTGGGGCGATTACTTTGAATAGTTCCCACTTCGGTTCATCCCCGTGGGCACGGGGAACACTGCAGCTATTACTTCGTTTTCAGTGGTTTCACCGGTTCATCCCCGTGGGCACGGGGAACACTTTACGACTTCTACAAGAAGGGTCAGTTGTGTCGGTTCATCCCCGTGGGCACGGGGAACACATTTAGAAACCGCTCATACGGCAATAAAGAGCCGGTTCATCCCCGTGGGCACGGGGAACACCTTAGCAAAAACAGCGTTTCTTATTTCTAGCGCGGTTCATCCCCGTGGGCACGGGGAACACGTGTCGCGCTTGTGTATTTGTCAGATGCATCACGGTTCATCCCCGTGGGCACGGGGAACACTAGATATTAGAAAAGCGGTTGAATCACAGTTGCGGTTCATCCCCGTGGGCACGGGGAACACTATGATGAATACTCCGAGGATCTGGATTATTACGGTTCATCCCCGTGGGCACGGGGAACACAGAAAGGGTAGTTTTTCTAAACGTACCCTGTTCGGTTCATCCCCGTGGGCACGGGGAACACACAGTTGGACAGGTGGGAGACTATCAAATAGCCGGTTCATCCCCGTGGGCACGGGGAACACTTTTGTTGCGCGTGAAAGACTGAAGCCTTCATCGGTTCATCCCCGTGGGCACGGGGAACACTAATACCCTAACAATTAATTGTTAATTTGTACCGGTTCATCCCCGTGGGCACGGGGAACACGAACCTTATCAACGTAGTTGATAGATTGTACCCGGTTCATCCCCGTGGGCACGGGGAACACTTTATTAATTGAGTCTAAAAGCTTGTGTAATCCGGTTCATCCCCGTGGGCACGGGGAACACGGTTTTGTTTGTGGTATGGTTATGACTCTTCACGGTTCATCCCCGTGGGCACGGGGAACACTTGTTCTTTACATTCTTATATAATAGTGTAAGCGGTTCATCCCCGTGGGCACGGGGAACACAACATGGCGCGTATTTACAACAACGGTGTAAACGGTTCATCCCCGTGGGCACGGGGAACACTATCGAGTATAATGATTGCAAATTTTGTTTACCGGTTCATCCCCGTGGGCACGGGGAACACATAACCTGTTATTTACAAATGTTCGTTATAATCGGTTCATCCCCGTGGGCACGGGGAACACAATAAATACAATGGCATAGCTAGACGGTAAACCGGTTCATCCCCGTGGGCACGGGGAACACTAAATTATTTTTAAAATTTTTTCACTTTAATACGGTTCATCCCCGTGGGCACGGGGAACACAATAATTTTAAAGTTTTTCCTCACTAATGATCCGGTTCATCCCCGTGGGCACGGGGAACACTCTAACTATAGACAATTGATCTATAAAAGAAATAATATAAATTAAAATTGTACCAACTTTTTAAAGAACAAAGTTATGAATTTTGGTCAGAATCAATAGGTAAAAATCGGACCAATCTTAGTCCATCAACATCAATAGGTTCTCGTCTATTTTCACCAAAAGTCTGAAACTCAAAGCCAGACTCATTATTGGTTGCCCATGCCATTACTGCATTTCCTTCATCAGCCAACTCGGTTATCTGAAACCAAATCATTTCGCGAACCCGCCTTGAAACATTCCCAACGTATACACCAGCTCTAACTTCTAATAACCAAACAGCAAGCCGTCCTCTCAATCTAGGGGGTACAGCTTCTGTCACCACAGTTAACATTGTCATAATACTTATCCCGTTCTGTGCCCTTCGTTTCCGATATTCCTAGGCTCTGGTATAGCCGGTGGTTGACTATCCCTAGGGGGCTCTGGAGGAGTTATCTCTCCAGCACTCAAGACGTCTTCAATTAAAGGAATCAGGCGGTTTAATAGCTTGGTTTCCCGAAAAATATTGCGGCATGCAACGCGTACTTCTCTATCAGGACTACGGGGCCGTTTCGAGGCTATTTTGAATGCTTCTGGTACTACGGATTCGAATTTTACTATATCGGCCATGTCATAAACGAATGACAAAGGCTTACCTGAATGAATAAACCCAATCGCTGGGGCGTACCCTGCCGCTAATATTGCTGCTTCGGTTACGCCATATAAACAAGACGTGGCTGCGCTAATGCATTGATTAACAACATCGCCTTTACCCCAATCTTTGGGGTCGTACTTTCTGCCTCGCCATTCAGCACCATACTGCTTCGCAAGCAGTTCATAGGTTTTACGCACGCGTGCTCCTTCAATACCGCGCAGTTGATCTACACTTCGTCTTTCTGGGGCAGGTTCTCCAAATCGTAGCTCAAACATTTTACGAACCACTTTCAATCGCAAGTTTTCATCAAGTGCCAGTTTGGCTTGATACAACAATTTGTCTGACCGTGCGCCACCGGGTTGACCTGCGGCATACAGCCTCACGCCAGCTTCACCGACCCAAATTAACAGAGTACCAACTTGCGCCGCCAGTTTTACAGCAGCATGAGATACCCGAGTGCCAGGCTCAAGCATTATGCATACAACCGAACCCACGGGAATATGCATGCGCTCGCCATTGACCTCATCGATTACCACAAACGCACCATCTTTGACGTCGATTCGCCCCATTCCAACGAAAATCATAGAATTGCGATCTTTAACAGGAATAGGTTTAAGTGGAATAAATGCCATATTTACTCCTTTAATAATGGATTTTTGGAAGTATTTGCTGCAATCAGGACCTGCATTTGCTGAATGGCTAATTGGTTCAGTTTTACAATTCTCTCTGATTGCTTAATGCCCTGATGAATAAAATGGGCATTCATGGATTCCATATTAGCTAAACAAACAAGTTGATGAATGTTGGCGTGATCGCGCATATTGCCACTTAGGCTAGGGTTTTTATCGCGCCATTGCTTAGCCGTAACACCAAAAAGTGCAACATTTAGCAGATCTGCTTCGGTGGCGTATACACAGGCTATTTGTTGGTTATTTAGCGTTTCCGGAATGAGCTGCTCTTTTACCGCATCCGTATGAATCAAGTAATTCACTTTTGCGAGATTGCGTCGAATATCCCAGCCAAGTTGTTCGAACTCTTGTTCTTTTAAACGTTGGAACTCTTTAATCAAATAGAGTTTAAACTCAACAGAAATCCAACTGGCAAACTCAAAAGCAATATCTTTTTGTGCGAAGGTACCGCCATAGCGCCCGGCTTTCGAAACAATGCCGATAGCATTGGTTTTTTCTATCCATTGTTTGGGGGTAAGTGTAAAACTATTTAAACCCGCTTCTTTTTTAAACCCGTTGAATTCCACGGGATTAAAACCCGCATTATTTAACTGCTCCCAAATTCCCAAAAACTCGATGGTATTGCGATTTCTTAGCCAATTGCGAATAAGATCATCAGAGCGCGTCGAATTTTTATATTTTGCAATATCGGTAATACAAATATACTCCACGTCCTCTTTGGTCATGGTAGCAATTGTTTGTTCAAGTACTTGAAGTTTGGGTTTCATAAACGTCCCTGTTTAGTTTTTTACGCTCGTTTAATCATCATTAATCCGCAGCCCATTCCTTTGGCTCTGCCAAATCCCTTGGCGTATTGATTAATGAATTTTAGTGGGTCTTGAACTGTTAACATGCCCTGATAATCAACGCTTGAAAACTGTATCTGATGACGTTTTTTCTGAACCTTGTGTTGGGTATAGCCATCAATGGTCGGTTGGAAATCTAGAGTAATCCCCCATTCATCCAATCTTTTCTCGTTGTTCAACCAGCTAATCGCAGCCTTTTCCATATGCATCTTGAGCGATTTTACATCCGATAGTTCGTCCTTGACGTTATACTTCGCCTGCATCATCACATCATGGCGGCGCTGCTTCCCATCCACACCTTTTACACAAACTGTAGGGTTAACTCTTAGCTTGAATGACAGCTTCTGCCCCTTGTCTAATTTAGGCTCAAATACTTTTGTTAAACACGAAAAGATAGGTGAAATTGCTTGCGGTTCAGTTTTGGATAAAACATAAAATTCCGGCATGCCCGTTGCGCCCATTTCTTCTCTATACAGAAAAGATCTTTCTGTATCACTTGAAAACAACTGCCAGATTAACTGGTGTGATGCGTAAACTCCGTTGCGCTGAAGCTTTGCTAATTCTTGGGCTGTTTGCGGGCTCGATATCATTGTGACTTTTGATAAAAACATTATTTAGCCTCCCGCAATGTTAATTGATGTATAGTTCGCTGCTTGAACTGCCATCGTCCTCGATGCACAGGCTCATCCCAGGGCTGATAAGACTGAGTGAGTTCATCGTCAAATGCCGTCGCAGCACCTTCCCAAAAATAAGTTACGAAACCGTTAGCACCAAACCAATATTTGTCTGATTGTTCTGAAACAACAGGGGGGAAATCGGTATCTAAAGCTTGCTGCAACGTCTCAGTTTCAAACGTCTTGGGTGAAAGAGGTAAACCAAGAGGACAAGATTTACGTCCCAAGTAGAGAGGGAATACCGGTTTTTCCAGCGCGTGTTTTATGGCTGAAAGCGTTACTTGAGACTTAGCCCTTGACCAAACTGCAACTATCCAAATCCCATCACAACGGTAATCTCGGCTGGATAATACCGTATTCAGCTTTGCTTCACTTAGCTCGCTCTTGCGGGTTAAATGGGATATCCCTCTTTTTTCTGAAGGCACTTGGGCAGTATGATAATCACGCAATATAGAGCTGGGTACACATTGTTTCACGCCAAACGAAACACTTTGCTGCAGCGCTTCGAGTTTTGCCTCATTATCTCTGGTGATGCCCATTGCAGCACCAAGTAACCCTAACAATGCTGAACGGGTGGGCGCGATTGCTGTGGCTCTATCTCCCCCAACTGCTGGCACGCCCCAACTCGCCATGGGTCCATAGAGCCGAAAGACTAAATATTCTTTCATTGTTACGCTCCAATTACTTTGCAACGAATTCTAATAATTCGATTAGTGTACCTTCGCCTTTTACAGCATTAATGGTATAGCGTGCGTCGGCACACTTGCCATAAACCGCATCAAAATTCGCCGCCTGTTTTTCTATTGCAGTAATCGCCGCATCAGCCATGTCGTCGTGAACCGGCCTAAGATATGCTACTGACAATGACCGTGGTTGTTGTTCACCAACTTCAGCCATGACATAACTGGCATACGCGCGTGATGCGAAACTGTTTTGCTTGCCTTTGGGAGAGACTTTAACCGCTGCTTCAGTAAGGGCTTTTATGGCGCTGTCGGCCAAGGCTTCATTACCGCCAAGATTTTCGATGAGTTGAGATTTGTTAATGCAGATATAGCTATAGAATAAAGCCGCCGCAAAGTTAGCTTCACCTATATGGGCTGAGCCAGTGTCTGTTTTACCATCGTTTAAGTCATCAACCGCAGTAAAATAGTCATCTTCCACCAATACCTTGTGAACACTGATTGAGTGGGCCACCTGACAGGCTGCTTCTACATTGAATTCTGGACTGGATGCCAGCATTCTGCCGAATAGGGCAATATCGACTGAAGTACGATCTGCTTTTAGCAATTTCAATTCATCAACAGTTGGCTCTCGTTGCTCTTTGCAAAGTAGATCTGCCAATGCCAAAACAGCTTCTTTTTCAGCTGTGCTGATATGAGCAAGCTGTTCTATTTCTAATGGTTTGTCTTTTTTGACCTTGCCAAAAACCCCAGCAATAGATGAAGCCCATGACGTAGCCTGCTTCTCTTTTACACCACCAGCTACCAAGGTGTTAAATACTTCTTCTCCTAGTTTTTTGGTACGAATGCCGATTTCGCCAGACATGGCCTCTTCAAATAACTCGGAAACGCGCCAGTTTCTTTTCAAACTTTGTGAACTCACACGTAAGCGATCAAACCCGCCCATCTTTGCTGTTTTAGGGCGTCCGAGATCGTCACGGTTTAAGTTTGAGGGTGCGTAGGAAGTCAGTAAGTGAAGTTGAATAAATTTGCTCATGTGATTAATCCTTTTTTCATAAAATAGTTGCTTAGGCGTATATGTTTAATTTGCCTGGTAGTAATCCATTGCCCAACGTACCGCAATGCGTTTGTCAGCTTCTCGGGGGTAATTTGACGTTAGTTCCTGGTACCAACAACAGGTATCTTTGGCTAACTGCGTTACTGATGCTTTGCCTTTTAGTTGTTTTAAAATTCGCCTAATTCGACGTAAAAACTCTTCTGGCGCTTGAGCCTGTTGCAATTGAGCGAAACGCAATTCACTCACCACAGGTTTATCCCTGTCTCTTATACACATCTCCGAGCCCACGAGACAGGCAGAAA
>OJFL01000723.1_pt1 | contig 15398 bp, 9 predicted proteins | sample 1594131 | NCBI WGS metagenome assembly OJFL01 (sample SAMN05416782, study PRJEB24817) | seawater metagenome | isolation source: Sea water | place: Canada:Atlantic | collected 2013-07 | reverse complement strand
CACACTGCATATCGTCGGCAGCGTCAGATGTGTATAAGAGACAGGCTATTGCTACTAGTGAATTGCTCAGTGCCATCCATTTTCGGCTAAAGCGTGAACAATGGTTAAAAAGCCTCTCATAGTTTATTTTCATATTGTGTTCTCTTAGTTGATGTCCTAAAAATAACTAAGCTTTTTGCATGGAAATTTTTTCTGTCGCGCCATGAGTTTTAGTTTTTTTGACTTTTTTTGATCGACGGGCGAAATTAAATATCTTGCTTAATGGGCAGAGGCGCTAACGCTAAAACAGTTCTTTGCAGCATCGCAGAAAGAACTAAGGCGAACAGTGATGTGCCTTAGTATGCTATGACTTTCTTTAATTTATTCAATTGACTTGAGGCGGACGTGGAGTAACTGCCGCCACGGAATATTATCGACTATTTAGGGTGGTTAACGAAGGTATACGAAAAGTTTGCTTGGTAAGTGACTATTTAATAATGGCTGAGTCAGACAACTCTTTATCCATAATCGCTAGAGTTTCATGAGCTTCGGCGAGCACACTATTGATCGCACCGTAAACCTCAACAGTGCTTTCCTGCTGCTGACTCGACGTGCATAGAGGTATGTGCGTTAAATATGTATTGTTTATCATTGCGATACTCGATGCATATTGAAGCTTGAAGCCATAAAAAAGCGGAGCCTTTAAGGCTCCCAGAGGTCACTCCAAGGACTTATTCTAAAATTCCTAGCGCTTTTCCAGCGTCGCGAAACCCGTTCAACCTGATTTCAATTACCCTATCCTGGGTGTTTTTTGCGAGTTTTTCTAATTCTGCTAATTGTTCAATATAGTTCATCTTATTTGTCGCTGCACCGTTCTCATCACTCAATTGACGCTTACTATTAAACATAAGCTCATAGATTAGACTACATTCAGATGATTTGAATTTTATACTATCGAGCAGCAGTCGTTGTTGGCTGGAAGAGAAAGGAGAACTTCGACTATCGAATATTCGAGTATGTGCTTTCTCTATCTGTGTTAGAAACCGCTGGCGATGACTGTACATATGCACAAACTCGTAAAGGCCGTCGTTCGATTCCAGTTCCTCAAGATATTTAGTAAGTATTCTGCGTCGTATATCTCCATTATTTTTATTTTTTGAGTTTGATGCTTCCATTTCGATTGCTATTTTTGAGCCGGTATTAGCGTCGACAACTAGCGCATCTACGAGCCTAGGGTCGTTTCCTCGGTGTTCAAGTTGTATCGCTAGGTCACGTTCGGTTGCGAATCCAGAGATTTTTTTCGCTTTTGCAAGCTTTAAAACAATTAGCTGAACTGAAAGATCATGGATGAGGTTTCGTTCGTTCACTCTGCTCACGTCTGAGCGTAAATTCAGTTCCCGGTTCAACAGAAGTTCTGCCTCTCTAATCCCGAAAGACGTCAGGGTGATAAAACTGCGGTCAGTATTGGCAAAAGTCGGGTGTACTGATATGACCCCTTTTTTTTTCAATCTATTAATCAGTTTGTTAACGCTCTCTCGATTGAGATCTAGGTGACGTTGGATAACCGTTTTACTGGATACGCTAAAAGCTCCAGTGATTGCAATCACAGCATTCTCTCTCACCAACCCCCGTGCTGCCGGATCGCTAGGGGCAGATATACAGACGTGACGCATTGAAGTTTCAATTGCTCTTTCTATGTAATTCATTTCTTCTCCTTTTTTTGATTTCACAAGTACATAGAAATAGCCGAGGGGAAATAAGCAGGGGAAAGCAGTTTGCTTTGCATCCTGCCAGCGCTTCGCTAGGCTAGGCATACTGCGTAATGCCAGCGTTTTTCTAACGAAAACCATACACAACTTCGTTGTAGCAACCCTTCTGCAAGCGAGAGCTGACGCGACTTGTCGCTGCTCACGCACTCATTGCTGCGCGAATTCGACATAAGCGTTGCTCGGAGTCAGCTACCGCTGATTAACCACTATTTTCCCTGTCTTCTGCTCGGGGAAAGCGTCGCGTGGGATACCCCGCTCGCAGTGTTCACAACGGTGTTGCGAAGGTTGCAGATTATTGCTGTGCAATACTCAGCAAGTTTGCTGAAGCAAACGAAAAAAGTGGTTAATCTGCGATGCTGACTCCGGCTTCGAGAACCGCTATGTTTCACAAAGCAGTTCTCTACGCAGTAGTTGTTGAGCTGCGCTCAAGTTTTTATTCAAACTCGTACCGAGTTTGTGGTTTTTATCAAAGATAAAAAGAACATTTTGAGCTGCACTTAGTGCTATTGTCTTTTTTTTGAATTGCTCGGCAATAATGTTAGGTGCTAGGAGACATGAGAAAAATGAGTAGGATTACAAGAAATTTACAAATAGCCGAAAGGGATATGATGGGTGGCAAATCGAGTATGATGAGCGGCATTAGTAACTGAACGAAATTGGAGATCAGCGAGGCTAAATTGACTTGCGGTATCACTGAGAAGTATTTTATAACTGGAATACTATGGTTGAAGCAAAACAATCTGGAGCCAGTTTAAATACTAATGAAAGAGTTGAGCCATTTTTATTACCAAAGGAAGAAAAAGACCTAAAGACGGAAAGAGGGATTCAAACAAAGGTCAGCGTCCTTCCGCTAAAGATAGCCAAGTAACGTTTAAAACGATAAATCAGTTATCCTCGTTGTGGACTAGTGATGTTACCTATTCAAGAGCTGGCAAAAGCTGGATGTACCTCGCGATTGTTTTACATTCAAACCTCGTTGTATCGCTGGTTGGCTTACTAATAGTGACAACCTGTAGTATAAGTGTTATAAAATCAAAATGTTAATGGCATTTCAAAAGGAGTTAGAAGTGCATCCACAGGTGGAGTTGGTAAAAGAACTAGTTAAATCAACTTTTAAATATCAGCAATTCTCTTGTGCTATATTGGTATGTAAAAATCCAAAGTTAATCTCTTTATTATGCTGTGAGTTTGCAAAAACAAAACTTTCAAGCCCTTACCCTGCAGGAACAAATCTATACTATCCAATCGACGGTACTAACAAATATAGTAAAGTGAAAATTCAAGAAATTACTGAGATTGGCGGAGACATTTGGTACAAGTTTGCATTACGTCGGGGCAATAACCCAATTTGTGAGCAGTTCAACCGATTAGACGACTTCGACAACAAAGCAAAGTTAGCCAGAGATCAAGAGGACACAGATTGGATAGATCGCAACAATGTAGCCGTTAACAACATCCAAACCCATTCCGGTACATTTTTTCCCTCTATTATTTCTCAATTCAGAGGTTTTGAAGAAGTTATTCATGAGGAAGTTGATGGTTCAACACTAAAAAATTTGCTGGGCATTAATTGCCTAGTTGATTTGAAAAGCGCAATAAGGTTCACATCTGAGAATAAAGTTGATCTTGAACACGATAAAAACAGAGTGTGGATAAATACAGTCCCAGATCGTATTGATAATAACAATATTGTTCTTCTCTCTACGGCACATAGCAGATTCGTCGAGTTTAAATCTGAAATAGAAAGCCTCTTTATTAGAACAGAGTCAGCCGAAGCTCTTCAATTTGACGAATTACCTCAAAACCTAAAAAGCATTGTTGAAATCACTTCGGGAACAAACCCTTTATCAATTTGGAGGGTTAGATGAGTCAAGTAGCTAATTTTGCAACTTTTACATCACCGGAACTTGTCAATTTAAATTATTCTTACGAACCAATAACAGAATATATCGAGCTTTTGAATTATCTTTATCAAAGCGCAGAAACAGATATACAGAAACATACTTGCAGCAAGTACAAAAACATACTGAATGATTATTTAGGGGGAAGGGAACCGCAAGAAGAAGAACTAAAATCGATTCTTGAGCAGAAAAAGCATTTTGGCCCAGATAAAGGATCATTTTATGTTGCTGCAAAGAGGTTATATAAGCTAATTAAAAGTTGCATTGAAGTCAAAATAGTTCTGCAAAACTGTCTCAATGAGATACTCAACAGCATTAACGGAAATATTGTAATACTTTGCAGAAAGCTTGAAGACCAAAATTTTTTAGAATCAATTATTTGTGATGATAGTAAGGAAAGAGTTGGTTATGTTTTCCCAAGGCAATTAAGAAACCACTACATCACTTGCACATTGGTAATAATTGCCCCTAGCTACTGGTTTAAAGAACTATTAGCTTATCCTTGTTCCCATACCACACTAGTAGTCCAACCAGAGAATTTACCATCCTCTGTCGTAACAAACGACGTTTTTGATGGTGTCGGTGGGGAGAGTTTATGGACGTCTAAAAAAAATAATCCAAACGTTCAAAATAGAAGATTGTTATTACCACCACCTCCCAATTACGAGAGAGAAGAGACCAAACAAAATAGCCTGTCGGAATTAGTAATTGAACTAAGACGTATGCAACCAACTATTTTTACGAGGGAAATAAAAAGTCTCACGGGGCAGGTTGCGCTCATTGAAGTTAATCGGAAATATTTAGTTGTAGATGAGTATGGTGTCTTGAAGCTAAGGCCGTTTCTAGATGATGATGAGCTAGATGGCTGTAAATATATAGTCAATGAAATCGACCACTCTGAAATGTCAGATGATGACGTGAACCTTGAGCTTAGGAAGCAAATGGAGTCTTGGAAGTCTTCGTTAAGAGAGTATAACAGGCCTTTTGAATTGCCAAGGATATTGACTTCGTTGGGAGCTAAACATGCTAAAGACTACAATATAAAAAATTGGAAGAAGAAAGATACAATTCGACCTAAAGATGATGATGATTTCAGAGCATTGTTAAAGTTTGCTGATATTCCTGAAGTTGAATATCCATTTTTCTTTAATTTAGCCAAAAATATTCGAAGCAACTGTATTTCAATGGGACACAGAAAATCAGAGGTTTCTAGGGAAATAATTGCTAAAGAGCTGCGTAAGTGCCTGCAACAGCAAGACACTCTCCCCTCAAGTTTTAACGTCGGCAAAATTAAGGCTTCAATCTTGGCTGTAGGGTAAAAGCATATGTCAAATATGATACCGAGAGTTATCGATATAGATAACCCCAGTGATGGAGAGAAACACCTATTCGAAAGACTTAGACAAGATCCTGATACCAAAGGGTGGACAGTTTTACACTCATTAAACATAGCCCATCATAAAACTCAAGTTCTAGGTGAAATTGACTTTCTAGTTATCATTCCAGAAGTATGTATTTTTGCTATAGAAGTGAAAGCACATCGATATATAAAGTTTGACCAAGGTTTGTGGTACTTTGGTCGAAGTAGTCGAAGTTCTCTAAAAGGCCCTTTTGAACAGGCTAATGATGCAGTTTTTAGCTTGGCAGAGTATCTAAAGTCAAAAAATATATCATTGAGCAGTATTCCTATATTTCCTTTGGTTATATTTACTCACACAGAATTAATAGCACCAAGTATTGAATGGCATTCACGGGAGTTTTGCGGAGTCAGAGAATACAGAAAAATACCCATTTCAAAGCTTTTATTAAATCGAGCAACTTCATACCGTAAAAAACTAGCTAATACTTCCACTGTAAGGTGGTTTAAACCAACTGACACAAGGCCAACTCAAATTGATGTTGAAACTCTGATAAAAGTGTTGAGGCCATCCTTGGAAATGTCTACTAGTTTTGGCTTTTTTCGAGACGAGACCAAAAAGGATCTTTTTGAATATACAAAAGAACAGTTTGTAGCATTGGATGCGATGGAAGATAACAGCAGGGTAGTCTTCAACGGTGCTGCTGGTGTAGGTAAGACTGTTCTTGCCTTGGAATCGTCAAATAGAGTAACCGTTAGAGGAGAGCGGGTTCTTTTTGTTTGTAAAAACAAAAATCTAGCTATTAGTTTACGTCGGTTTCATTCAAATATTGATATTCTTACAATTACTGAACTTTTAGAGCTTCATGCGAACTCAGAGTTTGTAAAAAAAAGTGATCGAAATAGAAATGATTATTGGACTACAGACCTCCCAAACAATGCTTTTGAAGAAATATTGAACAAAGAAAATGTCCCATATAATTATTTAGTGATTGATGAGGCTCAAGATATTTTGAGTGTTCAAAATTGGCTAGATTGCTTGGAACTATTATTAGACAAAGGTCTTTCCAATGGGCGCTGGAGTTTATTCGGAGACTTTGAGCTTCAAAATATTTATTCAATGTACCAAAAAAATACTCTGTTGAGTGACTTTCGACTCCGTTGCAATGATTTTTCTACTTATCGTCTAGCCATAAATTGTAGGAATATCCAATCAGTAAGCGAACTCAGTTTTTCTCTAGCAAGTATAAAAATTCCATATCGAAAATTTTTGAGAAAGAGTAATCCACTATTCGATTCTAAGTATTATTTTTATTCTTCGGATGAAGATCAAGTAAATAAAATTTTGAGTGTAATAAAATTGTTAAATGCACAAGGTTTTAAAGCTTCAGAATTAGTTCTTCTGTCTAAAGTTTCCGAATCGAAGTCGATCTCTAAAAAATTCGAGAGCGAACTCAAAGTTGTACCGTTTTGTTTTAGGGACAATGCTGTTCAATATACTTCTATTCACAGTTTCAAAGGATTAGAGTCACCCGTAATTATTTTGACTGACTTTTCTGAAATAGAGTCAGAACAGTCAAAAAAATTGTTGTATGTAGGTGCGAGTCGGGCAACGGAAATAGTGATTTATATGTTTAAAGATGAAGTTAAAAAACATTTATTGAAAGGGATAAAAAATTAAAATGAAAGGTGCAGAAGTAAGGGATAATGTAATCTTTAGAACTTTGTCTGAAGAACTTGTTGGGCCTTGTGCCTATGGAGAAAAGTTTAGGTGGCAAGACGGAAAGGTGAAGAAAAAACAAATTAATAATCCATTAATTTCCGATGACGATGGAGAAGAAATCCTAAAAACGTTCCCAATACAACGATATGGAGTTGGTGTTTTATACCCTTTAGAAGAGCTTGATGCCATCCCAATTGAAGAGAGCATAATGGAAAGCGTCAAACCTCTTAGCCAATCTGAAAATGAAGCTATAGAGCCTCCCTCCTTTTCAAAACAGACTATCTTAAGTACAAATGATGATACGAACGATTTTGATGTATCTTTGGCTAATTCGAGAGCACCGAGTAGTATAGGGTTATCATTTGTAGTGGATGAAGCGGAGCCAATTAAGTTAAAAATTTCTGTCAAAGGAGCTTTTTATGAGGACTTCAAAGTGGAAAGTGATGAAGGACATATATTTAATTGGTGGAAAAGAAAGCCTGTGTCGTCAAACTTCGAATATCCTCTCGTTTCAGAAAATAAAAAAATCAGTATCGCTTTAAAACATACTTCTACTGAACCAAACCTTTCAGAAGTTTATTTAGAAGGGGTCATTCGCCGTTACGGCGATTACAGAATCGTTACTCTCGTATTAGTTAACCGCTCTACTAATATTTCGAGTTACATTGAAAAGAATAAACGGACTTTGTTTCAAGCCCAGTTTTCGGTAGAAACTAATACATTAGATGGAGCATTGACCGAAAATATATTGCCTTATCAGAGTGCCGCATTAGATTTATTCTCTGAAAATTTGGAAGAAGACGAACTAAGCAACCAGTTGCTTTATCGTAATACGCCATCTTTCGCTAAAGGTCATGGAGTTGCAACAGATTGGAATTTATCTCCATATGAAGCCAGAGAGTCGGTTTCTAGTGTTTGGACAGAGTCATTACCTTCATTTGAAACTCCCAGCATTACAGCAGAAATTCAAAATGAAGAAGAGACGTTAACTATTTCTATGAAGGAGCTGTCAGAATTTTCAACTGGGAGTCTCGGAGAGTTGCAACTAAAGCAGTTGATTGATTGGTATGAGAAATGGATCGGTAAACTTGTCGAAGAAAAGCAATCTATTACATCAGCAAATCATGAGTATACGGAACTGCTTATTAAGCAAGCTGATAAACACATATCAAAATGTCGTGAGGCTCATATTCGAATGTCAGAAGGCTTAGAAGTCTTACAAACTAATAGCCAAGCAAAAAAAGCATTTAAACTCGCTAACTTAGCAATGTTAAATCAACAAAAAAGAGCACCTAAAAAAATAAGAAAGGCTTCATTAGAGGAAGGTACTCTCAAATTTGACAGTGAGTTTAGTGAAAATGCATCCGCTAAAGGTATTTGGAGGCCATTTCAGATTGGCTTTTTATTGATGTGTGTTAGTGGTGCAGTTAATCCAGAACATTTAGATCACGAGTTGGTTGATTTGATATGGTTCCCAACTGGGGGGGGGAAGACAGAAGCTTATCTTGGTTTAGCTGCCTTCACTCTGTTATACAACAGGCTAGAGTATGGAGAAAAAGCAGAAAGTGTTCAGGTTTTGATGCGATATACCTTGCGATTGTTGACAGCACAACAACTACAACGTGCGTCGACTCTAATATGTTGTTTAGAGGTTATTCGCAGAGAACACAAGATACCTGGTAGACAATTTAGCATAGGGCTTTGGGTAGGAAGTAAAAACACTCCTAATAAGAGAGCTGTTGCAAAATCAAAGTTATCAAAGATTAAATCAGACTTGAATAAAGGCGAAATAGAAAACCCATTCTTACTGGATCGCTGCCCCCATTGCGCCGCGCAGCTTGGGGTAGCAGGAGAAGATAAAAAAATACTACTAGGTTACAAGGCATACCAAGGGACTGTTAAGTTCCACTGTGAAGATAAAGGATGTGACTTTTATAACGAAATTCCTATTTATCTAGTTGATGAAGATATATACGACAAGAAGCCATCCTTAGTTATTGGCACAGTTGACAAGTTCGCAATGCTAGCTTGGGAGCCTAAAATTAGGAGTTTATTCGGCATAGATGAGGAAGGTGAAAGAAATAATTTACCCCCTCAATTGATAATCCAAGATGAACTGCATCTAATTACAGGTCCTCTTGGAACTATGGTTGGATTATATGAGCCATTGATTGAAGAACTATGCTCTTACACCAATGACAATGGCAAAAACATAAAGCCTAAAATTGTTTGTGCAACAGCAACAACAAAAGGTTATAAAGACCAAATCCAGTCGATATACGGTAGGAATCGAACAGACATATTTCCTCCTCTTGGACTTACATCTGAAGACTCATTTTTTGCAAGGTATGAAAGAGACAAGTCGAAAAAATTGAAACCAGGAAGAAAATATGTCGGGGTTTGTGCTCCAGGATTAGGTTCAGTTTTAACTACTCAGGTTCGAACTCATTCTGCGTTGTTGTTCTCTTCAAATCGAGTGAATCTTGAGAATAGAGATCCTTGGGTCACTTTACTAAGTTTCTATAATAGTATCAGAGAGCTTGGTGGTGCCCTAACTTTGTTTCAAGCCGATATCATCAGCTATTTATTAGAACTGAAACGTAGATATCCTTCTTTTCTACTACCTCGCTTCTTGAATGGAGGAATGGAATTAACTAGCAGATTGAAAGACGACGAAATTCCCGCCGCTATTGCTTTGCTTGAACGAAGTTTGAACATATCTCTTTTGAAACCAAGCGATAAATTTCGCGCAGCTATTACTGAAGAGACTAAAAAGCTAGTTGATCAACACCAAGAGATTAAAGAAACAGGAGACAAACTTCTTACATGTTTAATGACGAAAGGAGAGATATCTTTAGAAGATTATATACTGGTTGATGAATTTATAGCTGCTTGTAAAGCTAATAACATAAAAAGTCCCAGCAAAATAAACTCTCTTCGCAATTTACTTAGTGGGAGGGAGGTAACCCCATACTGTTTAGCATCCAGTATTATTGAAGTTGGTGTCGATATAGATAGGTTGTCATTAATGTCTATAGTTGGTCAGCCTAAAACAACTGCACAATATATCCAAGTATCTGGTCGCGTAGGAAGAAGAGCAGACGAACGACCTGGATTGGTAACAACTATTTTTAATAATGCTAAGCCAAGAGATAAGTCTCACTATGAGGACTTTAGAGCCTACCATCAAAAGTTATATGCTCAAGTCGAACCTTCTTCTGTAACACCGTATTCAAGACCATCAATTGAAAGAGGCTTTGCTGCACTTATGATTGCCTATGCACGACAATTTTCTCCAATTGATGCATTACCCAAAGATATTGACATGGATTTGTTTGACGGTTGGTTCGATAAGTTGTTAGAGCTTCGTATAGATGCAATTAAAGATCATGAAAAACAAGATTTAAATAGTTTTTATGAAAGAAAGTTTAAACACAGTTGGGTAATTCGCTCTGCAAAGTCAGATTCGTGGGGCAATTTACAGCCAGACGTTGAACCTAGTGAGAGTGAAATAATGTGCCAGTTCGGTGCTACTGGGAAAAAGCGCCACCAATTAGCATGTCCTACCAGTATGAGGAATGTTGATGGTGAATCTGTTGTGTGGATAAGTCCTGAAGCATATTTAGAGCCAGAGCTTGATTCTTGGGATGACGATGAATGGTAAGGAGTAACTAGTGGGAAATCGAAGTAAAGTTAAAACAAGGAAAGGGCAATTAATTCATACATTCGGAACAGGAGCGATGCAGGTCAATAAAAACGGAATATCTATGATTACCTGCGGTCTAGATCACTGGTTTGAAGATGATGAAGGAGCTGAGTTATCTGGTGTAGGTAAGTTTATTCGAACCGATAAACGTTTACAAAAAAAATTAAAAGTAGAGTCCTTCAGGGTTCCTCCAGACTTTAAAGTAACAGAAAATGGGCTTAGTCGGAAAGTTCCAATACCTGCAAAGCGATTTCCATTGTGGAGAGTCTGCAGTAACACTAGGTGTCAGAAACTACAAAAAGGAGCAAATGAAGCAAACGATGAGTCTAAAAGTTTCTGTAATAGTTGTGGCGCACCAACTTATCAATCCCGTTTTATAACAATATGCTCCGAGGGTCATATTGATGACTTTCCTTGGTTTGACTGGTTAAATTACCACTCTGGCGGCCAATGCTGTGAGTCTGATGGATGCCATTTGAAATTGGAGGGTACGGGAAGCTCTTCAGTATCCAGTATAAGAGTTAGATGTATACATTGTAATAAATCTGCTTCACTCAAAGGTATTTTCTACTATGGGGCCGATGATAGTGGTAAACCTGAAAGTGCTTTCTCTAAGGCTAGTATAAGTTGCAAGTCGAATAGACCATGGCTAGGCGAGACAGGCAGTAGTATTTGTTCAAGCCCATTAAAAGCGGCGCTAAGGCAATCGACGAACGTTTATTTTTCTAAAACACATTCTTCTATTTATATCCCTCAGAAGTTAGAAGGTATCTCTAGTCTTATCGCAGAAGCGTATTCACAACTCAGTGATTCACAAAAAGCAATGATACAAGGTGCAGCTGACAATGATACTAAGGCTTTATTGTTATCTATGGCACTAAACGAGGAGTATAGCCCTAATAATGTGAAACTGTTCATTGAGCAAGATTGTGACGTATCTGATTTAGTGGAACTCACCGAAGAAGAGTTTAGATATGAAGAGCGAAATTTTTTCTTAAATAAGACTACTTCGGAAGAGTTGTCATCCAAGCCACAAAATATCAATGATTATAAGGATTGGTTTAGAGAGTTATTCGCTGAGGTCTCTTTAATCGATAAATTGACAATCACACAGGCAATGTACGGTTTTGATCGGTTAACTCCTAGTAATAGAAAATCAATTGATGAATACAAGAGTATGCTTTGGGTTGATGAAACAAAAATTTCAACATGGTTGCCCGCTGTGCAAAATCATGGAGAAGGCATATATATAGAATTCAACGCTGACAAAATTAATAAATGGGCTGAAGAATACGCGACATGTAATGCTTATAAGTATTTAAATGAGAAAAAAGAGGAGAATGCCTTTCTTGATTCCTTTGGTCCACTAACACCTCAATTTCTGTTGATACATAGTTTTTCCCATATATTAATTAACAGGCTTATTCATGAAAGCGGCTACAGTTCAGCTGCATTGAGAGAAAGGATTTATGTGAGTACACAAGCTGAAACTTGTATGTATGGTGTGCTTATATATACCGCCTCTGGAGATTCCGAAGGGTCACTTGGGGGATTGGTCAGGCTAGGAAAAGCAGGAAAATTAGAAACCACTATAACGAGTGCACTCAAGGATGCTAGCTGGTGTAGTTCAGATCCAATTTGTTTTGAAACTGGTCATAGTGGAGGGCAAGGCCCAAACGGTTTGAACCTTGCCGCTTGCCATAACTGTTTGCTTCTTCCTGAAACTTCATGTGAGGTGTTTAATAGCCTATTGGATCGAATGACAATCAATGGTGAGTTATTAGGAATTAGAGGATACTTTGACACGGGAAGTAGTAATTAATGAAAAGAATTAAGTTCCCCAAAAATCTTGATTCAAACTCTATTCGTTTTGTGAATGAGCAATTGGAAGCGACTCAGAATCACGATGCGGTTGAAGTTGACTTAAATAGTACAATGTTTTCTCGCCCCACAGCGATGTTAGTAACAGGCTCTTTGCTGAGACGTTGGCGAGAATATCGCAAGCGGAAGGGCCTGAAGACGCGTTTAGTCAAGCTCATAGACAATGACGCTCATGGTTACATGGCACATGTTGGCTTCTTTGACTTAATTGGCTCAAAGAAGATTGTTGGCAAGGAGATGGGAGAAGCAAAAGGCAGTTTTACCTACAAACCTATCACAAAAATAACTCGTCCAAGTTTTACTGATCTTCAAACTTGGTATGGTGATATTATTTCATCAGTACGAGGTCTTGCTAACGTTCTCGCTGGCTCTCCAGAAGACACAGAAGAGCACAGGTTTTACTTATACACATTACGCGAGCTAGTAAGGAATGTTTTTGAACATTCAGAAGCAACTGACTGTTATATATGTGGGCAACGTTGGAATGATGGTCGAGTCGAGATATCTATCCTTGATGAAGGTATAGGTATATCGAGAAGCTTAGCTAGGTCTTTTACTGTTAATGATGATGAAAAGGCACTATTGAAGGCTATAAAACCTGGGATTTCATCAACCTCAAATATCACTAGTGCCGATAATATTTATGATAATTCTGGATTTGGTCTTTACGTCCTTTCAGAAATAGCAAGTTCTTTTGGTACGTTCACCATTGCTAGCAATACTAAGTGCTTGGCAATTACCAGTAGTGAAAAAAAATTTTCTAATTTAGGTTTTCAAGGAACGTTTTTGGGAATTGAATTAAACAAAACCCCGAAACAGTTTTCCTCACTCCTAAAAGATATTATCTATGCAGGAGAGCTTGAGACAAAAACTCATGGTAGCAAAGTCAACGCATCTAAAATGTCTAAATTAATCTAGTAATTTCATAACAATATTGGCTATCTGCCGTGCTAAAAGAGGAGGCACGGCATTTCCAACTTGGTGAAACTGATTTGTTCGTTTTCCCATAAACTGATATGAGTCTGGAAATGACTGTATTCTTGCTGCTTCACGCACAGTTAAAGAGCGACATTGTTTCGCTTCGCTGTGTATAAAATAGTGCCCATCTTTACTGATATGGGAAGTTACTGTACTTGATTGGCTATTGAAGTTTTGAACTTTGAACCGATCAACAAATTTACCACTTTTCCAGTTTTTGTGGTCTGGTGCTAAGTAGTCAGGAAAATCGTCAGCTCTCGCATTTCGGCCATAAACGTCTCTAAATGATGCACAGAAAAAGTAACGCAGTAGATCGCTGTCCATATGTGGACGAGATTCATGTAATCTGACGTTCGATAAAGGGCTGTCCTTTACGAATTCGTCGAAGACCGTTGGAGACTTACTTGGATGGTATTGAGCTACAGAGCGAGTGTCAAAATCACTCTGTTCTAATAGCCTTAAGTTGTTCTTCAGCTTGATAACTAGTTCATCATCAATATTACCGCTATTTATTAGCTCATTAATTCCAGTGAGCACGTTTTCTTTCCATGCGTTCAAACTATCTTTATTAAAGCGCTTACCTCTGCTTGATAGTGGACTCCTTAACTTTGGTAAATCTCCAATGGCATCACCGACGCTAATTTTGGGGGAGTGTCTTAGTGGTTCTATTGAGTCTAAATCTTGCCCGTTTTTTTTCTTGATACCAAGAATTATCACTCTATGCCTATTTTGCGGTATTCCGTAATCTTCTGAACACAATATAAAGTCTTTAGGGTTTGTTTCTCCCCGTATAAACTTCTTCCCAGTTTTTAAGCTATATAGTGAATACCCTGCCGAGCAACACTCAAGGTCTTTGATTATTTGGTCAAATACAGCTCCACCATTAATCTTTGATGAAAGCATACCTTTAACATTTTCCATAACAAAAATATCAGGTGAAAATATTTCCATAATCGATAGATATTCTTTATACAGAAAATGCCGATGATCCTTCTCTGGCACGTACTCTTTATTGCCTTTGTTCCTTGCTCTGCCAACCAGAGAGTAAGCTTGACATGGCGGGCCACCAATTAAAACTCTTGGTGATTGGTCATCACAGCTTTCCTCAATACTTCGAAATAGTTCTATATCGGCCTTCTGATCTCGTCCCATTTCTAGTTGAAGCGTTTCTCTATTAGCTTGCTCCCATAGCTCCTTTGTTGCAGACGTATGCGGGCAGTCTACTTTACCATCGGCATATTGGTAATATTCTTCGGGAATCTCCAGATTGTTTTTTATTAAGAGGCGATAAAATGCTCTCAATGTGAGTGTTGCATGTGCGTGAAGATCTTTTTCGACCGATATTAAACCATCAAACGGAAAATTACCGTTGTCGTCTTCATAAGAAAAAAAGCCTTCTCCTAATCCTCCAGGCCCAGCAAATATATCAATAACCTTGACTGACTTTTCCAACTACATCTTTTCCTTTTAAGACTTTGCTCCAGGATAATAATTTTTAGCGTTTTGTAAACTTTTTTCAGCAAATAGATATTAGATTGTATAATTTTCGACATATTCTAGACACGAAAGCTTACCAGAAGGATTGTGAGGTAATATTCGGCTACTTTATGCATCATTATCTGTACTTTGGAGTTTACGGCAACAGATGACCAACGTTCATTGCAAAATGCCATTGACGAAACCGTTAAGTTGTATGAAAACCACTTTGAAAATATTTCACAAACGCTATGTATGGAGCGAAATAGTAACATTGCTGCACGTTGTGGTGGTCATGCATATCATGCTCCGTCTAATTGTGAGTGCCGTGTACCTAGAGCATGTAAATAATCTTAATTTATCTTCGTAAATAGAGCATCCCAGGGTGCTCTAATCATCACCCTGGGTCGGTAACACCTCTTTCCGCCAAATTTTGCAAGTTAGCGTTGTGCCGGAGAGCAAAAAATAGAGTCCAGCCTTTCAGTGCGATGAATGATTACGAACTTTAAGTGAAGTATCCTCCTGCAACCTTCTCATTTCGGCACACCTATATAAAAGCTGCACCTGTCCACTTCCCATAACCTGTCTCTTATACACATCTCCGAGCCCACGAGACAGGCAGAAATCT
>OJFL01000721.1_pt1 | contig 15401 bp, 12 predicted proteins | sample 1594131 | NCBI WGS metagenome assembly OJFL01 (sample SAMN05416782, study PRJEB24817) | seawater metagenome | isolation source: Sea water | place: Canada:Atlantic | collected 2013-07 | reverse complement strand
GGCAGCGTCAGATGTGTATAAGAGACAGGCGTCTAATAGTGCGCCTGCCAAACCAGGACCTGCTTCTACCCAAACCTCGTTATATTGCTTGTCACCAAGTGATTGCATAAGAGCGTCTAAATCAACTCTTCCCTGCTTTGGTGTGATAGTTAAATAGTGGCGAGCAGCCGTGTCAGGGTGAGGGTTAATGGTGGCTATGAGCGTTGTATTTCCGTCCGTCAAACACTGACAATCTGAGTTAACTACCTCTTTACTATCCACTACCACGCGAGTAGGTTGACGAATTCTTTCAAGTGGATAGCGGCTAAACTGCGCTTCGTTTGCCCGTACCAATAAGCTAGGATCGTCAGCTATCACCGTGCCAGAGCCAGTAAGCACGCAACAACTACTGGCGCGATAGCGCTGCACATCTCTTCGGGCCTCAGGGCCTGTTATCCATTGGCTTACACCATTTTCTAACGCTATTTTTCCGTCTAAACTTATGCCGAGCTTAACTCTGACGAAGGGTTTTCCAGTAAGCATGCGTTTAATAAAGCCAGGGTTAATTGCCGCAGCCTCTGCAGCCATAACACCGCTTACTACTTCAATTCCTGCTTCCTGCAATTTTCGTATCCCATTGCCGCTCACATTTGGGTTAGGATCTGTCATTGCAATGACTACCTTGCCAATATTGGCCCTTATAAGTGCTTCAGCACAAGGGGGAGTACGACCATAGTGGCTGCAAGGTTCAAGTGTGACATAAGCTGTAGCATTGTTAAGCGTGTTTCGACCAGCTTTACTGGCTTGCTTTAACGCGTGTACTTCAGCGTGAGGTGTTCCGGCCTGTATATGAAAACCTTCGCCAATACATTGATTGTTTCCATTAACAATAACACAGCCTACTCTGGGATTGGGCGACGTGGTGTAAAGCCCTTTTTTGGCAAGTTGAATGGCTTTCGCCATCCAATAATAATCAGATTTTATGCTTTTATGCTGCACGTGCTGTCCTGTAGTCAGTCTCCGAGTCTCGCGATTTCTTCACCGAATTCTCGTATGTCTTCAAACGAGCGATAGACCGACGCAAACCGCACATAAGCTACTTTATCTAGCTCTTTTAACGCTTTCATGATGAGTGTACCAAGAAGCTCACTTTCAACTTCTCGTTCACCAGTTGCTCTGAGTTCTGATTTGAGGGATAAGATGCACTGCTCTACTTTTTCAGTACTGACGGGGCGTTTTTCGAGCGCTCGTTGTAAACCAGCCCGCAGTTTATCCTCATTAAAAGGCTCCCGCGAACCATCGCGTTTTATCACGCGGGGCATAACTAGTTCGGCACTTTCGAAGGTAGTAAAACGCTCATGGCACTGGGCGCATTCGCGTCTTCTGCGTACTTGATGCCCTTCTGCAACTAGCCGAGAATCGATGACTTTTGTCTCTTGCGCTGAGCAAAAAGGGCAAAACATAGAATATCCTTTATTATTGCGTACTTAGCCTAAAACATCTCTGCATTAGTACCAAAGTACGCAATAAAAGACAATCTTATTTACTTAAGCGTAAACAGGATATTTTGAGCACAACGCAACCACTTCACTTTGAACGCGTTTGATAACAGACTCATCGCCCATGTTATCAAGAACATCGCAAATCCACGTTGCTACTTGCTCTGCCTGCTCTTCTTTAAAACCTCTGCGAGTAATAGCTGGGCTACCAATGCGAAGTCCGCTTGTTACAAACGGAGAGCGAGGGTCGTTTGGCACTGAGTTTTTATTAACCGTTATATTTGCTGCACCAAGGGCCGCGTCAGCATCTTTACCAGTGATATCTTTATCAATAAGGTCTAGTAAGAATAGGTGGTTGTCAGTACCGCCAGAAACAATTTTGTACCCGCGGTCTTGCATTACTTTAACCATCGCTTTCGCATTTGCAACAACCTGCTGCTGGTAAACTTTAAACTCAGGTTCAAGTGCTTCTTTAAATGCCACGGCTTTAGCAGCAATAACGTGGCAAAGTGGGCCACCTTGGTTGCCAGGAAATACCGAGCTATTAAACTTTTTATAAAGCGTTTCGTCGCCGCACGATGAAAGAATAAGACCGCTACGAGGACCCGCAAGGGTTTTGTGTGTCGTTGTGGTCACAACGTGTGCATGCGGTAATGGGTTAGGATATACACCCGCGGCAACCAAGCCTGCAACGTGAGCCATATCGACAAGTAAGTATGCGCCTACGCTATCAGCGATCTCTCTGAACTTAGCCCAGTCAACAACGCCTGAGTATGCAGAAAAACCACCTATGATCATTTTAGGCTTGTGCTCTTTCGCCAAAGCTTCTACTTGCGCGTAATCAATTTCGCCCGTTTCATTGTTTAGTCCGTACTGAACAGCGTTGTACGTCTTGCCCGAGAAATTAACGTGAGAACCGTGGGTAAGGTGTCCGCCCTCAGAAAGGCTCATACCTAATACAGTATCACCAGCATCTAGTAACGCCATAAATACGGCAGTGTTTGCCTGAGAACCTGCATGGGGCTGTACGTTCGCGTATTCAGCACCAAACAGCTGTTTAGCTCTATCAATGGCTAGTTGCTCAACTACGTCAACATGCTCACAACCGCCGTAGTAACGCTTACCCGGGTAACCTTCGGCATACTTGTTAGTAAGCTGAGAGCCCTGAGCTTCCATCACACGTGGGCTACAATAGTTCTCAGAGGCAATAAGCTCGATGTGATGTTCTTGACGCTCAACTTCATTTGCCATTGCTTTGGCTAATTCTGGATCAAAGTCAGCTATGTTCATTTCGCGAGAAAACATGGGGGCTCCTTAACTGCGATTATTTTTTGGCATGATGCGTCGGATATGGACTGCATAATTTTGCAGCCATATTCTAGTCATTTTCGGATGCTTGTATACCGCTTTATGGCTAAATTAATTTAAATGGCGTAGGTTTAACGTAAATCGCAGGCTACAGGCACATCAGACCTGTTTTTCTAGCGCTTTTACACGATCAAAAAGGCTACCAATCTTTTGTAAGCGCACCGCATTTTTACGCCATTCTCTGTTTGTTTGTGCTGGTTGTCCTGATGAATAGACACCGGGTTGCGTAATGTCTTGTACCACCATGGTGTAACCTGTTACCTGCACATTGTCGCAAATGCTGATATGGCCATTGATTCCTACCCCACCAGCAATGATCACATGCCGGCCGATGTTGCAGCTTCCCGCAATACCAGTAGCACCGCAAATACAGGAATGGTCACCAATAACGCAATTGTGACCAATTTGAACTTGGTTATCTATGATAACGTTAACACCTATAACCGTATCGTCTAGCGCGCCTCGATCGATACTAGTATTGGCGCCAATCTGACTGTCATCACCAATGCGCACACCACCGAGTTGGGGAATAGGCAACCAAACGCCCTTATCGTTTGCATAACCAAAACCCGACGAACCGATAACGGTTTGGCTGTGAATAGTTACCCGCTTTCCTATTACAACACCGTGATACACAGTAACGTTTGGATAGAGTGTACTTCCCTCTCCAATATGAGCGCCTTTTCCAACGACGGTATTGGCACCTATGCTCACGCCATCACCAAGCACAACGTTATCCTCAATAATAACGTTGTGGCCTAACACTACATTGCTACCTACCCGCGCCGAAGACGCTACTTTTGCAGTATCTGCAATACCGGTTGCTACCACGGGTGTCGTGTCGAATAACTGGGCAATGCGAGCAAATGCAACGTGTGGATTGTCTACGATAAGCGCCGCCCCGGTTACGCTCTCTTTTACATTTTCGTGAACAATCACCGCTCCAGCATTTGTGCTTTTCAACTGTGACTTGTACTTTGGATTAGTCAAGAAAGAGATTTGGTGACTTTGCGCACCAGACAGTGTGGCAACCGAAGATATAGTAATGCCGCTATCTCCCTGAACAACCCCACCTACGTGGTTGGCAAGTTCTTCTAAACTATAATGACCTTTATCAATGGTTGTCATACGCTTCATTACCTATTTAATTTCTGACCGTTTGTATACTTTATGCTGCCGTAACTCGTTCAACTCGTATCGACTTTCGAAATAACAAAAACCGTTTTGCTAGTTCAGAGGTACGTTTTTTCACTAAGTTTAACTGATTTCTTTTCATGCTTTGATGCAATATTGGATTTTGATGCATTAAGCGAACAAAAAAAACGCAACTGCCGCATACAATGGCTTTACGCACTGGCGCGAGCTATAGTGTTGCGATTACAATATCATTTTATTTTTCACCGCGTTTTTAGCGAGGTTAGAGCATGGCTCAGTACGTTTATAGTATGCACCGCGTTGGCAAAATTGTGCCACCGAATCGACAAATTTTAAAAAATATCTCTCTTAGTTTTTTTCCAGGAGCAAAGATCGGAGTTCTAGGCTTGAATGGCGCAGGTAAATCGACATTGCTGCGCATAATGGCAGGCATTGATACCGAGATCGAGGGCGAAGCCCGTCCACAGCCGGGTTTGAAAATTGGTTACCTCTCTCAGGAACCAAAGTTAGACGAGACTAAAGATGTGCGTGGCAACATCGAAGAAGCCGTAGCCGATGTAAAACATGCTCTCACCCGTCTAGACGAAGTTTATGCAGCTTATGCAGACCCAGATGCTGACTTTGACGCCTTAGCAAAAGAACAAGGTGAATTAGAAGCAATCATTCAGACAAAAGACGGCCATAACCTTGATAATGTACTTGAGCGAGCCGCTGATGCGCTAAGACTTCCTGCGTGGGATGCCGATGTAAGCAAACTTTCGGGTGGTGAGAGAAGACGGGTTGCACTATGCCGTTTGTTGCTGGAAAAACCTGAAATGCTATTACTTGATGAACCGACGAACCACTTGGATGCTGAATCGGTAGCCTGGCTTGAGCGCTTCTTACACGATTACGAAGGTACCGTTGTAGCGATTACCCATGATAGGTATTTCCTGGATAATGTTGCTGGATGGATTCTGGAGCTTGACCGCGGTGAAGGTATTCCATGGGAAGGTAACTACTCATCTTGGCTTGAGCAAAAAGAAAGTCGTCTTGAGCAAGAGGAGCGCGTTGAATCGGCCCGCAAAAAGAGTATTAAACAAGAATTAGAGTGGGTTCGCTCTAACCCTAAAGGCCGCCATGCAAAAAGTAAGGCTCGTATGGCTCGCTTTGAGGAACTGTCTACAAGTGATTACCAAAAGCGAAATGAAACCAACGAGCTCTTTATTCCACCTGGAGAGCGACTGGGCGATAAAGTCATTGAAGTGTCGAACTTGAAAAAATCATATGGCGACCGTGTTCTCATTGATGACCTTTCGTTTAGCGTACCTAAAGGTGCCATTGTGGGTATTGTGGGGCCAAACGGGGCTGGTAAATCTACCTTATTTAGAATGTTAACGGGGGCAGAACAACCTGACTCGGGAACGATTGATTTAGGTGACACCGTAAACATTGCCGCTGTCGAACAGTTCCGAGACCACATGAATGGAAAAAATACTGTGTGGAAGGAAATTTCAGACGATCAAGATATTATTCGAATTGGCAACTTCGAGATAAACAGTCGCGCCTATTGCAGCCGCTTTAACTTCAAAGGCAATGACCAGCAGAAGTTTATCAAAGACTTATCGGGTGGAGAGCGAAACCGTGTGCATTTAGCTAAGCTTTTAAAAGCCGGCGGCAACGTGCTTTTACTCGATGAGCCCACCAACGACCTCGATGTGGAAACACTCCGAGCATTAGAAAATGCTCTGCTTGAGTTTCCGGGTTGTGCCATGGTTATCTCGCACGATAGATGGTTCTTAGATAGGGTTGCAACTCACATTATGGACTATCGTGATGAGGGGAATATTAACTTCTTTGAAGGGAACTATGCCGATTATGAAACCTGGCTCAAACAAGAGTTTGGTAAAGACGTCGTAGAGCCTCACCGTCTTAAATACAAACGTATGGCGAAATAAGAATAGCTTTCAAAGAGGCCTTCTTAACTGGAGGCCTCTTTTTTCCCCTTCCACTTTTTCTATACACCATTTCGAAACTACGTAAACTCCGATGCACATGAATACAAAAACATTTTTTCTCACGTGACATTGCGAACCTGTCATTATTCACCAATACTGAGAGTATCAGGGTATTTTTTAAGATTTTATGTATGACAGATAAGCGCCAGTTCCAGAGGGTTGAATTAGACGTTCCAGGAACACTCGCCCACGAAGGTAAAGAAATACACGTCATTGTTCATGATGTATCTTTGCAAGGGATAAAGCTGCTTGCTAGCGAAAGCGCCTTATCAATACTCCCTTTTGATAGTCACGACCCTTACGTGGCAACATTTCAAGCTAATGAAGACAGCCCTGAAATTACACTTTACATAGAACAGCTTTATCGACATGCAGATACCCGACAGTCGCTGGTTTCTCTGGGCTGTAAAGTCGCCCGAATGGACATTAACTGTGTAAGTGCACTCAGGCGGCTAATTGCGTTAAATAGCGAAGATGAAGGCATTGAAGAGAGGGATTTAAACGCCCTAGTCAACGCTGTTTATCAGCACGAATCTAAGGCGGGTTAAAAACATTGGAGTGTGAAGTAACACTATTCAGTATCTAACGATTACTCCACAGAGATCACTCGATAACGATCACTCCATAACGATCACTCCAAAGCGTTCAGTGCTTCGCTAAGCCGAGCAACAGGTATAACTTTCATCCCCTGCATAGTCTGCTTCGGCATATTTGCTTTTGGCACTATAGCGCGTTTGAAGCCATGCTTTGTAGCCTCAATGATCCGCTCTGTACCGTTGGGAACAGGTCTTATTTCTCCTGCCAACCCCACTTCACCAAAAACAATGAGATCGTTGGGAAGCGAACGGTTTCTAAAACTGGAAATCATTGCGAGTAAAAGAGCTAAATCTGCACTGGTTTCCGTTACTCTTACCCCACCAACTACGTTCACAAATACATCTTGGTCGTTCATTTGAACATTACCATGACGATGTAGAACAGCGAGCAGCATCGACAAACGATTTTGATCGAGTCCTACGGCAATTCGTCTTGGGTTCGACATTTGCGAGTAATCAACCAAAGCTTGGATCTCTACGAGAAGAGGCCGAGTCCCCTCCCAAATGACCATCACACTAGAGCCCGGCGTTTCATTCTCATCACGACTTAAAAAGATTGCCGAAGGATTTTTTACCTCCTTGAGCCCTTTTTCTGTCATTGCAAAAACACCGAGTTCATTAACAGCACCAAAACGGTTTTTGTGGCTTCTTAGGGTGCGGTAACGACCGTCACTTTCCCCTTCCAGCATCATTGAGCTATCAATACAGTGCTCTAGCACTTTCGGCCCCGCCAAATTACCGTCTTTAGTAACGTGACCGACAATAAACATAGCAATATGGTTTTGTTTGGCAAAACGCGTTAAATAGGCCGCACTTTCTCTCACTTGAGACACGCTGCCCGGCGCAGACTGAACATCGGCAACATGCATAACCTGAATAGAGTCGATGACCATAATTTTTGGACTTTCAGCCAAGGCCAGCTCGCAGATAGTTTCTACGTTGGTTTCTGCCAGCATCATTAAGTTGTCATCAGGCAAAGCAAGGCGCTTTGCCCTCATTGCAACCTGTTGCAGAGATTCCTCTCCCGTAACATAAAGGGCTTTCTCTGTTTTAGCCATCTGACACATCACTTGTAGCAGCAGCGTACTTTTTCCGGCTCCAGGAGACCCGCCGATCAACATAGCAGCTCCTGGAACAATACCGCCACCTAATACTCTATCTAACTCTTTAAAACTGGATGAGAATCGGGGAAGTGCCTCTAGATCGATGGCGTTTAGCTTTTCAACTTTTGCTGCTGTTTGCCCAGCGTAACCTGAATTTACCTGTCTAGTTGCGGTTTTAGCACTTGCCACCACAAATTCGCTTATCGTATTCCACGCTTTGCACTCTGTGCATTGTCCCTGCCACCGAGGAAATTCTGCGCCGCAATCGGAACACACGTAGGCAGTTTTACGTTTTGCCATTTTCCAGTTTTATCCACAAGTTAAAAAGAGTATTCTATCATTAAATGGCGTTAGTTTAAGTACAAGGCTTTCTTGAACTTAACCGAGAAAAAGACGGATGCCGGCCAAGGGTGCGAGGTTAAGGACTTTTCACACATAGCCGATAAAAACTAAAATGAAAAAGTAAACAGTGAAGTTGCGCATAGATGAGTCAAGACTTAGCACAGTATAAAGACATAATTGAACAGTTGAAGCCTGTGGTGAATGAGCCTGAGTTCAATCAGGTATTGCAGCAAGTTGCAGCTGATGTTCCCAAAGAAAAGCGCTTTCTTATAAAAATGGAAGTAAAGCGTCTGGCTAAGCCGTGTCTTCGCACAATCGACCTTCGTGGCAATGTTGATGGCAAGTGTAAAAAATATACTCATGAAGGTCGAAATCACTTCATGGACGACATCGCTGTTGATAAATTCGAAGAACAACTTCGAATATTTGGCCGTTACACCTATGGTGTATACGAAGCAGTACAAAGCACAGAAAACAACTTCCGCCTTATGCAAGAGCGAGAAATTGCGCAAGAGAGAGCAGAAAGAGCACAGCCCGATGCTAGGAAACGTTCTGCGGTGCTCGAGCAGTTCAAAGTAGATACGGTAAACCTGCTAGATTATCAGCAGCGCAATACCGAACGCATGAATTTTGCTGTGGCGGTGGAGATATTCAACCAATACAATGAGTCTATGCGGGGCCTCAGTGTTGATATATCACTTGAAGGATTACAAGTTAAACTCCCCAAAGATATTATCTTCGAGAAAGGTGAACTACTTTTCGTTTATTTTAGAGGGCTTGAAAACGAATTCACTTTAGATAAAAAGCACGGTATTGCTTATCGATTAGTGAAGATTTCCGAAAAAAACGATGTAAAATATCTAGCCTTTCAAAGAGCGGTAGACCACCCAAATAAAAGCTTCGATAACTTTTTAGAAAGTTTTATACACGGTAACAAACGCCGATATAAAGTGAATATGAATAACACCATTGAGGCTATCACCAGTAAAATTTCTGAACAATACTTTTCACCCAGAAGCCCTACTTTGCCGGTTTACATTGACGTGGTAAACGAAACGCTCGTTCCCCGGTTTGCCATGATGAATGAAGTAAACCGGGAAACTATTCAGTACTGGCAAGATGAAGAAAATACCTGTCGCTTGAGCTTTCTACTGACTCAAGAACGTTTGCATCACCTGCTCAGAAAGTCAGACGAGGTGAGAGAATGTTTTATTTTTAGCTTCACCCATCTGCAAAATAGTAAGGTCTATTTTTACTCGGCATCTTATGAAGAGCTGCAACAAAAAGAATTACTAAAACAGGTATTTTTAGGCTTTGGGTCGAAAAAAGCGAGTTGGCGAGTGTTTAAGGTAACGCTTACAGACATGACTCCAGAGCAGGCCCATATTCCACTTTCGATTCCTGATTCTGTGGGTAGTAAAGTAAAAAAACTAAATACTCCTCCCTCTGCACGGTTAATGGGTAGACTCAAAAATCTGCGTTATTTAGCCCATGTGACAGACGTGACCTCGTTGACGGGACAAGAAACTTACAGCGATTTTAAATTTAACCGTGAAAACCTTTCCTATTTAAAGAATTTTGGACACCCGCGTAGTCGAGCTCCCTCAAAGATAGAAATTGTTCGATTTAAAAATGAGGAACTACGCATAGAAAGCCGCTATCGACTGCGTACGCATATTGAGGTGCGCTTTAACGGCGAGGACACTGCTCACAAAGGCGTGAGCGAAGATATTTCTGTAAGGGGCTTAGGGCTTCGGGTGGAATTAACCAAAGAATATGGAGGCAGCCTGGAAGATCGTGTAGAAGTGGCTTTTCCGCGCCTTCAATCGATTACAACTTCTTTTGATGTTATGAACCTTCAATACGACATTGTTTATCACAATATCGAGAAGAACATCTTACACCTGAAAGCAGCACCAGGAGAGGAAGGTAAAACCGCCCGAAACTTCTTCGAAGAGTTAATAAAGAAAAACAAAGCCAACCTTCAAGCTGAGTCTGATGAAGAAGAAATTCCAGGTATGGGGCAAGCACTACGCTGCATAAATGCAAGAAATGCGACCTCTTTATCATTTCTGATGAGCAGGGAAGGAGTACGGTATACGCCGCAAGCTGGTATTATCGGGAAACAGGATGAACGAATTACTTTGCTAACCACGCAGTATGCAGAAAGAGGAAAAGTGAATCTTGAATTCTTATTCCGCGATCGAAAATCAGACTCGCCGTTTGTACAAAGCGGTATAAAAACAGTTAAGCTGGAAAATATGCCGTTGCGCCAAGAGCTTTTTGTTTCTTTCGACAATTCTCAAAAAGATTCTCGAATGGCTATAATTCCTCGCTATTCTCATAAGTTCGACAACAATCAGCAAAGAAAGAGCTTCATAAGGGAAGCCATGAATAGAGGGCAGTTCATTGCTATCCATGTGATGTTAACAACAACGGGGAAACCCGATCTCTCTATGCTACAAACAGAAATTAACTACGTCACCATGTACGCGATGCACAGAGCAAGGGAGCTTGAGAAGAAAATGTGGAGCATTGCCGCTTGCTCTCATCTAATTGATGTTACTGATGAAGTCTTAATTCGCTACGGCTTTAGCAGTGAGGAGATTACTCAGAATAGAACGCCCTTAGGCACCTCTCAGCATCAAAGCGCCTGACTTTAAGAGAAGCCGATTTCAGCATACAAAGCTAGATGGCTGAAATCGGCTTGCTACTATTCGCTTAAAAAGTAAAGTAAAGAGTGAAGACTACCGGCTCGAATTGCCACGTCGGCTTTTTCGTTGACCACAGGCTTGCCATGACACGCCACACCCAACGCTGCCTCTTTCATCATAACGAGATCATTCGCTCCATCTCCCATTGCTACCGTTTGCTCACTATCGATGTTCCATTTTGCAGCAAGTTGTTTTACGGTCTCTGCTTTCACATCTGCATTGACTATTTCTCCAACTACCTTCCCAGTAAGTTGACCGTTGTCGACTTCCAGCGTGTTTGAGGTAGCAAAGTCCAGCTCTAGTCGTTGTTTTAAATGATCAGCAAAGTAGGTAAAACCACCCGACGCGATGGCCAGTTTCCATCCATGCTTTTTGAGTTCGCTCAGTAAGGCTTGGATCCCCGGCATTATCGGCAAGCTGTCGCGAATTTTGCGAAGATGTTCCACAGGTACACCTTCTAAACAGGCTACACGATGGTTAAGGCTTTCGTTAAACGCAATCTCTCCCCTCATGGCTTTTTCTGTAACTTCAGCCACTTCTCTACCAACATCAGCTAGCTTTGCAATTTCGTCAATACATTCAATGCCAATAACTGTACTGTCCATGTCCATGACCAACAAGCCACCTTTTGACAAAGATGGCTGTGAAAGCTGCAAACCAATGTCTATGTTGAAAGTTGCAGATAACGCACTCAGCATTGCTTTTAATTCGGACTTGTTGTCTTTTAACAGGTTACCTCTTGCCACTACCACATCATCACCTAGCTGCTGGTGTAAATGATGGAACGCAAGCGCACCCGTGTCGAAATGTGACTGAATGTCAGATAACACATTGCCAACAATATAAGGCGTTAATGCTTGACCTATAATGGTTAAAGACGCGTGAAAGTCTACGTCGGTACTCTGTCCGTTTATTAAACCGGCTAACGCTGATGATGAATGGATACTATCGCTTTCCTTGTCGCCTAAACGAGATTTAAAAGTGTCGAGCACGGCTGGGAGTTCCTTAAACATTGAAGTGGGCTAATGCTACCCAATTGGGCGCCGTAATAAAATATGGTCTTTCAAATTAGTAAGATTTATCCTACTGTTATCGATACATTTATCCTTTTACGGAATTTTATATTGGCAAAGGCCGAAACACCGTTAACAACTGCATCAGTAAACCATTCCCACTCTCTTTACACCGTTATAAAAAGAGTGATGCATACGCTATTGGCTAGCCTTGTTATTGCTCTATTAGTTGCGTTACTGCTTATGCTGCAACGTTACCAACAAGAGTGGCTGCATGCTCAAACCGCCTATGCGGGAAACAGTGCCGCCCGTCAATACGGCAAACTATTACAACCGTTAATGAGCAAGCCTGACGCCAATGACGACAAGAGTGCCAATGCATCTGTTGCCCCTCAACTCGGCAACCTCAATTCAGTAATAAAGGTTTTAGCTGACGAGCCCCATGTCCTTGGTATCTCAGTATTTGATGAAAAAGGTCGATACCTCGCACCTTTACCTAAAACCGAAAGTGTAGTCAGTCTTAATCAATCGCACGACGTGCTGCCTATCACGTTTGTTGAATCGATTGTTAGCGAGCAAGGGCAAGTTGTTGGCTACCTTCACATACATATGGACACAAAGAAAGTGTTAGAGGCGCCGTTGTCGCTTCGCTCTCAGCTGTTTGTGATTGCGGTAATAGTTTTATTTATTGCGTTGGTAGTAGGCATTTACGTGACAAGAGGCTTTTACAAATTCCGGCCTTGGCTATTGGATGTCATCACTCAAATATTAAAAAGGCGATTGTAATTTGTTGTCGTTATATTAATAAGCTCAGATGGCTCGATGTCGCTAAGCGCTGTCATTGCGTCTATCACATCGGTAATAAAGCGTGGCATATTGGCCTTACCTTGCCTCCCCGACATCGGTATATCCGGTGCATCCGTTTCTAGTAATATTCTGTCAGAATAGTAGCGGATAAGATGAGCTACTGTATCTCGCGTTTTCTTCGCACGTTCATAGGTAATTGTTCCGCCAATACCAAGATAGAACCCTTTGTCGATATAGCGTTCTGCCACATCGATACTGCCCGAAAATGCATGTATCACGCCAGAGCCTGAAAATACCGATGACTTAAGTGCTTCAAGTAGCAGGTGGTGAGACTTACGATGGTGGAGAATAACTGGCAGGCCTTGCGCTTCTGCAAGATTGAGATGGGCGTGAAGGCTTTGCTTCTGCATTTTCATACATACAGAGATATGACCGTCTAACCCTGTCTCACCAATAGCGCGAACGTTACTATCAATGGTCTTTTCTAACAGAGCCAGTGATTCGGACAATGACTGCTCATTCTGCAAAAGAAAATAAGGATGTAGACCTATCGCGATATCAATCGGCAAAATATCAGAATACGTATTTTGGTAGTATCGTAATGTACTCCAAGACTCGGGAGTGATCCCCGGTACCATGAGCCTCTTCAAACCATTTTGTTTTGCAGTCGCTAATACGTGTGGAATGTCGTCGCATAAGGGGGGTAGGTTAAGATGGCAATGACTGTCTATCATATTCCCCCCTAATCACGCGTATTCCAATTAAGGCATAAGCCGTTGGGTATTCCACTGGCCTTGCTCGTCTACATTGTATTCAATTCGGTCGTGGAGCCTATCTTCACCACCTTGCCAGAATTCGATTTGATGCGGCACTATTCTAAATCCGCCCCAAAAATCGGGCACTGGCAGTTCTTTGTTAGCAAATTTATCTTTTAGCTGCTGGAACTGAGTAAGTAGTAACTCTTTACTTCCAATGGGCTTACTTTGTTTTGACGCATAGGCTGCCAGCTGACTGTCTTTTGGACGAGAAAAAAAGTAGGACGCATTTTCAGCCGTTGACAATTTCTCTACTACCCCGCAAACCCGCACCTGACGCTCCATAAAAAACCATGGAAAATGGCAAGAAACCTTAGGGTTTGACGCTAGCTCCTGAGCTTTGCGACTTCCCAAATTTGTGAAGAAAACAAACCCGTTTTTATTTACATCTTTAAGTAATACTATGCGCTGAGAGGGTTGACCAGTTGAATCAACGGTGGCCACCGTCATAGCAGTTGGATCAGGTATGTTTGCGTCAATAGCGTCTTTAAGCCACTTATCGAACAATTGAAAAGGAGTGTCGGTTAAGTCAGACTCACTCAAGGTTCCCTTTGAGTATTGCCTACGCATATCAGATATAGCCATCAGTCTCTCCCGCGCAACCTAGCTAAAACTACTTTTAAAAAGCGTTAATAGGTTGCGCATATACGAAAATCTACAAGACCTTAAAAACGGAAAAGGGCTAGGAAGGGATCACATACTACAGGTTACTGTCATCGCCATAACCCAGTGAGCGCAAAGCGCGCTCGTCATCAGCCCAACCTTGCTTCACTTTCACCCAGAGTTCTAGAAACACTTTATTATCGAAAAGGTTTTCCATATCTTTGCGTGCATGCTCGCCAATGGTTTTTAGATGCTTTCCGCCCTTACCTATGATCATCCGTTTTTGTGTTTCACGCTCAACTAGAATAAGACCGCTTATTCGATAGACGCCGTTTTCGGCCATTTTGAACTGCTCTATTTCCACCGTAGTTGAATAAGGTAATTCGTCACCGGTAAAGCGCATTAGTTTTTCGCGGATAATTTCTGCGGCCATAAACCGACTTGAGCGGTCGGTAATATAGTCCTCAGGGAAAAAGAATTCACTTGAGGGTAAAGATTTAGCCACGAGCTCGCGAATATCATCAACCATTTTGCCCTGCTTCGCACTAATGGGAACAATATGTTCGAAACTGTGTTTTTCACCAAGCATGCGCAAGTGAGTAACAAAGCCTTCTCTGTTCTCCACCTTGTCCATTTTATTAACGATGAGATAGCACGGAAGGTTAGACTGTTTGACCTTGGAGAGCACCATTTCATCTTCGGCATTCCAGCGATCGCCTTCAATCACAAACAGTACTAAGCCCACCTCGGCAAGTGAACTTGACGCAGCGCGGTTCATGTAGCGGTTAATGGCGCGCTTTTCGTCTTGGTGAAGCCCTGGCGTGTCAACATAAATAGCTTGGTACTCACCGTCAGTATCGATACCCAGTATGCGGTGTCTCGTAGTTTGTGGCTTTCTTGAAGTAATACTGACTTTTTGACCAAGCAGACGATTAAGCAAAGTGGATTTACCAACATTCGGACGGCCTACAATGGCAACTAGACCACAGCGTGTCTGCGGTTCACCTTGATCTATATTAGTCATCGAGCTTCTCCAGCGTTAGACGGGCTGCTTCTTGTTCGGCCTTACGGCGGCTATTGCCAGATGCTTTTACTGGCTCAGCCAAGCTTTCCACTTTGCAGCTAACTTGGAAGACTTGCGCATGGTCCTTACCTGAAATGGACAGCACTTCGTAGGTAGGAAGAGGAAGTTTACGACCTTGTAAAAATTCTTGCAGTCGCGTTTTATTGTCTTTTGGATGGGCATTGGGGTCGAGTTTGCTGATCCTGGTTTCCCAGAGTCTGTCGATAACACCACGAACTTCGTCCATGCCAGAGTCTAAATATATGGCGCCAAGCAGTGCTTCAACGGCATCAGCTAATATCTGTCTCTTATACACATCTGACGCTGCCGACGATATGCAGTGTGTA
>OJFL01000719.1_pt1 | contig 15411 bp, 9 predicted proteins | sample 1594131 | NCBI WGS metagenome assembly OJFL01 (sample SAMN05416782, study PRJEB24817) | seawater metagenome | isolation source: Sea water | place: Canada:Atlantic | collected 2013-07 | reverse complement strand
ACGAGATTTCTGCCTGTCTCGTGGGCTCGGAGATGTGTATAAGAGACAGCGTTGACACCTTCGCTCAAACCGATCCAGTTAGCCTGCATCGTCTTGACTCGATCCGGCCACCCTCGCAAGCTCTCCAGCGCTTCGAGTAACTCGCCTGCGTACTCGGTAATGCGCATGTAATACATCGGGATTTCGCGCTTCTCTACAATGGCCCCCGTCCTCCAGCCGCGACCATCAATTACCTGCTCATTGGCCAACACCGTTTGATCGACCGGATCCCAATTAACGGTTCCTGTCTTTCGGTAAACGAGACCTTTTTCAAGCATTTTATTAAAAAGCCACTGGTTCCAACGATAGTAAGTGGGATCGCAAGTGGCAATTTCTCGACTCCAATCAATAGCCAACCCCAGGGACTGCAGCTGTTTTTTCATGTAAGCAATATTGTCGCGCGTCCACTTAGATGGAGGCACGCCATTTGCCATTGCCGCATTTTCCGCCGGCAACCCAAATGCATCCCACCCCATCGGCTGCAAGACGTTATAACCCTTCATTCGATGATATCGAGTCAATACGTCGCCGATCGTGTAGTTGCGCACATGCCCCATGTGCAACTTACCCGAAGGATAAGGAAACATAGACAGGCAATAATATTTTGGCTTACTGCTGTCTTCTAAAGACTTAAACGATTCGCTCTCAACCCAACGAGTTTGAGTCTCAGCCTCTAGCCGTGAGGGGTGGTATTGACTTTCCATGATCTACCAATGTTGTAAACTAATATGTAATTATAACTTTAGGTCTACAGCAATGAGGCTCGAATTTGTATTTTGGGCAACTATGTACTGTGAAATAAGTCACAGTCTTTCGTAAATTCACACTAAATTGTAAAAATAATGTCCCGAGCACATCCAATTGTTGCTGTTACAGGCGCGTCTGGTGCTGGTACTACCAGCGTTCAGCAAGCCTTCAAGTCGATCTGTGCCCAGGCGAAATTCCGAGCCGTTTTTGTGGAAGGTGACAGCTTCCATCGATACGAGCGAGAAGAAATGCGAAAGCTAATCGACGCCTGGGAGCGCACAGCAGGACGAACAATCAGTCATTTTGGCCCAGAAGCTAACTTACTTGAGGAATTAGAAACGCTGTTTAACGATTACGGCCGCGAGGGAATAGGTCGTGCGCGGCTCTACTTACATGACGAGAATACAGCTAAAGCCTATGGTCAAAAAACAGGCGTTTTCACAGAGTGGTCCGACATTGAACCTGAATCCGACATGCTAATCTACGAAGGGTTGCATGGAGGTGCCATCACCGATGTGGTAAATATTGCACAACATGTCGATTTATTAATAGGTGTCACACCAACGATCAACCTTGAATGGATTCAAAAGCTGCACCGTGATCAAAAAGATAGAGGACATTCAATTGAAGATGTTACGCAAACCATACTGAGACGAATGCCCGATTACATTGAACATATCGTTCCACAATATTCCCGAACACATATCAATTTCCAAAGAGTGCCAACTGTCGACACATCCAACCCATTTTCAAATGCCGGGATTCCCAGCCCGAGCGAGAGTCTAATCGTCGTCAGATTTAATGATCCCAGTCAGCAAGAGATTGACGATATAATCCAGTCAATTCGTGGTTCATTCCAAAGCAAGGAAGATTGCCTTGTCGTTCCTGGCCAAACTTTTGAACAAACTTTAGAGCTCGTTCTTAAGCCCAGAGTCACTAAGTTAATCATAAATAGTCGTCAGGAACGAACCAACAAATGATACTAAAAATTATTACAAATAAATGAATGTCTGAAATACTTAATGGGCTAAACGAGCCGCAACTTGAAGCCACTACTCACTCGAGCTCCTCAGTTTTAGTTTTAGCAGGCGCTGGCTCTGGTAAGACGCGGGTATTAACTACTCGGATCGTATGGCTGATACAAACTGGCCAAATCAGCCCCTTTGAGTTGTTGGCTGTTACCTTCACCAATAAAGCAGCAAAGGAGATGTTGCTGCGCATCACCTCAATGTTACCCATCAACACACGCGGCATGTGGGTGGGTACTTTCCATGGGCTATGTAACCGCCTCCTTAGGAGTCATCACCGAGAAGCGAACTTACCTCAAACATTCCAAATATTGGATTCTGCAGATCAGCGATCACTCATAAAACGTGTGATGAAAAGTTTATCAATTGACGAAAACAGATATTCATTCAGACAGGTTCAATATTTCATCAACTCCAATAAAGAAGAGGGCTCACGTCCAGACAAAGTAGAGAGCGTAGACGAATTTAGTCGCACGCTCATTGAGATATACCGCGAATATGATCGAGCTTGCGCCCACGAAGGCGTTGTAGACTTTTCCGAACTCTTACTCCGATCGTACGAACTACTAACCAAGAACGAGCGACTAATTAAGCATTATCAAAATCGCTTCAAGCACATCCTTGTAGATGAATTTCAAGATACCAATAAGCTCCAATATGCATGGCTAAAACTTTTAGCGAACGGCGGCGCGTGCGTCATGGCCGTAGGAGATGACGACCAATCTATCTACGCGTTCCGCGGCGCACACTCCGGAAACATGATAAATTTTGAAAAAGATTTCTCGATTGAAAAGGTTGTTAAGCTCGAGCAAAACTATCGTTCCCACGGAAACATTCTGGACAGTGCCAATGCATTAATAAAAAATAATGGTCAACGTCTTGGAAAAAATCTTTGGACGGATCAAGGTGAGGGCGAGCCTATCCGAGTGTTCCGCGCCATGACGGACGGTGAAGAGGCCTCATTCATCATTGAAGAAATACAGTCGCTTCGTAACTCCGGAATCGACCTCAAAAATATTGCGCTGCTCTATAGATCCAATGCCCAATCCAGAATTTTAGAACACGGATTATTCAGTGCGGGACTTGCATATAAGGTATACGGAGGGTTGCGCTTCTTCGAGAGGCAAGAAATAAAGCATGCGCTTGCTTATCTTAGATTAATCACCAACGATAATGATGACGGCGCACTTCTTAGAGTTATAAATTTTCCAACACGCGGCATTGGGAGCCGCACCATCGAACAAATACGCGATATTGCCGAACGTAATGGGACCTCGCTATGGCAAGCAGCCTGTTCAGCACCACTTTCGGGCAGAGCTGTTGCTGCGGTCTCAAGTTTCATCACATTAATTGAAAAACTTAAAACTCAGACCGTAGGATTTCTGCTCCCAGACTTAATTGAACATGTCAACGAAACCAGTGGGCTTATTCAGCACTACCAAAAAGACCGTGAAGGGCAAGATCGGATTGAAAATCTTAATGAGCTTGTGAATGCAGCTACTGCGTTTAGCGCAGACCGAGCCGAAACACGTTATACAGAACCACCCATTGATGGCTCCGACAATAACGATTTAAGTGCTGCTGAAATTGATCCTCTTATCGACTTTCTGGCTCATGCCTCACTCGAGGCAGGAGACAATCAAGCAAGTGCTGGTGAAGATGCACTTCAACTCATGACTGTACATGCCGCTAAAGGACTTGAATTTCATAGCGTTTTTATTAGCGGCTTAGAAGAAGGATTGTTTCCCCACGAAAATAGCATTAATGAGCACGGCGGGCTAGAAGAAGAAAGAAGGCTTATGTACGTTGCAATGACACGAGCAATGCGTCGTCTCTATTTATCTCACTCTCAAATGCGGATGCTTCATGGGCAAACGCGATATAACATTGAGTCACGATTTATTGACGAGCTCCCAGAAGAGCTATTAAAAAAAATTAATCATGCAAAGAATCACCAACAAGCGCCGCCATCAAAGAGCTTCTCTCCCGCCATGCGCAGCCAGGGCGCTACGGGAGGCTTTCGCATAGGGCAGCAAGTGCGTCACGCCAAATTTGGCGATGGCATCATTGTGCAAGCAGAGGGTCAAGGTGGTGACGCACGACTACAAGTAAACTTTCGTCAAAGTGGATTAAAGTGGCTCGCTCTGGAGTACGCGAAATTAACCACCATATAACCTGCCAAGCTCAATTCAAAAATTAAAAATTTTCGGGCGCGCCTGATGACCTTGTAAGATTCGCTTAAAAGATTCAGGGTCATGTGCATGCGTTAACTCACCTGGTCGTGGCAGGTGAAAATCATAAAGCCGCGAGACCCAAAATCTTAACGCGCCTGCTCGTAACATTGTTGGCCATACCTCGACCTCAGCCGAAGTCAGTTGTCGAACGCTGCTATAACCATTAACTAGCGCATGCAACCTTTCATCATCCATGCTTCCATCGGCATTAATACACCAGTCATTCACAGTGATTGCCACGTCATAAACCCAAGCGTCTACGCACGCAAAATAAAAATCTATGAATCCACCTACTCGAGAATTATGAAATAACACGTTATCTCGAAATAAATCGCCATGAATTGGGCCTCTAGGCGTTAGCTGAGCTCCGAAGTCTGCCTGATAGGCTAGTTCGCTGCGAAGCAACTCGGAGTCACCTTCGTCTAGAAAACTATAAATCTCATCAGAGGCGCTGACCCACCAAGCTTTCCCCCTTAAGTTCTCTAGCTCTCCTTCAAAAGATTGTCCGGCGAGGTGCATATGTGCAAGCTGCTCTCCTACGAGATGCGCCTGGTTACCTGTTGGCTTGTCCGTAGGTTTGCCCGGGATACAGCTGACAATCGCTGCTGGCTTACCATTAAGCTCCCCTAGAAATTGATCGTCCAGCTTCTTAATAGGCGTGGGGGCTGGAACACCATGACTACTCAGGTGCGCCATCAAATTAAGGTAGAAAGGGAGCTCGGATGCGGTTAACTTTTCAAATAAAGTAAGTACGAATACGCCCTGATCAGTATCTAGGAAAAAATTAGTGTTTTCTATGCCAGAGGGGATTCCACGCAAATTAACTACTCGACCAATCGAGTAGTGTTGTTTCACCCATCGAGTTGCTTCTTCTAAGCTGACCTTCGTAAAAACTGACATGATTTATCGTGTAACCGTATCAAAAAAGATTATTAAAAACAGCTATGTTACCGAATTTATCGATCGAGCAAGTCTGACATAATGTACGTGGATGTAATCATGAGCATTACCGGAACATTCTAATGAAAAAATTACTATTAATAGACGGCTCTTCCTACCTGTATAGAGCTTTTCACGCCCTTCCAGACTTTCGCAATAAGGCGGATGAGCCCACAGGCGCAATATATGGCGTCATCAACATGCTCAAACGTGCTCGACATGAGCTCAAACCAGACTATATCGCGTGTATTTTTGATGCGAAAGGGAAGACTTTTCGTGACGAAATGTACGCTAAATATAAGGCTAATAGGCCCAGCATGCCATCCGATTTAGCATTACAAATCGAGCCACTACACGCATGCATTGAAGCTATGGGAATTCCCCTATTAGTCATTTCTGGCGTCGAGGCAGATGATGTAATTGCCACCTTAGCCAGAAAAGCGCTGGAACAGAAATTCGAAACGCTAATTTCAACGGGTGATAAAGATATTGCTCAACTAGTTAAACCAGGCGTCACCCTCGTCAACACCATGACTGGTGAGACGCTTAATAGAGATACCGTCAAAACTAAATTTGGTGTCTATCCAGAAAGAATGGTTGACTTTCAAAGCCTAGTTGGAGACTCAGTAGACAACGTTCCCGGGGTCGAAAAAGTCGGACCAAAAACGGCAGTGAAGTGGCTTGATGAATATGGAGATCTTGATTCTATCATTGCGCACTCGGATAACATCGGTGGGAAAGTTGGAGAAAATTTGAGAAAATCTCTCGAGTGGTTACCGACAACTAGAGCGCTTGTAACTTTAAGGGATGACGTTGAGCTGGATACTAACGTCGAGGATCTCGCATACAAACCCGAAAAGAAAGACGTACTTGCCCAACTTTTTGAAAAACTGAACTTCAAATCGTGGCTCGCTGAACTACGTGGTGACCAAAAAAATAACTTGGGATCACCAACGATCACCATCCTTAAAACAGACATTCCACATGACTACGAACTCGTCACATCAGTTCTCGCGCTAGACGCTTGGATCAAACAAATAAACAACTCAGACCTTACCGCGATTGATACCGAAACAACCGGGCTAGATACGATGCAAGCCAGGTTAGTTGGGATTTCACTCTCCACAGAGCCCGGTCGTGCTGCATATATACCAGTTGGTCACGATTATGTTGGGTGTCCGGATCAGCTTGATCTTGAGTTTGTATTGGAAAAGCTTAAGCCTTGGCTCGAAGATTCAAAGCGTAAGAAGCTTGGTCAGAATCTAAAATTTGATTTGCACATATTCATGAATCATGGAATCCGGGTTCGCGGCATCCAACACGACACCCTCCTCCAGTCCTACGTATTAGAAAGCCATCGTAAACACGATATGGACAGTCTCGCCTCAAGACATCTTGGAATCAAAACAACCACGTATGATGAGGTGACCGGAAAGGGGGCTGCGCGAATATGTTTCTCGAGCGTAGACTTGAGCGTTGCTGCGGAATACGCGGCAGAGGATGCCGATATCACATTGCAGTTGCATCAACAATTATGGTCTGCATTAGAAAAAGAGCCCGAACTGATAGGCATCTATCGCGATATCGAGCTCCCAGCGATGGAAGTCCTTTTTGAGATCGAACGTTTTGGCGTATTGGTTGATGCACAGGCGCTTAATGATCAGACAAAGAGTCTAGGTGAAAGAATATCGGTTATCGAAAAAGACGCCTTTGAAGAGGCGGGCTCTAGTTTCAATTTGAGTTCGCCAAAACAATTACAAGAAATTTTATTCAATCAAAAACAACTGCCCATTCTCAAAAAAACCCCCGGCGGTCAACCATCGACTAATGAAGAGGTGCTGCAGCAGCTTGCGCTCGACCATCCACTACCTGCATTGATACTCCAACATCGAACTTTGACCAAACTCAAGACTACGTATACGGAAAAACTTCCGAAAATGCTCGATAAGCAAACAGGACGTATTCATACCAATTATGCACAAGCGGTTGCGAATACAGGTCGACTTGCAAGTAACGACCCTAACCTCCAAAATATTCCCATCCGCACTGAAGAGGGCCGACGTGTCCGGGAAGCCTTTATCGCCCCACCCGGAAAAATCATTGTTTCTGCTGACTATTCTCAAATTGAGCTGCGCATCATGGCTCATTTATCAGAAGACCAAAGCTTGATCCAAGCATTTAAAAACGGTGAGGATATCCATCGACAAACGGCGAGTGAGATCTTTAATATCTCCTCTACTCAGGTGTCCACCGAGCAACGACGTTATGCGAAAGTTATTAATTTCGGTTTAATTTACGGCATGTCCGCATTTGGCCTTGCTAAACAGCTTGGCGTGGAACGCTCTGCGGCTCAACAATATATCGATCGCTACTTTGCCAGATATCCTGGTGTTGCGAATTATATGGATCGTTCAAAAACTCACGCGAAAGAGCGCGGGTATGTTGAAACCGTATTTGGTCGACGCTTAACTTTACCGGAAATACACGCCTCCAATCACCAACTAAGGCAAGGCGCAGAACGCGCAGCCATCAATGCGCCCATGCAGGGTACTGCAGCGGATCTAATAAAAATCGCAATGATTTCTGTTAACCGTTGGCTACGTGAAAATGGATTGAAGACTAACATCATCATGCAAGTCCATGACGAACTGATCTTAGAAACGCCCGAAGAAGAATTAACCATGGTCCTTACAGAAGTGCCTCAACGTATGGCATCTGTAGCGACCCTTAGCGTTCCACTAATTGCTGATATAGGGTCTGGTAAAAACTGGGACCAAGCGCACTAATCAGACATGACAGCCGGGCGCGATGACAGCAGTCAAGCCCAAACCAGAAAGAAGGGCGTGTCGTGACTAACATGGATCTTTGCCTTCCGCCGCACTCGGCGGTCAACTCCTTAGAGTTTTCAGTCCCGCCCTATTCGTGTGACTGTCATGCTCATATCATTGGGCCTGTAACCCTATTTCCGCAAATCGAGGATCGATCATATAGCTCACCCGAAGCCTCCCTGGAATCGTATCAAACCTTACATCGAGAGCTAGGCATCAGGCGCGCGATCATCGTACAACCCTCTATCTATGGTTACGATAATCGAGTCACGATTAACGCGATCAGTCGGTATGGCGCCACGAGTGCTCGGGGCATTGCCGTGGTGACTCCTCAGATTTTGGATTCTGAATTAGAAACGCTTCACCTGGGCGGCATTCGTGGCGTTAGATTTAACTTATTATTTAAAGGTGGCGCCTCTTTAGAGGACTTAGAATATATCGCGCAAAAGATTGCCGGTTTTAAGTGGCACATACAGCTGCTGATTGACGTATCCCAACTTGAAGCAATCGCGTCTCGATTGCGCAAATTACCCGTTCCGGTAATTTTCGATCACATGGGGCATATGCCCACTAACCTGGGCGTTCAACATTCTGGTTTTCAGACATTAATCAACCTGATGAAAGAAGGCTGCGCATGGGCGAAAGTATCCGGCAACTACCGCATCTCGTCTGCTGGGCCGCCATACCGCGATGCCATACCGTTCGCGCAAGCTTTAATTGCTGCGTCACCAGGCCGAGTAGTTTGGGGTACTGATTGGCCCCATCCAGGCTTGTACAAAAAGATGCCCAACGATGGTGATTTGCTCGGTGCGCTCGACGATTACGCGCCATCAAGCAAGCTCAAACAAAAAATATTAGTTGATAACCCAGAAAAGCTTTATGGTTTTGATACACAACCCTTGGAGAATAAATATGAAAGATGAAGATAAACGCTCTTTTTCTATGGGTGCGTACCAACTCGATATTATTGTTCACGGGTATCCTGGAAAAAGCGTGTGTCATGGTCCTCTTGGGTTTAGCACCATCGCGCTTGTCCGCCACGAAAACTACACTGCACTTATTGATGTGGGCGGATTCGGTCAACGCTTGATACTGAACCAACGACTAAAGGACCTTGAAATAAGCCCTGAAGAAGTTACAGATGTTTTGTTAACACACTCACATTTCGACCATGCAATCAACTGGGTTAATTTTCCTAATGCGAACATCTATCTATCTCAAACAGAAATGACGTGGGCCCTGCAGCAACCCGCGGGAAAAACATACGTACCCGAACTGTATGTATCGGCGCTTCAAAATCACGCGAACCTCGCACTGATAGAGCATAACCAACAAGTTCTGCCGGGGATTAAATCTTTAATTTGTCCAGGACACACCCCCGGCAGCACAGTCTATGTCCTCGATACGGGCGACTGCGATGTCGTCTTTACGGGTGACGCGTGCAAAAATCGAGCGGAATTGGTTTCAAGAGCGGCCGATATGACCTATGACAAAACTATTACTGAAGAATCTATTAATAAAATTTGGAATGCTTGGTCTCGCCGTGACGGCGGGTTGTTAATTCCTGGCCATGACCTTCCCATGACTCTTGAGAAGGATTCGATTGAATATATTGGCACTCATCAAGCGTCCATCAAAGCTTGGCTTGACGATCAACTCAACAAAACTACCATCATCTCATTAACCCCAGACCACTAGGCGGGAACTTCACCCTTCACCGTTGTTCTATACAACTCTCTTCTATATCCATCATAGTCATTAAAGGCATGATGACAACAACCACGATTATCCCAAAGTACAAACGTATCCGGCTCCCATCTTAGTCGGCACGTGAAGGCGGGTTGGGTCACATGTTCTTTAAGAAAGCTCAGCAGACCTGCTGACTCGTCAGCGGTTAAACCCTCGATGCCGTTTGAATACGTTTGATCCACATACAACGCTCGCTCACGCGACTTTGGATGTGTGCGCACCAGCGGATGGAAGCTCCCGTCAACCATACTTTGCGTTTTCATATCGAGCTCCATTGAGCCAAATCCTTTAGTACGGCCGCCATCAACATCTTGTTTGCGTTTATCTTCGGTCTCCTTTTTAAGCTGATTAACGACACTATTCGCTGAAAAATGAATTTTCAATGGGGCAAGAAGCTGCTTCATGGTATCGCTTAAACAATTGTAAGCCAGCACTGTATTTGCCCACATGGTGTCGCCACCATAGGGTGGAACTTCTACCCCGTAGAGCATACTGACCGAGGGTGGTTGCTTCATGAATGGAGAATCAACATGCCAACCATTACCGAACACCATATCAACACGAGCGTCTGCTTCCATAATTACCGGATGAACATTACGATGACCATCAACGCCTGTTGTATAAGCATCATCTGCAAATTCACCAAAACGCAAAGAGAACGACTCTTGATCTGCATGCGAGAATTTTTGCTTTCTTAAATAAATCATTTTGTGCCTATAGAGCGCATCCTCAACCTCAAGAAATTGAGCGTCGGTAATGGCACTAATATCAATGCCCCTGATTTCGGCGCCCATTGCCGCCGCTAACGGAGTCACTGTGATATGCGAATAGCTTTGGGGGGTGTTATCGAATTTTCTAGTGGGGTGGACCTTCATCTTTTCGACTCCTTATCCTATCAAACGTTAGATTTGCGCTCCGAAGCCAAACAAATCACATGAGAAAAATCGCACCTCGACCAAAATAGTAATTACGCAATTTGATTCTAATTGATCTTCACATCTCCACCACTCGCATAGACCGCATAGAGCTTCTCATACCGACCTTTTTGCTTCATCAACTCATCGTGAGTACCGATTTCCACTATCCGGCCTGAATCCATAACAATAATTCTATCAACCTTTTCTATTGTAGAGAATCGATGAGCAATAATAATGGTTGTTCGACCCTGCCTGAGTCGCTCAAATGCCTCTTTCACAAGATTTTCTGAAGTAGCGTCAAGCGCCGATGTGGCCTCATCCATAATGACGATGGGGGCGTCTTTAAACAGCGTACGAGCAATCGCTATTCGCTGCCGTTGACCACCTGACAATTTCATTCCTTTCTCACCCACACCCGACTCGAAGCCGTCTGCGAGTTTATTGATAAATTCTCTTGCAAATGCACCATCAGCGGCATCTATGATCCGTTGCGGTTCAGCTTCGGCCGCAGATCCATAAATAATATTAGCTACTACCGAATCATTGAATAGCGAAACTTCTTGACTCACCAATGCGATATTGGAACGCAGATTCTTCAAAGAAATGGCTGCTATTTCCTGACCATCAACAAGTACTCGACCTTTTGTTGGGGAAAAAAATCGCGGCAACATGTTTGCCAAGGTCGTTTTTCCGCTTCCAGAACTGCCGACGATAGCCACGCTCTCCCCCGGCCTAATTGTTAAGTCAATCTCCTCAAGCGCGTAAACATCAGCACCGGGATATTTGAATGACACGCGATCAAAAATGATCTCCCCACGGACCGATTCTAGCTCGACTGTTCCTGCGTCCTCCTCCGACTCTTCATCGATGAGGCCGAAGACACTTTCACAAGCAGCCAAACCTCTTTGTAAGTGCTCCATGATGCCTGTCAGTCGTTTTATGGGTGACGTCAGCATCAACAGTGCGGCCAAATAAGATACGAAACCCCCCACAGTAATTTCACCCGCCCGCACTTGACCCATTACGTGGTAAATGACAACAGCAGTAGCAATGGAGGCTATGAGTTGAACAATCGGCACATTTGCCGCTACAGCCATTGTCTGCTTCATTAATAGTCTGCGTAACTTATTACTCGCTTCAAAGAAGCGGCTACGTTCGGCTTCCTGTCCATTGAAAATTTTAACGACTTTATTGCAATCGATTGACTCCTGAACGACCTCAGTAACTGTGCCAACTGACTCCTGAGTTTCTCGACTTGCCCAACGTAACCGACCATTAAAATATCGCACGACAAGTGCTATCGGCGGCAGCATAATTAGCGATATAAGCGTTAACTTCCAATCAAGGTAAATGAGGTAACCTAGGAGCCCGATAACGGTGAGCGAGTCTTTAACGAATACGGTGATAACTTGGGTCGCGGCATATTGGACCAACGAGACATCGAATGTAAATTTAGATAGTTGACTCCCAGAACTATGTTCGTGAAAATACTTCAGTGGTAAAACGAGTATCTTCTCAAACATCTCCTCTCGCAGATCCATAACCATTTTGTTCCCGACCCATGCACTCGCATACTGGGCAATGAACCCGCCAACCCCTCGGACTAAAAAAATCAGGACAAGGGCAATTGGTGTCCATGACATCAACGAAGGGTCTTTATCAATGAAGGTGCCATCTAAAAACGGCTTAATCACGACCGGCAGTGCGACTTCTGTAGTCGCTGCGAGTATCATCCCGAGAATCGATATCCCAAACACTAGTTTGTAAGGCATGAGATAGCCCAACAAACGAAAATAAAGGTGAGACCTCTTTTCTTTTTCCATCGGTCGCAATTTAACAGACCCCGACAAAAACGACCAGCGTTGTTGGGGTCCGCTTAAACGTCAGTCGAGGGTTAAGATCCTGAGCTCATTGGCCAAATGCGTAGTTCGCAGTTAGAAATATGGATCGCTCAGGCAGGGGGAAAAAATTAAATGCATCATTGCCGACGGTAGTACTATTAACCGCAAACGTGAAATACTCTCGGTTTAAGGCGTTATTCACGTTAACTGCCAACGTCCATGGTCCCGCATTCTTTCTGATGTTGAGATCAAGAACAGAATAACTCGGTATTTTCCTTCCAAAGGAATTAATTTCATCATTAGTCATAAACTGGTCGCCCGTGTAATTTAGTTTCGCGCCTACCATATAGTTTTTAGCAAGGCCTAAATCCGCTGAGAGTCCAATTTTATTTCGTGGCACTAACGGAATATCCTTGTTCGCGAGCGAAACTCCACTGCGCTCGCCATTTAAAAATTTAGGCTGGATATAGGAATAATTACCCTTAACCAACAAACGTTCATCTCGCCAAGTCGTTTGAAGCTCGATTCCACGTCTTTGCGTGACTGAATAATTGGTATTTACAAATGCAACCGGGTCTAATCTAATTTCATTTCGAGTATCCGTTTGAAATATGCTGGCACTCAAAAAGGTTTGATTCCTCGCCAGGCTCACGCCAATTTCGTGCGTATAACTAACCTGTGGCTCTAAAAAAAGGAAAGTTCTATCATTTTCAAAGGTGTCATTGTTAAAAGCGTCCACGAACACTTCGTCTGAATTAGCCACGCGGAAGGCACGGCTGGTACTGACCTCAATATTTACTCCACTCTCCATAGAGTACGTAGCTCCTAGATCGTAGGCATTATTTTTTAGTTTCTGAGATGTTGGCCTAGCGGCATTATTGGTCGTGCCAAAAGAAGTTGGGGCAGCCGCATCCACAGCGTCATTAGCCTCACCATCCTGTTGTTCGTGTCGAAAACCCAAAACCGCGGTAAGCTGTTCCGTAACGCCGAAAGTGCCTCGGCCATAGACTCCTATATTCGTCTGATCTAAGTCAGCCACTCCAAACGGTTGTGTCAAAATTGTGGTGGGATTAGTTGCGCGTGTATGGGTTCGATCCCACTTGAAATAATCTAGCCCGAAAATAAATTCACTACCGTTTAAGAAGTCTGCGGCGTTATATTTGGCACGGGGCGAAAATTGCCATACTTCCGTTTTAATATTTGAGAATTGCTGAGAGCTCTCGGAGAATAAACTAGAATCACTATCCCGCAACGAGAGCTCCTCAATCATGGTCCACTTCCCCATGTCTTGCATCAATGAGAGTGTCGCGTTATTGCCATCGAGCGAAGTAAAGTCATTCTTAGAGTCTGAGGATTTCCGGTCAACTGAACTAATAGGAGCTCCACCGTCAGGATTAATACCTAGATCTCCTGGAATCCTCAATTTTTGTCTATCGGCGCCAGCGGAAAATGTCAGTGTGTTTACATCACCAAACCACTGATAATCTAATTTGGCGACAGAGCGTCTCTCCTCATTATTCTCCCGATAATTATCGGAATTATAACGTTGCCCAAAGACCCAAAGGCCCGCATTGTCCCCTGACGTGGTGCCTGAAATGTCCATTGCACGGGTCCCAAATGAGCCTAAATCGGTGCGTACATTTACACTTCTTTCGTTCGGCTTTTGTCGTTTCGTAATGACATTTATATAACCTGCCGTTGCACCGGCTCCATAAAGAACGCCGCCAGACCCTTTCACAATCTCGATACGGTCAATACTGTCGAGCGGAATTGACGACCAGTTAACAGAACTTAGGTCATTGTTCTTAATCCTCACTCCGTTAAGCAACACAAGAGTGTTCTCGTCTCCCACCGCACCATATCCCCGAATGTCAATTGCTGCTGATTGGGTACCATTACCAAAGAAATTATTTACTAACGATAATCCGCTGTGGGACGACAGAAACTCCGGCAGACTTTGGTGTCCTGCCGCCTCAATCTGGTTAGAAGTGATTATTTCCATTCCCAAGGGTGCCCGTGAAGACTTCTCCTCAAAGCGGTCCACCGTAACCGAAACGGGGTCAATGTTTATTTGTTCCTGAGCGTATGTAGGACTTGTCACTAAGGCGCAAGCCAACAAGGGAATAGCAAAGGAAAACCTTGCCTGTATAGGATAGTTCATTGAAGACCTCATAAAGTAATTTTGCACCCGCCGTGCAAAGTTAAACAATGTGCCGACAAGTCGGCACAACCACACATTCAGTGGCCGGTCTCCGGGCTCACAAGTAATACCTTCACACCTTTCCCATAATACAATAGTGAGTACTCACATTATGGGTGGCTCAGTAGTTTATGGACTACTGATGTAAAGTTCACGCTTGTTTACCGTTGCGGGGGCAGCACAGGGTTCGCCCACATTTCAGGTTCACCTGTTTCCCGATTATCCCGTTTGCTCTGGAAAGAGCGTACAGGCACCACTACCCATAGTTTACACGTTATACAATGCCGATATCATGAAACGTTTCTCAGTTGACTTTTTAGCGGCGTCCCCTATAGTTTGTTGATGCACGCTCAACTCAAGTCCCTAGAACAAAAATTAGAGGAATTAATCCGCCTCACACACAACCTCAGAGGGGAGAACTTCGCCCTGCGTCAAAAGCTCGTGTTAGTCGAGAATGACAGACAAGAATTAAAAAAAAGGGTGGACATTGCCGCCACGAGGTTAACGGCATTCATAGAGCGTAAGAAGGAAGCGAGCATCGCATGACCGCACCAACGATGCTAGAAGTGAAAATTCTTGGAAAACCCATGCGGTTAAGTTGTGACGAGGCAGAAAAAGATGCGTTACTCAATGCCGTCGCATTACTGAATGATCAGATCCAAGAAATTCGAGAAAGCGGAAAAATTGTTGGTTCTGATAGAATCGTAACAATGGCGGCTCTGAATATTTCCAACCAATTGCTCACCCTGCGAACTCACGGTATCAATCTGGATGAGTTACGAGGTAGAATTACTAGCATGAATAAACAAATTGACACCGTTTTAAATGACCAAGAGAAGCTCTGTCTCTTATACACATCTCCGAGCCCACGAGACAGGCAGAAATCTCG
>OJFL01000718.1_pt1 | contig 15412 bp, 10 predicted proteins | sample 1594131 | NCBI WGS metagenome assembly OJFL01 (sample SAMN05416782, study PRJEB24817) | seawater metagenome | isolation source: Sea water | place: Canada:Atlantic | collected 2013-07 | reverse complement strand
GATTTCTGCCTGTCTCGTGGGCTCGGAGATGTGTATAAGAGACAGCTGGAATGGCTTGTTGACCTGCGTATTTTTCGGCGCTGGTGGCAGGACGAATTTGATCTCTTTCGGTAACAAACTGAATGTTTGAGTCGGTTTCGTCGCTGTTTACAAACTGGCGGAACCGTTTAAGCGCCTCAGGCGATTCAATGGTGGTTTTCCATTCGCACTGATAGCTGTCGGTAATATGTTGCATTTGAGCCTCAAGGTCGTCACAAATACCAAGCGAATCGTCGATAACCACCGACTTGAGGTAGTCCAACCCACCTTCAAGGTTCTCCATCCACACCGAGGTGCGCTGAAGCCGATCGGCAGTTTTTGTGTAAAACATCAGCACGCGGTCGATGTATTTCACCAGTGTTGCGTCATCTAAATCGGTGGCGAATAGGTCGGCATGGCGTGGCTTCATGCCACCATTACCGCAGACGTAAAGGTTCCAACCGTTTTCCGTTGCAATAATGCCAATGTCTTTCCCTTGAGCCTCTGCGCATTCACGTGTGCATCCCGATACTCCAAATTTAATTTTATGCGGTGCACGTAGGCCCTTATAGCGGTTTTCTAAATCGATAGCTTGGCCAACTGAGTCTTGCACACCAAACCTACACCACGTGCTGCCCACACAAGATTTAACTGTACGTAACGACTTCGCATAGGCATGTCCGGTCTCAAAACCACCGGCCACTAATTTTTGCCAAATTGCAGGGAGTTGCTCTACGCGTGCGCCAAATAAGTCAACGCGCTGACCGCCTGTAATTTTGGTGTAAAGGTTGTATTCTTTTGCAACTTCGCCCAATAAAATGAGCTTATCTGGAGTAATTTCACCACCAGCTACCCGCGGCACAACAGAGTAAGTGCCGTCTTTTTGCATGTTGCCCAAATAAGTATCGTTAGTGTCTTGAAGTGGCTGGTGCGCCTGACGAAGAATATAATCGTTCCATACCGACGCAAATATCGATGCTGCGGCCGGTTTACAAATTTCGCAGCCCAACCCTTTACCATGCTTCTCAAGCAGCTCGTCAAACGTCTCAATATTTTCTACTTGAATAAGGTGATAGAGCTCTTGGCGAGTGTGATTGAAATGTTCGCAAATGGCTTTAGATACTTCTACGCCCCGTTTCTCTAGTTCGGCATCGACAACGTTTTTAAGTAATGCCGAACATCCTCCGCAGCCCGTACTCGCTTTTGTGCACGACTTTATATCGCCTAAAGAGCAACTGCCGCTTTCGATAGCCTCGACAATATCGCCTTTAGATACGTTGTGACATGAACAAATAGTGGCGCTATCGCCAAGGGCATCGGCCCCTAACAAGGGCTTTTCCCCTGAGGAAGGTAATATCAGTGCTTCTGGCGCGTCGGGCAGCGCAATGTTGTTTAGGGCATATTGCAACAAGGTATCGTAATCGCTGGTATCACCGATAAGCACCGCACCTATTACTTGGGTTTTGGTTTCATCTACAACAAGCTTTTTGTACACGCCTGCAGGTTGGTCGTGGTAGGTGTATACCAACGCCCCTGGAGTTTTGCCGTGAGCATCGCCAATAGACCCCACTTCAACACCCATTAGCTTGAGCTTGGTGCTCATATCCGCACCTGCAAATTCGCCCTCACTGTTGGTAAGACTTGCAGCGGCGGCGCGAGCCATGGCGTACCCTGGAGCTACTAAGCCGTAAATACGATTTTCCCACAATGCGCATTCACCAATCGCGTACACGTTAGGATCGGAGGTTATACATTGATTATCGATAACGATACCGCCGCGTTCACCCACTACTAAATCAAATTCACGGGCTAACTGATCACTAGGTCGTATACCGGCAGAAAATAACACCATATCGGTCTCAAGATGTGAACCATCAGAAAATTTCATTCGGTAGCGGCACTGCTCGCCAGCCTCGATGACTTCCGTGGCTTTTTGTGTATGTACTTGTACGCCGAGCGCTTCAATTTTATCTTTAAGCAGTGTGCCTCCCATTGCATCAAGCTGCACCGCCATTAACTGTGGTGCAAATTCAACCACATGTGTTTCTAGACCTGCTGATTTAAGCGCGTTTGCTGCTTCAAGCCCAAGTAAACCACCGCCCACAACAACGCCTATTTTACTTTGTGCTGCAGAGGCACTGATAGATTCAAGATCTTCAATGGTGCGATACACCAAACAATGTTCCTGCTCGTTGCCGGGAATAGGGGGCACAAAAGGGTAAGAACCTGTCGCCAGCACGAGTTTATCGTAGGGGTATGAAGTACCGTCTTTAGTTGTCACGACTTGATGGGTACGATCAATATTAGTTACCCACGCACCGGTAACTGCATTTACACCCCACTGCTGATACGTTTTTTCGTCGGTAAGCGCTAAATCGGCTGCAGTTTTACCCGTAAAGTACGACGATAGATAAACGCGGTCGTAAGCTAAACGGCCCTCTCCACTTAACACGGTAATATGATAGTCAGCTTTGCTGTTAATAAGTTGCTCAACAAAGTGATGGCCAACCATACCGTTGCCAATTATCACTATGCGTTGTTGCTGCTGTGAGGAAAGCGTCATCTCGTTCACCTTTATTTAAAGCAAAAAAAGCCCGCAACCATTCCTGGTTGCGGGCTTCATTGCCTGATTAAGTACTGTATTAATTGTGTTGTTACTCGATGATACCTAGGTACCTAGTCGAGACTATGAAAATAATAATACAAGTATAGTGCCAATGCTTTTCATCACTATATTACAAAGACTTAGCCGTATAGCTTTGGCGTAGACCCAGTGATATCGCACCATTAGAAAGCAAAAAAGATTATTTATGGTGCATTAGCGTAGTACTGAATAACTCACTGCCTTTACGCAGCTGGAGCCGCTCGCTAAGTATAATGAACAACGAACACAACAATGAGCAATACCAGCAATACGCCAGACACGGTTTGCCATGCCCGCACTGGATGTTGCTCCATCAGGGGCAAGCTTTTACGGTAAGACGGATTAGGGTGATTTAAGTCGTATAGAAATTCAGACAAGCTCGGATAGCGTTTCGACGCTTTAGGATGACAAGCCCGTTTCAGCGCTTCGTCAACCCACATAGGGACAGCAACATTTCGTTGTAGCAGACTGATATAGCGCAATTTAAGTAGCCCTGCGTAGTTGCTCTTCTTGGCAACGTTACTGTTAAAGGGGTACTCGCCACTTAATAAAAAATATAAGACCACTGCTAAAGAAAATTGATCAGCGCTTTCATCAGGCCACAGCCCTACAAAGTATTCCGGAGCGGTGAACAATAGATCGCCAGGAATGCCAAGCTGCTCATCACTTTGCGAAACATGATAACCCGCTATGCTCGCGGCACCAAAGTCTACCAGTGTAATTTTACCGTTTTCATCAACCATGATGTTATCCGGTTTGATATCTTGATGAAGCACGTCTTGCCGATGCAGTGCCGTTAGGCCGCTAACGATTTGCGCACTCCAGTCTCGAACCTCAGAAAGAGAGACACTACCAACGTCGTCTCGATATTGGCGTAAACTTATTCCGGGTGTGTACGCCATGGCAATATAAAAGTAATGTCGTAAAAAAGGGGACGTGTAATTTTTAAGGACATTGTCATGTTGGACGCGCGCACCAACCCATTCTTCTTTCACCACTTCATCTAAAAAGCTCTCGTTATCGTGCATCGACTTTGCAGGAATTTTTAACACTGCCTGATAATTGTGGAGATTATGCTTAGCAAGAAAAACCAGACTGCGTTCACTGGTATATAACTGCCGCTGTATTGTCCAATCGTCTATGACATCGTTTGATTTGGGCGTATCTAAAAAAGGAAGGAAGCCATTTGAGGCATAATGTACTTTCTCTTCCTTGGCAATGGATAGTACCTCAAGCAGCACTACAGTGACGTTATCGTCGCAATCTGCATTCAGTGCTGCTTGCGCTATGTGCTGTGCACTCAAGTCGATACTAGACGTATTATGCTGATGTATTGCGTACCATGTTTTTGGTGACAAGGTATCCGCTATGCCATCTGTCATCAATACAAATGTATCGCTAGGCGCAAGCGTTAGGATCGCCATATCAATGCTTAAGTTAGGCCGAATACCGAGGGCATTACTTAAATAAGTATTTTTACCCTCGCCGGCTTCTCGGTGTTGGCGGGTGCAAAGCGTTACTTCACCGCGGTGTACGTGATAGATGCTGCTATCACCACAATGCAGTAACACCGCAGACTGTCCTTTCAAAATGACTGCACTAAAGGTACAGACATAGCCTTTATCAAGGTTTTCAAAATAAGGGCTTTGTTGGTTTTTTATGTAAAGCTCGGTGTTTATGGTACGCAGTACGTGTTGTGCCGCCCTCGACAAAGACCACACATTGCTCGTTCGTGAGAATTCACGAACGAACGTTTCAACGGCGAAGTTGCTTGCATACTGACTAACCTGACTACTACTTATTCCATCAGACACAACAGCGATAGCATCGAAATTTGCAGATAGCGAAAAATCAGGCACCACCACACAATGGTGGTCCTGATTAATCGGTTTTGTGCCTTTATTCGAAAAGGCACCATGGCGAAGGGTGATCACGGCTTATACTTTGTCATTCACTTTTGCTGCAAGCACCGTTTTGTTGCTAGCACCTGTAGCAATAACGCGTTTAGGGGCAGTGCGCACATGCGTAGAATAAATAGTCAAACCAGTAAACGCTAAGCCTCCCACTAAATTACCCAGTGCGGTAGGAATTTCATTCCAAATAAAGTAATCCATCACAGAGAACTCGCCACCCATAATTAAGCCGAACGGAAACAAAAACATGTTAACCACCGAATGCTCAAACCCCATGAAGAAGAACAGCATGATAGGCATCCACATAGCCAACACTTTACCGCTTACGTGAGTAGATATCATTGCACCAACAACACCAAGCGATACCATCCAGTTACACAACATGCCGCGAATAAAAATAGAAAACCAGCCTGCAACGCCGTGCTCTGCATACCCTAACGTTCTCGCTTCACCGATACCCGCCACCTTAGCCGCTATAGCACCACCATCAATGTTGTAGCCCATGGTAAATACAAACGACATCATAAATGCCACGCACAGCGCACCTGCAAAGTTACCTAAAAACACCAACCCCCAGTTACGTAAAATCTGCGGCCATGTCACGCCAGGTCGTTTTGCCAACCAGGCTAATGGAGTAAGCACAAAAACACCGGTAAGTAGGTCAAACCCCATGAGGTACAGCATACAAAAACCAACAGGGAAGAGTATTGCACCAATCAAAAACACCCCTGTTTGAACCGCTATGGTTATTGCAAAAACCGCGGCTAACGCCAAAATGGCCCCCGCCATAAAAGCGCGAATTAATGTGTCGCGAGTAGACATATATATTTTGGATTCGCCAGCATCAACCATCTTGGTTGCAAATTCAGAAGGAAGTAAATACGCCATGCTTGATCACCTTTTCTATTGATATTAATTCCTTAGAAACATTCTTTACCTAAATTTCAGGTACAAAAAAGCGCCCGCTCTTATTTCCTAGAAAATAAGTTGCGGACGCCTTTATCCGAATATTGTTCTTAAACAATCTGCATTGTTCACAAAAAGTAAAACAATATTGATGCCAATATTGAGGCACAAATCTTTAAATGAAATTCTCTTCTATAACAGGCAATTACTCAACGCTAAGAATAAATGTGTTCGATATACCCCCCATCGTTTGCACCTGTCTCGAGAAAAAGCGCACTAATTTGGAGCATTATGTAGTGCAATCTCTTTGCTTGCTTTTGTGAACAGTCCATTATTTTTAAGCAAGCTAGTAAATAGTGGCGTCCAGCTACTTACGTAGATTATATCGATGTGAATCCCTTGCAGTTTGATTGAAGGGAACAACATTTGCATATCCTATGTATCTCTTTTCTGGATACTTCACGATGGGCCATCATAGCGATATCACAAAGCGGTTTTTTTTATTAGCCAAGCATCAAGAAATACAGGCACTGCGACACTTATCATCAAATTGCAAAATAGTGAAAGCGGTAACGGAGATGATTCATCAACTGCAGCGCGAGCGCGGTATGAGCAATGTATTTCTATGTTCACGAGGTGAACGTTTTGCAACCCAAAGGGCACAACAAGAAACCGCAAGTGAGATGAGTGAGAAAACCCTTCGCAGCTTGCTTAACGCTTTATACCTATCTAATTCTGACAATGGACTTACCATGCGATTGGTTACTACCATTACATTTGCGTTGCAAGGTATAGACAACCTTAAGGATTTACGCAGCAAAGTGGCGATGCAGCAACTCACACCAACCGAATCGACCAATGCATTTTGTCGCCTAATTGCCGCGTTGATTGATGTGATTTTTGAAGCCGCCGACGTTGCAAACGATCCTGCTATCACTCGACTTTTAGTAGCGCTATTTAATTTTATTCAAGGTAAAGAGTATGCGGGACAAGAGCGCGCTTGTGGCGCAATTGGGTTCTCTTCGAGCCACTTCCAGCAATCTTTGTGCGATCGAATTACAGCACTGACAGACTCACAAAATCACTCGTTTGAGACGTTTAGTAAATTTGCCGATGACACAGAACTTTCTATGTGGCAGCAACAACTAGAAAGTGACCACGCCCAACACCTGAGCCGACTACGTAAAATGATTTGCGAGCTTGGCGAGACAGACACTTGCACCGCTGAGCTCAGCGAAATTTGGTATGACATAGCCACATTGCGAATTGACGCGATGCAAGACATAGAGGAACACATTACCGATAGGCTGATAGAAAAAGCAACACTTAGAATTGCTCAAGCCGAGGAGGAACTGCATAACAACGAACTGCTGATTGCTTCTTTAAATAGTAGTCCTTCCATTGAAGATACGCAAGTTTCAATGATTTACGATAGTACCGTTAGGGGTCTCTCGATGGCAGATACGAATAGTGAGGCAGGAATTACCTCAACATCACTCTCTGTAAACAAATCCTTTTACGATTTAATTCGTCAACAGGCTCAACACATTCAAGATATTGCTAATGAACTAAACGGAGCCAAACAAGCCCTAAATGAGCAAAAAGCAATTGATAGAGTAAAGCTACTATTGATGCAGCAAGGGAAGCTAAGTGAGAACCAGGCTTATAAAAAACTGCAAACTGCAGCAATGGAACAAAACATACGCATAGCCGAGTTAGCACAACGCATGCTCAACAACATCCGCTAATAAGCAGCTCTTAAGAAAAAACGTATGACAAAAAACATGACTCCACCCTCGTTGTTACGACTAGAAGACGCGGTCAAAATAATGGCGAATGCAGCAAAAACAAGCCCTGTAGAGCCAACTAAAGAATCGCTCAAATTACGTTACGCTGTAAATAGAATTGTAGCGAAGGATATTATTTCAGCAATAAACATACCTCTTAACGATAATGCTGCAATGGACGGCTACGCCCTCAAGGCCTCAAATTTAGCTGACGACAAAATATTTAAAGTTGCAGGCACTGCATACGCTGGTAATCCCTACACTAAACCGCTGGCGACTGGTGAGTGCGTGCGCATCATGACAGGTGCTGAAATTCCACCTAATGCTGATGCCGTGATAATGAAAGAGCGCGCTACAGTGACCAGCGACTCTGGTGTCAGTTTTACAGGTAAAGTGTCTTCAGGTGCGAATATCAGAAAGCGAGCAGAAGGTGTTGCTGCGGATTCTGCTGTAATTACAAAAGGCACTCGCCTTACTCCCCGTCATTTAGCGCTTATTGCATCTATAGGCGTCTCTAGCGTTGACGTCTTTAAAAAATTAACGGTGGGCGTATTTGCAACGGGTAATGAGTTAGTAGAGCCGGGTACCCCCTTACGGCCCGGGCAGAACTATGAAAGCAATCGAGTATCGGTATCATTGCTTTTAGAGCAACTTGGCGTCAATGTAATCGACTACGGAATTATTCCAGATGATCAGCATCAATTGCGCGAAACACTACGTAGTGCTGACGCTCGTTGCGATGTCGTAATAAGTAGTGGCGGAATCTCCGTAGGCGACGCTGACTATATGAAAGAGATAGTCAACCAAATGGGCAACATACTCTTTTGGAAAGTCGCTATAAAGCCAGGCAAACCTTTTACATTCGGCAGACTCACTCACTCGTGGTTTTGCGGTTTACCCGGAAACCCCGTTGCGGCTTTTGTTATTCTTGAACAACTAGTTTCTCAGTTTATTAAAGCACTACAGCAAACACATGGATTGGGCGTTCCCGTGTTCGACGCTATTGCCAATGTTGATATCGAGAAAACAACCGGAAGAGTAGACTGTCAGCGAGGATATTTTACGACATCGCAAGACGGGGTGTTGAAAGTAACGCCAAACGAACAACAAAGCTCGGCCGTATTACTATCGCTTACACAAGCGAATTGTTACATAGTGCTGGATCACGAATGTGATGGCGTTAAAAAAGGGCACAGCGTCAGAATTCAACCCTTTAGTAATGTTTAAATTGACGAGAAGCGCGAGTATAGTAAGTATTTAAGCTATTTACTACCCCTGTTACAGCTGTCTTTTTGACTAGCGAAGTTTGTTGGAATGTCGAATTGTGTCAGTTTTGTATGACGTGTTAGTTTGCAATGTTATGCGCAGATGGTCTATTGGTGCAGAAAATGGGAAATTAGAGCGCGAGTGCGTCCACCATGTAATAGCGTTTTAATTTCATTCTTGCAGTTAAGGGAACCTACGCCCCAAAGTTGAAGTCACGTTGAATATTGAATACTCGCCTTAAACGCTGTGCCCACGTCATGCGCTTGGCATGATAAGGCTTATCAGTTTGGGTATCTTCTTTATTAATAAGTTTAGGACTATCCCAGCCTCGCTGGGAAGCGGTGACTTGCGCTCGAAGGTTGCTATTGGGCGCGAATACGCCAAAAAATCGGGTTAAGTTAAGTCTTGGTGGTGGAATGAGTGCGGCTAGTTTGCCGATAAAGTCGATAGGGTGAAAGAATACATGAGTCGTACCGTCTCGATAGTGGGTGTCATATATGTACTTTATTATAGTGCGCAGTTACAGGTGAATCGAAGACAGCTTTAGCCTAATGCCTTTTTAATCGCTGTTACGCAACTTTAATTCCCCCCACCGTGTAAACCTGTTGCCGAAGTGCAACATTTTCCCATCTCTTTTATTTTCACTCGTTCAAAAATGTTATTAAGGTATTGAAATTATTGGCTATTTTATTTTTGGCGCAATAATTGATAACAATTTATATTGATAAAACACATATTTAGGACGTTTACTGGTTACAGTCAGTCAACCAGCAAATAAAAAACAAATAGCCTAAGAATGAGCGAAAGCAAAGAAAAGCGTTGTGGATGAAGCTCCAACGTTCAACTATTTCAACAGCGTTTCTAAGCTGCGGGCAATAAAAAAGGTACTTCTATGAAAAAGTCTAAACTATCTTCTCTGGCACTCTTCAATAAGAGTATTAAGTATACAATTTACTTGCCACTCGTTGTCGCTACCAGCGCAGTCTTGAGTGCATGTGGAGGTTCTTCTGACGATTCTTCTGATGTATCACCTACAACCACAGGCTTCTCTCTTGCCGTTTCTGATGCGCCAGTAGACAGTGCGTCAGAAGTTGTGGTTGTGTTCGATGAGGTTGAGCTTACTGGTGACGGAGCGCCCATTAGATTTGATGTACAAGACGAGAATGGAGATCCTCGCAGCATTGACTTATTAACGTTGCCCGGCAGTCAATTTGAGACCATTGTTGCAGAAACAGCGATTCCTACAGGCGCTTACAGCCAGCTAAGGCTTAGCGTAACGTCAGACTCGTATATCGTGACAGAAGAGGGCACATTTCCTATTCGTGTCCCTAGTGGTGAATTGAAGCTCGATGGTTTCACCGCTCAGCCAGGTTTTGACGCCGCCTACACCGTAGAGTTTGATTTAAGAAAAAGTTTGGTCGATCCAGTCGGACAGCCTGTCATTATGCTGAAGCCAAGGGGCGTACGGCTAGTTCTTAACGATGATGTTGGGACATTGGAAGGAAGCATAGCCCCAACATTACTCGACGATGAACAATGTGCATCAAAAATGGATTTGTTTACGGGCAATGCCGTTTATCTCTACGAAGGCGAACAAAGCTCAATCAATAGCTTAGGCGACGATGCGGATGAAGGTGCAGATGACAGCGAAGTGCGTCCATTTGCTATTGTGCCAGTTACCTATGACGACGTTACGCAGGCATATAATTTTACAGCAGGTTTTGTTCCCCAGGGCGAGTATACCGCAAGCTTTTCGTGCTCGGCTTTATTTGACGAGCCGGAAACTGATGAAGATGAAGTAGACGGTTTCTCTCTCCAGACCCTCGATATTACAACTGTGGTTGCAGGTGAAACTACTACGCTCGACATAGAATAGCCCTAAAAAGGCTTTAATGGTTTGCGTGCAAAGGACTGTGCGCCTTTTATGTCAGTAAGCCTGAAACCTTGTTTGTTGGTCGAAGGGATTGAGCTTTAGAGCTTTAAAAGTTGTTTTTAACTATCAACAAGTACGTTAATACACCTACTGCCGTTAAGCTGCGAGTAGGTCACAACCACTATGATAAGGAGAAGCAATGTCGACATCAGACAACTACAGCCCACCGAAAGTATGGTCGCAAGATGAAGATGATGGTAATAAATGGGCCAGTATCAATCGTCCTGTTTCTGGCGCGACTCACGACAAAGAACGTGAAACAGGCAATCATGGTTTTCAACTTTATTCTTTAGCCACGCCCAACGGACAGAAAGTCACCATTATGCTGGAAGAGTTGTTGGCGGCTGGTGTCAGTAACGCAGAGTATGACGCTTGGTTAATTAATATCGGTGAGGGCGATCAATTTTCTTCAGGCTTTGTGGACGTAAACCCAAACAGTAAAATTCCCGCGTTAGTAGACACAACGACAACGCCGGAAACAAAGCTCTTTGAATCGGGCTCTATATTGATGTATCTGGCCGACAAGTTCGATATGTTTATACCCAAAGAGTCCCATGAAAAAGTGGAATGCATGAACTGGTTGTTTTGGCAGGTGGGCAGCGCGCCTTATCTTGGTGGCGGGTTTGGTCACTTTTATAGTTACGCGCCATATCCAATGGAATACCCGATTAACCGTTTTACCATGGAAACGAAGCGACAGCTTGATGTGTTAGACAAGCATTTGGCTAATAATGAATATACGGCAGGAAGTGAGTACAGTATTGCAGATATAGCTATCTGGCCATGGTACGGGAACCTTGTACTGGGCAATTTGTACGATGCTGCTACATTCCTTAAAGTTCATGAGTATCAGCATTTGCTCAACTGGGCTCAAAAAATAGAACAGCGAGCGGCCGTAAAGCGAGGGCGTATTGTCAACCAAACCTGGGGCGAGGACGGACAGTTAGCAAACCGCCACAGCGCAACAGATCTGGATAACGCATTAAAACAGTAGTACTAACTATCGTTAAAGGTATACAGGTCAAGCGCACTCTGTAATAAATAAGCGTCGCTTGCTAAATGAGCGTCGCTTGCTAAATGAGTGTCGCTTGGCTTTTGTAATATGCGCGTTTAAGGGGAGTAAGGTCCCAGTCTTTGAGTTCAACTTCAAAGGAAAAGTCTCCCACATCTCCCTGCCAGTTTTGGTCGGGTTCGGCAGGCCAAGTTTTCATAAATACAAACTTTCCTCGCAAACAGTGCAGTACGTCCACCGACTCTTCTCCAGAGGATGAATGGTAACGTGTTTCGCTTATCACGCTGCCTTCTTGGCAAGGCGAATCAAAAAATATAAACCCTCTGAAGCGACCTGCATCGCTAATGGTAACAAGGGCGGCATATTTATCGTTGCTATATACTTTGCGTATTGCCGGCAATTCACCTTCTACATACTTAATTTGCAACCTAAGTGCTTCGTTATACCACTCCCATCCTTGACTGCCCATGTAGGTGAGCTCTTCCTTTTTGCTGTGGGCACGCCAAACAGTCTGGTAGGAATATGCAGCACTGATGATTATGGTGGCAACAATAAATAAAAAGGTCGCAATTAATAGCGTTCGAGATGTGGTGAGGCGCATAAACTAACAGCCCTTTAATAGCGTTATGATTTTGATAACCAAATAGTCTTTACGTTAATCGCATAAAGACGGTTTGCCACGAGCAAAAGCTAAAGGGAATTTAATTAACGTGGTAAAGAAAGCCGAGGGATTCGCCCTCGGCACGAATTCAACATTGTGCCTATTGTCGTTTTTGTATTCGCCGCATAATAAGTGCTTAGATTATTGGGTTGCGGCTATGGCGTAAACGTGAAGTCTAATTGCTTGCAGCGCACGGTCTTTCCAGGGTAAGGAATAAGAAGTTTTCTGCCCGTCAGACCGTGATTCTGCAGCAGAAGAATTGTAGGCAAAAATACCTGTATCGTTTAACGAAATAAAGCCATGGATAAGAGCTAATATGTGGCTTGCACTTGCACTGCCTTTCTCTGGAGTTGGAGACTTTTTATGTATAGGAAGTGTCAGTGACGAAAGTTTGTGTGTAATTTGATTAAATGCCGTAGCTGCTTCTTCGGATGGTGTGCATTCATGTGCAGTTGGGTTGAATACAAGTCGATAGTAAGCATTATGAGTCACTGAGAAATCGAGTAGCCGTTCGCTTGCTTCAAGAATTTTATCGGAATCTGTTTTCCCGGTTACTCCCTCTATTTCATTAAGCAGTAACTCACAGCTTTTTATGTAAAGTGCATTGAGTAAACCTTGCTTACCTTTGAAGTGACTATAAATTCCAATAGTTGATAGCCCAGCTCCCTGGGCTACTGTTCTTACGCTAAGTGCCTCTAAACCGCGTTCTTCAAATAAGGCTGTGGCAGCCGCTACAATTTTTTCTTTGTTGTGCATAAAAGCAAACCATCCAATAAACAGTGGGATACAAATCGACAAGTAATGTCATAACACAGTTATGGTTATAGGATGGAATTTTAAGGTTTGCCTTTTTTGAAGTATTGGTAAGCTTTACTAAGCATCAGTTCGTCATTTTACACAGATAGCGTAAATACTTTTGAATTGCGCTGGAAATTATAAAGCTCCTTTTTAACTTCCGGTAATGCACTTATATCAGCTGGCTCAAACCCTTGTTCTAAAAACCAATGAGCAGTAACCGTGGTGAGAACGAATATACTGTTAATACCGGCTTCTTTGGCTCGTGAACGTACCTCTTCGAGTATCCGTTCTCCTCGGTTTTTACCGCGGTAGTCTGGATGGGTTGCCACACACGCAAGCTCTGCACATTCATCTTCTGGATATAAATATAGTGCGGCACACGCGATAATCATTCCATCTCTTACAATGATAATGAATTGGTTAATTTCGTTTTCTAAGCGCTCTCGAGAGCGTTTTACAAGTACGCCACTGTCTTCTAGCGGTTTGATGAGATTAAGTATGCCGCCTACATCTTCTATGGTAGCTGCGCGCAACTGCTCATAGTGGTGCTCCATAACCAAAGAACCCGTACCGTCTCGGGTAAATAGTTCCTGAAGCAACGCGCCGTCATTTTCGTAGCTGATGCAATGGGCTCTCGGTACACCGGCTGAGACGCTGGTGGTTAACGCGCTCAGCACAGTTTGCTCTGTGGTTATATCGCCACTCATTATCATTTTTTCTAGCTGAGGACGTTCTATAGTACGAAGAAGCTTTCCGCTGCTGTTATACACGCCATCATAGTTTGAAAACACGATAAGCTTATCGGCTTTTAGCGTAATCGCTGCCTGAGTTGCCACATCTTCATGAGATAAGTTAAAGACTTCTCCCGTCGATGAGTACCCCATTGGTGAGAGCAGCACGATAGAACCGTCGTTTAAATGATCATTAATGCCAGTAATATCGATTCGTCGTACTTGGCCTGTGTTTTCAAAGTCGACTCCGTTGCGAACCCCCATGGGCTTAGCAACGACTAAATTTCCTGAGCAAACACGAATTTGAGCGCCGTGCATTGGTGAATTGGGTAACCCCATGGTGAGAAGGGCTTCTACCTGAGAGCGTACCGAGCCTGCAGCATCTTTAACGCATTCAAGGGTTTGTTTGTCAGTAATACGTACGCCTTGTTCAAAGCGGCTTTCGATATTTCTGAGGGCCACACGCTGGTCTATTTGAGGCCTTGCACCATGCACCACAACAACCCTAACCCCTAAGCTGTTTAATAGTGCAATATCGTGAATAATATTTGGAAAATTTGGATATTCGATGGCTTCGCCACCGAACATCAATACAAAGGTCTTTCCCTGGTGAGCATTTATATAAGGCAACGAACTGCGAAACAGTTTTATGCCATCGTGATGCGCTAATACCATGTAAGTATTTTCCTTTACCCTTGATTGTCCAAACTTTCTAGCTCTTTATACAGTGCTTTTGTTACTGTTTCTTTGCTGGTTCCACCTAAAATATTGCGTTGATTTACGCCGTACTCTAATTGGAGCACTGGATAGACATCTTCCTCAATCTTGTCGCATATTTCGCGTAAGTCAGCTAACGGAAGATCTTCAATAGCACAGCCATTATCAATAGCTTTAAGCACTACGCGGCCTGCAATATCGTGCCCAGTTCTGAACGGCACACCTTTACCCACCAAGTAATCGGCAAGCTCAGTGGCATTTGAAAAGCCCTGGGTTGCAGCAAAGCGACAGCGCTCTTCGTTTAGTTGCAAAGAGTCGAGCACTTCACTAGCGATGCATAGACAAATGTGCCACTGATTTACAGCATCTATAGCGCCTTCTTTGTCTTCCTGCATGTCTTTATTGTAGGCAAGAGGTAGACCTTTCATGGTAACCAGTAATGCTTGAAGTGAGCCAAATACGCGACCGCACTTGCCGCGCATTAACTCTAGCGCATCTGGGTTTTTCTTCTGTGGCATAAGCGACGAGCCTGATGTCACGCTATCGCCTAATTGCAGGAAACCTGCTTCACCTGAGTTGTAGAAAATCATATCTTCCGCCAGGCGAGATAAGTGCATCATGCTAGTGCTTGCAACAAACAAAAGCTCAAGTACAAAGTCTCTATCAGATACCGCATCAAGACTGTTAAGGCACGGAGAATCGAAGCCCAATTCGTCAGCAATGGCGTGTCTGTCTACCGGGAAGGTGGTTCCGGCTAATGCCCCAGAGCCAAGAGGACACTGGTTCATGCGCGTTTTTAAGTCGTCAAGACGGCTTAAATCACGCTTTAGCATTTCAACATAAGCTAAACACCAGTGCGCAAAGTGAATAGGCTGTGCCCGCTGTAAATGAGTATAGCCTGGAATAATGGCTTCTTGGTGTCGGCTTGCTGCATTGAGCAGCGACTTGATCACACCAAGCACATCAGTGCGAAGTGAGGCGATGTGCTGTCTCTTATACACATCTGACGCTGCCGACGATATGCAG
>OJFL01000716.1_pt1 | contig 15429 bp, 12 predicted proteins | sample 1594131 | NCBI WGS metagenome assembly OJFL01 (sample SAMN05416782, study PRJEB24817) | seawater metagenome | isolation source: Sea water | place: Canada:Atlantic | collected 2013-07 | reverse complement strand
TGATAAACCTATCAGAATTGGTGCTAACTGGGGAAGTTTAGATCAGGCCCAGTTGAGCAAATTGATGGACGACAATACGAAAAAAAAATTACCTCTAACTAATCAAGAACTGGTGCGTGAAGCTCTAATTTCATCAGCTATTCAAAGCGCCCAGTTAGCTGAGTCAATTGGTTTGGGTCACGATAAAATTATCATTTCTTGCAAAGTTAGCGATGTTCAAGAACTAGTAACGGTCTACCGTGACTTGAGTCACAGAACTGATCATCCCCTTCATCTCGGCCTTACCGAAGCTGGAATGGGTAGTAAAGGAATTGTTTCCTCCAGTGCTGCATTGGCTATCTTGCTTCAAGAGGGAATCGGAGACACGATTAGAATTTCTCTTACACCAGAGCCAGGCGGAGATCGGGTAGGAGAGGTTCATGTCGCGCAGGAGTTACTACAGACTATGGGCATTCGATCGTTTACACCGCTTGTAATCTCTTGCCCAGGATGTGGACGCACATCGAGTAATTACTTTCAAATCCTGGCAAAGGATATCCAAGCTTTTTTGAGAGAACAAATGCCTCATTGGAAAAAGCAATATCAGGGAGTTGAGGATATGAAGGTTGCTGTGATGGGTTGTGTGGTTAATGGTCCGGGTGAGAGTAAAAATGCGAATATTGGTATAAGTTTGCCTGGATCTGGTGAGAACCCAGTGGCCCCCGTTTATGTGGATGGCAAGAAGGTCACGACATTAAAAGGCGCAACGATTGCGCAGGAGTTTGAAGGTATCGTGCAAAAGTATGTCCGTGAAACTTATGGGAATTAATGTCGCCAACAACGGTGGGATTAAACTATGGGGGTCTGATTAGATTTATGGATGAGAATACGTATGGATAAGATTCAAGCAATTCGTGGAATGAACGACATTCTTCCTGAAGAAAGTTACCAGTGGGAATGGATTGAGTCTCGCATTCGGGATTGGCTGGCAATGTTTGGGTATCAAAATATTCGAACACCTATCCTTGAAAGAACTGATCTTTTTGTACGATCGATTGGAACGGCAACGGATATTGTTGAAAAAGAGATGTATACCTTTACGGATACATTAAACGGTGATTCTTTGACGTTGCGTCCAGAAGGTACTGCTTCTGCAGTGAGGGCGGCAATTCAACACAACATGACTTACGGTAATGCCCGAAGGTTGTATTACTGTGGGCCGATGTTTAGGCATGAGCGACCACAAAAAGGTCGTTTCCGACAATTTCATCAAGTCGGGGTAGAGGCTCTTGGTTTTCAAGGCCCTGATGTCGATGCGGAACACGTCTTGATGGCGTCAGAGCTTTGGAGAAGCTTAGGGTTACCTGCGGACGCAATCAGATTAGAGGTTAATTCCTTAGGTAGCAAAGAAGACCGCAGCAAATATCGTGAGTCGCTAGTGGCTTTTTTAAAGGGAAGCGAATTGCTTTTAGATGAGGACTCTCGTAGACGGATTAATACGAATCCATTGAGAGTTCTTGATAGCAAAAATCCCGATACACAGAAACTCGTGTCGACTGCTCCGACGTTACTGGAATATCTGTCGAACGAGTCAATAGATAAGATGGAACGGTTCAAGTCGCTTTTGGAAAATTCAGGCATAAAATATATGGTCAATCCAAACCTCGTTAGAGGTTTAGATTACTACAACGATGTTGTCTATGAGTGGAAGACAGACTTTCTCGGCGCTCAGGGCACCATCTGTGCAGGTGGTCGGTATGATGTTTTGGCTGAGCAAATAGGTGGCAAACCGATGCCAGCTTGCGGCTTTGCCTTGGGTGTCGAGCGTGTATTAGCTACTCTTGAGAGCTGTAGTATTGCGATTCCTAAAACAACTCCAGACGTCTATGTAGTGTCTGCGGATGAAACAGCTCAGCTTTATGCTTGGGATGTTTGTCAAGAATTACGTGACAATGGGCTTAAAGTAGTACTCCATTGTGGTGGCGGTGCGTTAAAATCTCAAATGAAGAAAGCTGATATCAGCGGCGCTAATTTTGCTATCATCATTGGTGACAGTGAGATGGTCAGGGAGAAGGTTTCCTTGAAATCTCTTCGTGGATTGAAGATGGGCGCGATGGACCAACAGCAAGATTTGAATGTGACTGACGCGATTAGTAAGATTCGTGAAAATAATGTTTAGATTTGATGAATATAGAATTAATTTAGGTAATTAAATATGGCAACTTTTGACGCAGACGAACAGGAACAGGTAGACGCAATCAAGCATTTTTGGCGCGCGTATGGGAATATCGTGATGATGGTTGTGCTCGCGGTGGTGGTTGGTTTTGGCGGCACTAAATGGTGGGAGCATCGATCGATGACCAAGGCGCAATCGGCGTCCGCGACATTTAACAAGATTGAAGCCTCGGAAGCTGGGGATGAGACTGATCGAGTGAGTTCTTTATCTAAAGAGCTTATTGCCGACTATAGCGGGACGTATTACGCTGATTTGGCTAGTTTGAATCTCGCGAAGGTTGCCAGTGATGGGGGGGATCATCAGCAGGCGATTGACCTTTTTCTGAAAGTTATTGCGAATGATCGTGATGCAAGTTTAGTTCCATTAGCAAAACTTCGTCTCGCCGCACTTTATGTAATAACGGAACAATTTGATTTGGCAATGAATGCCCTCGATGGCGATGCGGGCTCATCCATGTCTGGTTTGTATGCGGACATGCGTGGTGATATCTATGCAGCTCAAAAATTGAATGATGAAGCGCGCGCATCTTATGAGGAGGCGCTTGAACGACTCCAAGAGGGGAATCCATGGATTGATATTGTTCAAATTAAGATTGATAGTTTAGGTTCGCAGTGAAAATTTTTATCACGGGCTTAGCTGTTTCATCGCTCTTATTGGCGGCCGGATGTGCGGCGCCGGGTCGCGAACCTTTAGATCTTCCAAAATTTGAGAGAAAAGTATCACTTCAAAAAAACTGGAATAACTCCTTGGGCGATCCTCGTGGAGGCATATTGTCTCCCATAGTTGCAGGTGATCGGATTTGCGGCGCGTCTGCTCGGTCGATCTCGTGTTTTAACTGGGACACGGGACGAGAATTATTTGAAATAGAAGTTGAACAGCAGATTTCGGGTGGCGTGGGTGCTGGCGGTGAAGAAGTTTTTGTCGGCGGAGAAGACGGTGAAGTTACGCTGATTGATGCTGGCGGGTCGGTGAGGTGGGAGTCGAACGTCCTTAATTCGGTGACTGGGCCTCCTCTAGCGGTTGGCGGTTCTGTCATTGTTCGCGATGTTCAGGGAAGATTGATTGCTTTGGATCGTGAAACGGGGGATTTCATATGGGATTTTCAAGTACCTAGTCAAAGCCTCATTTTACGCTCTAATCCGGGCTTGGCAGTTGGAGTAAGAGAATCTATCGTAGCGGGATTTCATGGCGGCATCGCGATGAATCTTGACAGCGTTACAGGTGAGGAACTCTGGGCCGTAAATGTCTCCATCCCTTCTGGGGATAATGACCTGGAGCGTATGGCAGATGTTGTTGGAACGCCTATAGTTTTGGAAGATGCGGTCTGTATGGCAACGTTTCAAGGCAGAGCTGCATGTTTTGATTTGGAAACCGGACGTCAAAACTGGAGTGTTAAAGTGTCCGCTGTAGGTAGCTTAGGTTTTGACAGCGATAAGATTTTTGTGTCTGATTCAGTCGGTCATGTCCTTGCCTTAAATCGGAAAACCGGCGCGTTATTGTGGCGTAATGAATCGTTTCTATATCGCAATATATCCGGTCCTGCTACTCTTGGGCGTTGGGTAATAGTTGGAGATCTGAAGGGAGTAGTTTCTCTATTAGATTCGACTGACGGTTCATTCGCGGGAAGGGCTAAAACAGACGGGAGCCCCATTTTGACTAATCCACTTGTAATCGGAGACAAAGTCTTTGTGCAAACCTCCGAAGGTAATTTGTATGCCTTCGGTATTGATCAAGACCTCTGATTGCTGGTTAATGGTCGCCGATTCTCGGCGCTAAATTTATGACTATGTCAAAAACTGTAGCACTTGTGGGTAGACCAAACGTTGGTAAATCGACATTATTCAATCGCTTAACTCGAACAAGAAATGCCATAGTTGGCAGTCAGCCAGGATTAACGCGAGATCGACACTATGGCATTGTAAAAACACAACAATCGAAGTTCATTGTTGTGGATACCGGTGGACTTGAGTTTGATAAGGATCTCACCCGAGGGGTGTTCGGCGAAATGGCCAAACAGGCGGCACAAGCGGTTGATGAAAGTGATCTAACTCTTTTTATTGTTGATTTGCGTGCGGGTCTTACCAACGAAGATCTGCTAATTGCAGATCAATTGCGTAAGTCGGGTAGACCTCTTTGGGTAATTGCTAATAAGGGGGAGGGAGCACGTTCGAGTTTAGCTTTAGCCGAATTCTATGAGCTTGGGTTAGGGGAACCTCGGATAATCTCTGCAGCGCATGGCGATGGAGTATCAGATCTCATTTCAGAGATTGAAAGTGAATTGCAATCAGACTTGGGAGAAGGGGATACGGCTCAAAACGAGCTTGAAGACAGGCATCCAGTCATGGCGATCATTGGTAGACCTAATGTTGGTAAGTCAACCTTGGTTAATTCTATCATTGGGGAAGAGAGAGTTATTGCGTTTGACAAGCCAGGCACAACGCGAGACGCGATAGAAATTCAGTTTCAAAGGGAGGGAAGAGATTACACGATCATTGATACTGCGGGAGTGCGCAAAAGAGGTAAGGTCAATGAGGTGATTGAGAAATTCTCCGTCATCAAAGCGCTACAGGCGATGGAGGAGTCAAATGTCGTTGTTTTGGTTGTTGATGGGACCGAGGGTATTTCAGATCAAGATGTTAATTTGGCCGCGTTTGCGGTCGAGGCGGGTAGGGCTATGGTAGTGGTTATTAACAAGTGGGACATCTGTGATGAAGTAGCTAGGGAAGTTGTCGATAGAACGTACCGTCGTAAATTGCGGTTTTTAGATTTTGCTAAAGTACACCGTATTTCTGCAACCAAGGGTTCTGGTATTTCTGGTTTATTACGGTCAGTAGACATTGCATTTAAGTCTTCGAGAATGAATTTGCCGACACCGCAATTAACGCGTGTCCTGAAAACTGCAACTGAACGCCAATCACCGCCGCGTAAGGGATACAACAGACCTAAATTGCGTTATGCGCACCAAGGAGGAATCAATCCTCCATTGGTTGTTATTCATGGCAATTCCATTGAAGGTGTACCAGAGAGTTACCGGAGGTATTTAGAGAGCTCCTTTACCACAGCTTTCAAACTGCAAGGAGCGCAGGTTAGAGTCGTCTTTAAACAAGGGAGTAATCCGTTTTCGAAAAGAAGTAGACCTTAGCTTGATTGTCTTACCACTTGATGGAGTAAAATTTACATTATTGGCAGGAACGTTTCATATCCTGCTTTGTCTCACAAAAGCCTGATAAAAAACTGATAGGAGTTACGATGTCGTCGAAAGGGCAAGTGCTACAAGACCCATTTTTAAACGCTCTGAGAAAAGAGCGCGTACAAGTTGCAATCTATCTCGTTAATGGAATTAAGCTTCAGGGTTACGTGGATTCTTTTGATCAGTATGTGATACTTCTTAAAAATACTGTGACCCAAATGGTCTACAAGCATGCTGTGTCGACAATTGTTCCATCTAAAGCCGTGACCTTGGTGGCTGATGAGGGGGTTTAAGTTGATCTCATTTGAATGGCGATCGTGCGTTGCTGATGTGAAGGCTTCATGTGATTATGTTCATCGTCCTATAGGTCCCGTCAATTGATGAGTTCGGTTCGTGGATAAAGCAATCATTGTTTGTATTGATTTTCGAGATCCGTCGTTTGAAGAGTCGGTCGAAGAGATAAAGCGGTTAGTGACGAGTGCAGGAGCTAAAGTTGCCCATATTCTTTCGGGCAAGAGGGAGAGACCAGACGCTGCGATGTACGCTGGTAAAGGGAAGATTGAGGAGCTCGCTCGGATTGTAGCGGAGAAGGACGCTGATTTAGTGGTGTTTAATCATGCTATTTCGCCGGTCCAGCAACGAAATGTTGAGCGCGTCGTAAAGTGTAGAACTCTGGACCGAACGAGCTTAATACTTGACATTTTCGCCCAACGAGCTAAAACACATGAGGGAAAAGTTCAAGTCGAATTGGCACAATTGTCCCACATGGCAACACGTCTAGTTCGGGGTTGGACGCACCTAGAGCGTCAAAAAGGAGGAATTGGACTTCGAGGTCCAGGTGAAACACAGTTAGAAACAGATCGTCGATTGTTGGGTTTTCGTGTTAAATCTTTGAAAAGTAAGTTGGAAGTCATTCAAAGGCAAAGAAAAACGAGACGCAGCAGCAGAAACCGAAGAGGTGTGGTCAAAATTTCACTCGTGGGCTATACAAATGCGGGTAAATCTAGCCTGTTTAATCGACTAACGAAGGCAAAAGCATTCGCTGCTAATCAATTGTTCGCAACTTTAGACACGACAACACGTAAACTTGCATATTTGAATCAAACTGAGTTTGTATTGTCGGATACAGTTGGTTTTGTTAGGGACTTGCCGCATTCCTTGGTAGAGGCATTCAAAGCGACTTTAGAAGAAACTGCTGACTCTGATTTTTTGTTTCACGTGGTTGATGCCTCCAGCAAATCAAGAGAATTTGAAATGGAGCAAGTGCAAGCAGTTTTGAAGGAAATTGGGGCGGAAAATGTGCCGCAAATTACGATCTTGAATAAAATAGATCTTACTGAGCTGAAGTCGGGGATTGATAGGTCCCCATGTGGTAACATAAAGCAAGTAAGGTTGAGTGCAATAACTGGCGAAGGCGTTGAAGGTCTTCGAGATATTTTTTGCGAAATTTTGCTCTTTTTACAGCCAAAAAATATTGCTGAAAAAACGTCTTCTGTCGTTGATTAATTTACTATTAAATATATTTCTTACATACATCTACTGGAATTTAAGCTTATGGCAATGAATGACCCAAGATGGGGACAAAACAATAATGATGGACCACCGGATTTAGAAGAATTATGGCGTCGTTTCAATAAACGATTTGGTTCTTTCGGTCAAAAGGGTAATGGCTCAGGTGGTAATGAGTCTGGCGGTCGACTGCCTCCAATTGGTGGCGGGATCGTGATTATTATTGCATTGCTCATATGGGCGGCGAGTGGTATTTACATTGTAGATGCCAGTGAGCGAGGAGTTGTTTTTCAATTTGGTCGGCACTTAGAAACGACACAACCTGGACCACATTGGCACATTCCATGGCCGGTTGGTAGTAAGGAGATTGTAAATGTCTCTGAGGTGAGAACCATTGAAGTCGGCTATCGTAACAGTGCGCGAAACAAGGTGCCAAATGAAGCACTAATGCTGACCGATGATGAGAATATTGTTGATCTCCAGTTTGCTGTTCAGTATGTGCGGACTAATCCTGAGGCGTATCTCTTTTTTAATCGCAACCCTGATCAGGCAGTTAAGCAAGCGGGCGAGTCTGCGATTAGAGAGATCGTGGGCAAAAGTAAAATGGATTTTGTGCTCCAAGAAGGCCGAGAAGAATTAGCGGTTAACGCACGTGACTTGATGCAATCGGTTTTGGATCGATATCAAACTGGAATTACGGTCAGTCAGGTCACCATTCAGAATGCCCAACCACCCGATCAAGTTCAGGCCTCCTTTGACGATGCAGTAAAAGCAAAACAAGACCAGGAGAGACAGAAGAACGAAGGGCAAGCTTACTACAATGATATTGTGCCTAAAGCACAGGGTGCGGCCGCACGACTTGGTCAAGAGGCGGAGGCTTACAGAGGTCGCGTTGTGGCTGCTGCGGAGGGCGAGGCTGCTCGATTTGAGAGCGTTTTGGCCGAGTACAGCAAGGCTCCAACAGTTACACGAGAGCGTATCTACCTTGATACGATGCAGTCGATTTTTACAAACGCAACCAAAGTGTATATCGATCAGAAGGATAACAGTAACCTGTTATTTCTCCCGCTAGATAAATTAATTGGTTCTGGATCCGCGCGAAACACCAGCAGTTTTGATATTGGAATGGATCAAGTAAGCGACATTGATTCAGCAATTGGTGGGGGTGACGAAGAAAGTAGGACTAGAAATGCATTTCGAGTTCGCGATAGGGAGGCAAGATGAGAACTTCATTCACCGTATCAATAGTTAGTATTGGTCTTTTATTGTTGTTGGCGAGTATGTCACTTTTTATAGTAGATCAGCGGCAAAAAGGAATGATCTTTAGGCTGGGTGAGATCACCAGTATTAAGACGGAGCCGGGACTTTATTGGAAGTTGCCCCTCGTTGAAAATGTCAGACTATTTGATGCCAGAACGCACACCGTTGACACCGATGAGCCGGAGCGATTTTTGACTTCAGAGAAGAAGAACGTCTTAGTCGACTCTTTTATTAAGTGGAGAATATCTGATGTGAAGCAGTATTACATCAGTGTGGGCGGTGACGAACGTCGGGCTCGAGACAGGTTGAATAAGACAGTTAATGACAGCCTGAGAGCAGAATTCGGTAAACGAACTGTTTACCAGGTGATTTCCGGTGAGCGTGATGAAATTATGGAGCTCATGAGAGAGAAAGTAGATGTTGATGCGCGTAAGATTGGTGTTGAAGTGCTCGATGTGCGTTTGAAACGGGTTGATTTGACCACGGAAATTAGTGATGCTGTATATCGCCGGATGGAAGCAGAGCGAAAACGAGTTGCAAATGAGTTAAGGTCGACTGGTTTTGCCGATTCTGAAAAGATAAGAGCTGATGCTGATAGAGAGAGAGAGATTATCATTGCCGAGGCATATCGGGATGCACAGCGGATCAAAGGTGAGGGAGATGCTACGGCCGCTTCAATTTATGCAACCGCATTTAAAAAAGACCCAGAGTTTTATTCTTTCTATAAGAGTATGGGTGCTTACAGAGAGACTTTTAATAATAAGAGCGATGTTTTGATCGTTGAGCCGGACTCGCCATTTTTCAAGCACATGCGATAAATTAATCGTAGTGCAGGTTCATCTAAGCGACGGTTAGTGAAATTAGAGTTTGACGATTTTGGACGCTGGTGATGTTACGATTGCTGTTGCTTTGGTGCTTGTGATAGAAGATTTGCTGCCATTCTTGTCGCCTACGATTTGGCGTGACACATTTAAGAGCTTGGTTAGAATGTAGAATGTACAAATCCGTTTTTTGGCCTCTCGTCGATGCTCGTTGGTATAGTGGTGCTTCTGTTTGTGTCTTAATGAAGCTTTGTGAGATTTGAAGATAGAAATAAATAGGCGATAGTCATGCACCCAAAATGGTTGCTTCCAGAGTTTGTTGATGATGTACTTCCTAAGGAAGCTCAAAGAGTTGAGTCGATACGGCGAACCATATTAGATCAATTCGTTGGTTATGGGTATGAACTCGTTTCGCCGCCGTTAATTGAATATTTGGAGTCCCTTTTAACGGGATCGGGCAAGGATTTAGAGTTACAGACATTCAAGTTAGTCGATCAAATGTCTGGGAAAACGCTTGGTATAAGGGCTGACGTCACTCCTCAAATCGCTCGGCTCGATTCACATTTGTTAGGGGACGAGGGCGTAACGCGCCTTTGCTACGCCGATCGAGTGCTTAGAACTCGTCCCATAGAGGGTGATATGAGCCGAGAAGTTGTTCAAATAGGCGCTGAGTTATTTGGATGTTCTGGAATTTTAGCTGATATTGAAATTAATCGACTCCTAATCCAAAGTATCCGTTCAGTTGTTAATCGCTCGTTAACGCTTGATCTAGGCAGCGTCTCTATCGCGCAGTCCGTTTCTAGTTGGCTTTCCTTAAGTTCTGAAGCATCCACTCATTTCTATGAGGGGCTTCAGTCGAAAGATACTGCTGCTTTAGAGGAGTTCTCTAAAGATTTTGATACTGAAGAACAAAAAGTCATTATGTCTTTGCCAAAGCTCTACGGAGATGTTTCAGTTCTCGATGTTGCTCGTGAAGTGCTGGCGAAGGTGCCAGATGCTGGTCGCGGTATTGATGACTTAGAGAGTGTATATCAGGCTATTAAAGATGATGTTGCTTGTGTTTCCTTTGATCTGGCCGAGCTTCGTGGGTTCCAGTATCACAGCGGATTAGTTGTGGCAGTTTATGTCGAGGGTGATGCGACTCCGATTGCCCGAGGTGGGCGGTACGATCGCGTGGGTGAGGCATTCGGAAGGTCGCGACCAGCTACTGGGTTTACGATTGATTTGCGAAGACTGTCTGGTTGTGCGAGTGAAGTTCTGAGTGAGGGCTCACAGAGGAAAATCTGGGCGCCTTGCATGCAAAGTGAGCCTGAGCTTAAAACGCAGATTGCAGAATTACGCAGAGGTGGGGATATTGTTGTAGAGGACCTGTTGGATCAATCCATAGGGTTAACTGCTAACGGATACACTCATACTTTAGTGAAAGATGGATGTGGTTGGTCAGTCGTAACAATTGACAATAAAAACTAAAATACGAATCGTTAATTAAAATTTTTTCAAGGCTTACATGGCAAAAAATGTTGTTGTTGTTGGGACTCAATGGGGCGACGAGGGCAAAGGTAAGATAGTTGATCTGCTTACCGATAAAGTGGCTGGCGTGGTTCGATTTCAGGGCGGACATAATGCTGGCCATACACTTGTCATTAAAGGTCAAAAAACAGTTCTTCATCTGATCCCTTCAGGGATTCTTAGGTCCGACATTAAATGTTTTATTGGCAATGGTGTGGTCGTCTCTCCAGAGGCTCTTATAGACGAAATGAGCATGTTGAAATCTGCAGGTTTCAATATTGATGGCCGTATTGTATTAAGCGAGTCATGCCCAATAATCCTACCCTCGCATATAGCAATTGATAAGGCTCGGGAAATCAGTAAAGGTGATGAAAAAATTGGTACTACAGGCCGAGGTATTGGGCCTGCATATGAAGATAAGGTTGCCCGTCGAGGTCTCCGGATACATGATTTATTTAATGAGCAGTTGTTGAGTCAAAAACTCTCATCTTTGTTGGAATATCATAATTTCCTTCTCGAGAAGCGTTATGGGTCTCCTACACTCGAGTATTCTGTAGTGCTAGGGGATTTGTTAGCCGCGGCTTCAGTTCTTAAGCCAATGGTGGGAGATGTTTCCAAACTGTTGAACGAGGGGTTAGAGCTCGGAAATAATTACTTGTTTGAAGGGGCTCAGGGTGCACTCCTTGATATTGATCATGGCACATACCCGTATGTAACCTCCAGTAATTGCATTGCTGGCGCTGCATCTTTGGGGTCAGGAGTTGGCCCACGAGCTCTTAACTATATTCTAGGAATTACCAAAGCGTATACTACGCGTGTCGGCAGTGGACCTTTTCCTACAGAGTTGAAGGATGAGGTAGGCGCCCATATCGGTAAAGCAGGGGCCGAATTTGGAGCAACCACTGGTCGGCCTAGAAGGTGTGGATGGTTTGACGCAGTAGCTATGAGACGATCGGCTCAAATTAATGGTCTCAGTGGATTGTGTATCACCAAACTCGATGTTTTAGATGGTTTAGATACAATAAAAATTTGCACGGGATATCAAACTGATGACGGTGTTGTTAAGTTGTCACCGTCAGGCGCTGATGCTTTATCTGCGTGCATTCCTGTTTATGAGGAAGTGGTGGGCTGGAAGCAATCCACAGCGGGCGTGGTTTCTTGGGAAAAATTACCTAAGAATGCTAGGGATTATCTGAAACGAATAGAGAGTGTTATTGGAGTGCCAATTGATATTGTATCGACTGGTCCTGATCGGGAAGAAACTATGATTTTGAATCACGCGTTATTTACATGAAGGATTGTTGATATCTATCAACAAAAACTGCACCTTTTGGTGCCCGAAAGAGGACTCGAACCTCCACAGTGTTTCCACTACCAGGACCTGAACCTGACGCGTCTACCAATTCCGCCATCCGGGCTAAGAGGCGTGACTTTAGCTAGCTGTTATTAGCCTGTCAATTTATTTAATCATTCTGAGGTAAAGCTTTGGTAAAAAGAAAACGAGCAAGCCAGACGATTGCTGCTCAGCGTAGTTCCGGAAAAGTGAAAAAGCGTGGTCGTGATTTCTCGCGTAAGCGATCTCGAAACAATGAATTTTTCCCAGACCCGCTCCAGCGGCAAATTTTATGCACGCTGATTAATCCCGAAGGCGACATCTCTGCCTCTTATATTTATGAGCAATGCAGGTTGGCTGGGTATAAGAAGGCGAGTATTCAACAAAAAATTGGTGAATTAGAACGCCTAAAATTTCTAATCATTGGCGGTGATGCTACGGTTCTTGAAGGGCCTCTGTTTCATGTGGCGTCAGGCTCCGTTGAGTTACATAGAGATGGTTTTGGGTTCTTTGTTCACGATAATGAGGGAGATTGGTATATCAGGGCATCTGATGCTCGTGGCATATTGAATGGTGACCGAATGGTTGCGCTAAGAATATTGAACTCTAGTGCCGATCGTGCTCCTTTTGCGGTCCCTTTAGTTCTGACACAACAAGGTTCGAGGCGCGTCATACTTGTTGCTGAGGCACGGGGAAATATATTGATAACCCGTGTGCTAGCCCAAGAAATAAAAGATCGGGTGATACTTGCCGAGGAGGTGTTAGCTACTCTCTCTCCTGGGGACGTAATAGTCGCAGAGCTGGGGTCCTTCGATATCCAATCTGAGACTTGGTCAGCGACTGTGGTCCAGAGGCTTGGTAAAATCAATGATCCTAGTATCGAAGTATCTATAGCGTTGCATAAATTCGATATTCCTGGGGTTAGAGATAATTCGCTTGATGCAGAAGTCGCTGGTATTCCAGAAATGGTTGATGATGCGAGTCTCTTTAACCGAGTTGATTTGAGAAATCTCCCATTCGTTACGATTGATGGGCCAGACGCTAAAGATTTTGATGATGCAGTTTATGTGGAGCACAGTGATGCGGGTTTCTGTCTGTATGTGGCGATCGCGGATGTTTCTCATTATGTTGCACAGGGTAGTTTAATTGATCTGGATGCTCGTAAGAGAAGCACAAGTGTTTATTTTCCAAGATTGGTATGCCCCATGCTCCCAGAAGAATTGTCATCTGGAATTTGTTCTCTTAAACCGGATCAAGACCGGCTTGTTGTTGTCGTTAAGATTGAGCTTGATAGAGAGGCAAGAGTGGCGGCGTCTCAATTCATGACTGGGGTTATTCACTCGAAAAAAAGGCTGACTTATAGTGAAGTAGATGAGCTTTTGGATGCGGCTCGAGCTGACGATGAGGCTAAGTTGCCGCCAGGCACTTTTGATAGCTTGATCAATCTAAAATTACTTACTAAGGTTCTTCTTAAAAATAGACATGATAGAGGTGCGCTTGAAATTAATGCCCGAGAATCAGCATTCGTCTTTGATGACTCAGATCGTGTGTCTGTGATAGAGACTCAGAAGCGGTTTTTTTCTAGCAGGATGATTGAAGAGGCTATGCTGTGCGCCAATGTCGCAGCTGCTGAGTTTCTTAAAGCCAATAAGGAGCCTTTTTTATACCGAGCCCACCCCGAACCAGATTCAGCCAAAATAATTAAATTAGAGGAATTTTTAGTTAGCCTTGATTTCGATCTGAAAATATCGTCCCGCCCAACGCCATCTGATTTCTTGAGCATTTTGGACGCAAGTCGTGATCATCCGGCAGCGGAGTCAATTCAAAGTGCGGTGCTACGAACGATGAACCAGGCGCGTTATACACCGACGCCTACTGGTCACTTTGGTTTAGCGTATCAAAGCTATGCTCATTTCACTTCTCCCATTAGAAGATATCCGGATTTAATGGTACATCGTGCAATTAAAACTCAATTGGGACAACCTTATGAGAGGGTTAAAGATTTAGAAGAATTAGGGGAGTATTGTTCTTCGAACGAACGCAAAGTAGAAGAGGCTGTTCGCTGGACGCATGGTTGGTTAAATGCAACTGTCGCGGGTAGGTATATTGGAGAAGAATACCTTGGTCGTGTTGTCAGTGTTGCTTCATTCGGCTGTTTTATTTTCTTGGATGAGCTTTGTTTGGAGGGGTTGCTGCATGTTTCAGAACTGGGCAATGAATTTTTTCACTTAGATGACGGATCTGTATCGTTTACCGGTAGTGAGACGGGGGCGATGTATCGGCTGGGTGATGGTGTTCCGGTGTATATCAGTGAGGCTAATGTTGAGACTGGGCGCGTGACTTTGAAACGCGCCCATCAAGGAAAGGGTAGGCGTCATGTCCATTAAGGGGGATTCTCGTATTTTTGGTTTTCATGCGGTGTTTGCAAGGTTGAGGCACAGTCCTGCGACAATCAGTGAAGTCTTTCTTGATCGGAAGAGAAGGGATGCTCGGATTCGCAAATTGGAGGAAAGGCTTAATGAATCAAAGGTGAAAACTTCTCGTTGTGATGTGGAGCGCCTAAACAATATGTTACCTGGTATCGCCCATCAGGGGGTTGTGGCTTCGATTACTGTTGATGAAACTGTTTTAAGTCTTGAGGATATCATCGCCCCAGCATCGAAGCCTCAGCTCTTCGTGGTGCTTGATGGAGTTACAGACCCTAGAAATTTGGGTGCGATTATGCGGTCAGCATGCGCCTTTGGCGTAACTGCAATCATTGTGCCTAAAGATCGCTCAGTTGGAATTACAGATGTTGTTGAAAAAGTAGCAAGTGGTGCGGCAGGTATAATCCCGTTAATCAGTGTTACCAATTTAGCTAGATCCCTGCGTTCCTTGAAAGAGTCGGATTTTTGGATTGTGGGTACTGATGGCGAGGCGGAGGAGTCCATTAGGGATTTCAATTTCCCTAATCGAACTGTTCTTGTCTTTGGGGCAGAGGGCTCTGGGGCGAGAAGATTAACAAAGGAAACGTGTGACCATTTGGTCTCTATTCCAATAACGGATATTATCGAGAGTCTTAACGTTGCCGTCTCTGTGGGCATATGTTTATATGCGGCTACCAAGCTGAAGTCTTGAGTTTAACGGATTCAGAGGTCTAAAAAGCCCCTTTAGATATGATTTTCTAAGGATTTTCATATATAATTTTATAATCATCACAAGCTAGTATAGCCATAGATGAAATTCGCACATTCGATTATGTTGGGGTGCTCAATTAAAGAGTTCCATCGAATGGAGGCATAACCCAAACAGGAGTAGAAATGTCAGTCACAATGCGTGAAATGTTGGACGCGGGAGTTCATTTTGGTCATCAAACCAAATTCTGGAATCCCAAGATGGCCCCATTCATCTTTGGCCATAGAAATAAAATTCATATTGTTAATTTAGAAAAAACCTTAACAATGTTTCGTGAGGCAGCTAATTACGCACAACAATTATCTGCTAACAAAGGAAAAATTCTTTTTGTTGGAACGAAACGTCAAGCGCGAGATATCATAAAAGAGGAAGCGTTACGGGCCGGTGCCCCTTTCGTAAATCACCGCTGGTTAGGTGG
>OJFL01000715.1_pt1 | contig 15429 bp, 9 predicted proteins | sample 1594131 | NCBI WGS metagenome assembly OJFL01 (sample SAMN05416782, study PRJEB24817) | seawater metagenome | isolation source: Sea water | place: Canada:Atlantic | collected 2013-07 | reverse complement strand
GATTTCTGCCTGTCTCGTGGGCTCGGAGATGTGTATAAGAGACAGACCTTATGTTGTTCCTTATTTTTCCCAGTATTATGTTGATACAATAAAAGAGAATAATATTTTATTTTTTATCATATTTTCACAGATGACAATGTGGATAGGAACGGCACTTAATTCTAGTATTATTGATAGAGAGGGGTTGGCTAAAAAAAGTAATATGTATTTCTTGGGATTATTTATTATATCTATTCCAACAATTTTTATTTTGAAGCCTATAATTACTTTAGAGATAATGTCTTTCGTGATTTATAGTTTATTCTTTATTACGAATATGATTCAATATTTTACGTTATACAGGAAGAAGATAATTTTTAAAAAAGCCAGTTTAGTTTTAACTTGTATTTATTCAATATCTTGTATTATAATGTTACTCTTATAAAATGAGAAATAAAACAACCTTTTCTTCACCTTTTTTTTTAAGTATTTTCTTAGGGGTAATTTGTTGGTTGTTCGTTTTTATAATTTCTCCTATTGAAGTTGTATTTCCTATTTCATTTAAAGTTGTTGTATTTATTTTACTATCATATATATGTATGATTACCGGGTACCTTATTGTACCTAAAGCAAACTACTCAAAGCTTCTAGATCAGTCGATAATTTGGAAGCCAACAATAAAAATCCTTATTTTAGTTGTCTTATTAAGTTTCCTAATCAGATATGTTGATTTATTTGTATTTAGAGGAGTTCGTTTTAGCTTCACCATAGCTCAGAATAGAATGCTTTTAGATGCCAATCCACCTAAATTCATTTTTATCATTGCATCCGTTACTCGATATTTATTTTTTGTTCCAATTTTACTTTTGTTTCATTCAAAAATAAAGAGTAAAAAATTATTAATTTTTTGTCTTTTGCTTTTTTTACTTCCATTCATTGAAGGAGTCATAAGAGGCAGTAGAAACTCATTTTTTTACCCAAGTATTTTGTTAATTTTTTCTTTGTTATATTTCAAAAAAATAAAGTTTAAGAAATTACATTTGGGAGTTCTGTTATTGGTGTTTTCTATGCTGTTTGTGATGGCTACAAGCCTACTCAAAAAGAGGGAAATGATAAAAGAACAAGATTATAAAAGCCTTACGACTGTTGCTATTTATAATGATTTTTTGAAACCTAAAAAAAGTGTTTTAAAAAAAATTCACAGATTGGAAAACATCAATACAAAACAGCTATTAATTTCAGGACTTCAGACCGGGCAATACTATACGCATGGTGTATTTGAATTTGATAATTTACTTAGAACATACCATAAAAATGATGCTTTAAATTTTCAGTTTGGGAAGTATAATTTTTTCAATTTCATAAAGTTTAGTAATAAATTAGGGATTACTCATCTTGATATATCTAAGATTCAAAACGCGAACCCAAGAGGGTACAGTTTTATAACTTTTTTTGGTGGACTTTATATAGATATAGGATGGTACGGTCTTTTATTTATGTTTTTCTTTGGAGCTTTTCAGAAATATTTATATAACCAAGTACAAAGGCAAAGAATAGAATTACTACCCTTACTCATCTTCTTTTTATTTTTAAATTTCTTTATGTTGTCATTTAATTTTTTAAGAGGAAATGGAGTCAGTATGATTATGGCTAGCTTAATGTTTATTTTGGTAGTTTATATTAAAAATAAAATAACAGTAAAAAAACAATTAAATCATTGAAAGTAGCAATAATTCACTATTGGTTTATAACTAGAAGAGGAGGTGAGAAAGTAGTAGAGTCTATTTTAAAACTATATCCTAATGCAGATATTTATACGTTATTTTATGATGAAAACAAATATGGAGATTCACTTAAAAATTATAATATATATTCTTCAATTTTAAATACTCCCTTCTTAAGAAAACACTATCAAAAAATCTTTCCTTTATATCCGATTGGTATTAGATCTTTGAAATTGAAAAACAATTATGATTTAATTATTTCATCCGAATCTGGACCAGCAAAAGGGGTGTTTATTAAAAATAAAACCCCTCATGTTTGTTATATCCATTCTCCAATGAGATACGCTTGGAGTCATGGAGAAACTTATATCAAGACAACAAACTACTTTTTAAGACCTATTATTCGTTTTTTCTTTAATAAACTAAGGGTGTGGGATACAACTACGGTAAACAATGTTGATTTATATATAGCAAATTCAGTTAATGTTGCGAAAAGAGTTCAAAAATACTATAATAAAAAGTCAGAAATAGTATATCCTCCCATAGCAGATTTTCTTTTTAATAATAAACCTAAGGAAAGTACTAAGGAATATTATTTGAGTTTTGGCGCATTGACTCCGTATAAAAAAATAGATCTTTTAGTACATTCTTTTAATGCAAGTGGAAAGTCATTAATTATTATTGGAGAAGGTTCTGAAAAAGAAAAATTAATACAAGTTGCCAATAAAAATATTCAATTTATCAGTTGTCCTAATTGGGTAGATGTTGAGACGATTATACTTAAATCAAAGGCATTATTATTTCCTGGTGAGGAAGATTTCGGAATGATCCCACTTGAAGTCATGACATACGGAATACCAGTAATTGCTTTTTCTAAAGGAGGTGCATTGGAAACTGTCAAAGAAAATAAAGAAAATATAGAAATATCATCGGGTTTATTTTTTCATGAACAAACAGTTAATGCTGTAAATGAAGCGATTAATTATTTTGAAATCATAGAAAATAAATTTGATTCTAACTGGATTAGAAACCATGCTAAAAAATTTAGAGAAACTAATTTTATTCAAAATTTTAAAGAAAAAGTAGCAGCTTGCTTGAGACTTGATTCAAATTAGATAAGGAATTCAAAAAATAAAAAGTAAAACAACTTATATTTGTTTTTTAAAACTTTTTTGTGAAACATAGATATTCATTCTTAATTACGCCTCTGCAATTAGTTATTGATTGTTTATCAATCTTTATGGTACTTTATTTTGTCTCGGATCAAGAGTTTTATAACCTGACATTTATAATATATATAATTTCTTTTTGGACGCTATCTTCAGTTTTAACTGATTATTATAAGGTTTTAAGATTTACAAAGCTTCTTAGATTACTAACCTTAACATTTAGACATTTTTTTATTTTTATACTTGGTTTTTTTAGTTTTTTTGGAATTTATAAAGAAGGGTTTATTATTAACAACCAATTCTTGATATTAATATCAGTATTGTCAATTACATTTTTACTAAAAATTATTTATTATTTTTCGTTAAAATGGTATCGAAATCTTGGAAAAAATTTCAGAAAAGTTGTTGTGATTGGGATTGATGATTCATCAAAAAAAATCATCTCACTTTTTAATCAAAATAAAACTTTAGGATATAAATATTTAGGGTATTTTACAAATAAAGTTAATAATGATAAATTAGGAACTATAGAAGACAGTTTTCAATTTATATTAGATAATACGGTTGACGAAATTTATTGCTCTTTAAAAGAATTAAACACGACTAGCATTGCTAAGATTAGGTCTTTTTCAAATTCAAATAATATAATTTTAAAATTAATTCCTGATTCAAATAAACTCTACAGTAAAAATCAAAATATTGAATTTTATGATGATACTATAGTAGTATTAAATGTTAAAAAATTACCTTTTGAATTCAACGAAAACTATATTATTAAAAGAGTTTTTGATATTCTCTTCTCCTTTTTAGTTTGTGTATTTATTTTAACTTGGTTGATTCCAATTCTATGGGTGCTTATAAAAATTGAATCTAAAGGTCCATTAATATTTTCACAAAAGCGAGAAGGATTAGATGGTGAAAAATTTGTTTGTTATAAGTTTAGATCCATGAATATTAATATAATGTCAGATAGCATTCATGCTGTTGAAAATGACATTAGAGTTACTAAAATTGGTTCATTTATAAGAAAAACTAGTATAGATGAATTACCCCAATTTTTCAATGTGATAAAAGGTGACATGAGTGTTGTTGGACCAAGGCCTCACTTACCTTCATTATCATCAGAATATCAGAAGGATGTTGATGATTATCTTAAAAGACATGCTGTAAAACCAGGAATTACAGGCCTTGCTCAAGTAAGTGGTTATAGAGGTGAAATAAAAAAGAAGTCAGACATTAAAAATAGAGTTCGTCTCGATATTTTTTATATTGAAAACTGGTCTTTTTTATTAGATGTTAAAATTATTTTAATGACCGTTTTTAATGTTTTCAATGGTGAAGAAAACGCATACTAATGCAAGAAGAAAAACACATAACGGCCTCCATAGTAGTTTATAAAGAAGACCCTGCTCAACTCCAAAAAATTATTGATGCTTTTTTAGAGCATCCATCTTCAAGAAAAATTTATATTGTTGATAACTCTCCGACTGCTTTTCTCAAAGAGAAAATTTATGGAGATCGAATGGTATATTTATTTTCTGGCAGTAATTTAGGGTTTGGAAAAGGTCATAATACTATTATAGATAGAATAAAGGATCAATCAGATTATCATTTAATTTTGAATCCAGATATCTTTTTTCGATCGATAATTTTAGAAAAATTAATAGATCAATTGCAAAAAGACAAACAACTGTCTATGGTTGCGCCAAAAGTTTTATACCCGGCAGAGGAGTTGCAATATACTGCAAGAAAATTTCCAACAGTTTTGGAGTTATTTTGCCGTTTTATGGGTATTTTTAAAATATACACCAACAAAAAAGAATATAAAGATGAGGAGTTAACAGCTCCTTTTTTTCCAGATTTTGTTCAAGGATCTTTCATGTTGTTTAAGACTAAAGATTTTATAGAATTAAAGGGTTTTGATGAACGATATTTCATGTATATGGAGGATGTAGATATTTGTAGAAAAATAGATTTATCTGGGAAAAGGAAACTTTATTTCCCTGCAGCAGAAATAATTCATTCTCATAGAAAAGGGTCTTCAAAAGAACTACGTTTATTCTGTATTCATATCTCATCAATCATAAAATATTTTATGAAATGGGGTTTTAACAGCGCGTAAAATCCATTAGAGAAAACTATCTTTGCAATAGATTATTATAACATGAACATACTTATTTTAGGCTCTGGTGGAAGAGAGCATGCATTTACTCACAAACTGGTTCAAAGTGAAAAAGTAACACAAATTTTTGTTGCACCAGGAAATGCGGGGACTCAAGAAATCGCTACCAATATTACTATAAATCCAACAGATTTTGAAGCAGTTAAAAAAGCAGTAATCGCTCACGATATTGAAATGGTTATTGTAGGGCCTGAAGCTCCGTTAGTAAATGGAGTTCATGATTTCTTTCTTGCTAACGATGAATTAAAAAATATTCCTGTAATAGGTCCTAAAAAAGATGGTGCTTTGCTAGAAGGAAGTAAAGATTTTTCTAAAGAGTTTATGTTTAAACATGGAATTCCTACAGCTAAATATCAGTCATTCACAAAAGATAATTTACAAGAAGGTAAATTATTTTTGGAAACATTAACCCCACCTTATGTGCTAAAAGCTGACGGCTTGGCAGCTGGTAAAGGAGTTTTAATATTAGATTCATTAGATGAAGCAAAAGCGGAATTAGAGGAAATGGTATCTAATCAAAAATTTGGTGATGCTTCCTCTACTGTAGTTATTGAAGAATTTTTAAAAGGAATAGAATTGTCTGTCTTTGTTCTAACAGATGGTATTAGCTATAAGATATTACCTTCAGCTAAAGATTATAAAAGAATAGGTGAAGGCGATCAAGGATTAAATACAGGTGGCATGGGAGCCATTTCTCCGGTTCCTTTTGCAGATAAATCTTTTCTACAAAAAGTAGAAGATTTAGTTGTAAAGCCAACAATTTTAGGTTTGCAAAAAGACGGAATAGACTACAGAGGGTTTATTTTTATTGGACTAATGAATGACAATGGAGCCCCTTCAGTAGTTGAATACAATGTAAGAATGGGTGATCCAGAAACAGAAGTTGTTTTACCAAGGATAGCATCTGACTTATTTGACTTGTTTGAAGGTGTTGCTCATCAAAATTTACATGAAAAAGAATTTTCTGTAACAGAAAAAATTGCAACAACTGTTATGTTAGTTTCTGGCGGATATCCTGAAGCATACGAAAAAGGGAAATTAATTTCTGGTCTTAAAACTATAAAAAACTCTATTGTTTTTCATGCGGGGACTTCAATAAAAAATAATACTGTTGTTACAAATGGAGGAAGAGTTATTGCAGTTACTTCTCTGGCAGCATCAATTGAAGAAGCATTAAAACTATCGTATAAAAGTATTGATGAAATTCATTTTAATAAAATGAATTATAGGAAAGATATTGGATTTGACTTAGTAGAATAAAAACTAATTATTATTTAGCCTTTTTTAGAGTAAAAGAAAATTCTGAGCCTACCGAAAAAGTACTATTTATAAGCATAGTTTCGTTGTGGGCCTCAATAATATGTTTCACAATGGAAAGGCCAAGCCCAGACCCACCTTGTTCTCTAGATCTACTTTGATCTACCCGGTAAAAACGTTCAAACAATCGAGGAATATGTTCTTGTTTAATTCCTTCACCATTATCAATTACTTTAATGATAAATTGATCTTCAGTATAAGATTCAATTCCAACGGTAGTTATACCATTCGTTTTTCCATACTTTATAGAGTTTACAATTAGATTAATTAAAACTTGCTCTATGCGTTCTTTGTCTGCTTTCAGAAAAACTGGAAATTCATATATTTTATCAAATTGTAGTGTAATATTTCTTTTTTTCGATTTCATTTCAAGAAGATCAAAAACATTCTGAATCAAATCTATAATATTAAAAACCTCCTTGTTCATATGTAAACCCTCGGTTTCTAATTTTGCAATCATATCCAAATCCTTAACTATGGCAACTAACCTTTCAACCCCTTTGTTGGCTCTTCCTAAATATTTATCTCTAATTAATTTATCATTTATAGCGCCTTCAATTAGCGTTAAAATATAACCTTGTACCGTAAATAAAGGAGTTTTTAATTCGTGAGCAACATTTCCTAAAAAGTCTTTTCTAAAAGAATCACGTTCTGTTAGGTTTTTAATTTCAATTCTTTTACCTTGAACATAATTTTTAACACTATTGGATAAAGAATCTATATCTGTAGTTGTTGAGGCTCTTATAAATTCATCATCATTTAGGATGGAAACTTCATCATATATTTTTCTTATTCTGTTATAAATGAATCGTTCAGTTCTAAATTGAATTATAAAAAAAGAAATTATAAATATTGCGGGAAAAAAAACAAGAATACTAAGTAACTTTTTTTCTTCGGAGGAAAGAAAATAAACGAGCGCAAAAGTTAATACAATAGAAATAGTAAGGTATACTGATGATAATAGAGAAAAAGAGTATGTCTTTTTTAGCTTCATAAGTAAATCAACTTATTTATCTTCAATATCAATTACAAATTTATAACCTACTCCTTTTATGGTTTTAAAACGCTTATCACCAATTTTTTCTCTCAATTTTCTGATATGAACATCAATAGTCCTTCCACCAACTACCACCTCATTTCCCCAAACGCTGTCTAAAATAGTTTCTCTTTTAAAGACTTTTCCTGGTTTAGAGGTTAATAAAGAGAACAACTCAAATTCTTTTCTAGGCAAAAATATTTTTTTATCACCTTTAAAAATCAAATACTCGTCTCTGTTAATGGTAATATCACCTATTTTAACAGAAGAATCTTCTTGACTTTCAGCTTTTAACCTTCTTAAAAGTGATTTTACTTTGCTAATTAAAACTTTTGGTTTTATAGGTTTAGTAATATAATCATCAGCACCTGCATCAAAACCAGCAACTTGAGAGTAATCTTCATTTCTGGCTGTTAGAAAGGCTATTAAAGTATTTTCTAGACTTTTTATCGCTCTTATTTTTTCACAAGTTTCAATGCCATCCATTTCTGGCATCATAATGTCTAGTAAAATTAAATTTGGAGTGATTTTTTTTGCTGACTTTAGAGCTTCAAGGCCATTGTTTGCTGTGTAAACTTGATATCCTTCATTTTTTAAATTGTACCCTACAATTTCTAAAATATCGGGTTCGTCATCTACTAAAAGAATTTTAACATCACGTTTGTTCATCATTATTTTATAAATAAGGTTACACCAAAAATAGCGAATCTAAACTAAATACCAGTTGCTTAACAATCATTTAACCCTGTAACATTCAATTAACATTGCTCTAACCTAACAGTAATAAACCTCTAACCTTTACTTTACAAAATAGCGTCATTTTTGCGTAAAATTATAATAAAAACATTCAATGAAAAATTTTTTAATTGTTTTTGCTCTATTCATTTGTCAAATGATGTTTGCACAAGGTAAAGGTGTAATTAAAGGTCAATTGTTAGACAAGGAAATGGATAATGAGCCTCTCTCTTTTGCTAGTGTTTTTCTAAAAGGAACTATTATTGGTACAGAAACAGATTTAGATGGAAACTTCCTATTATCGGTTGATTCTGGAGACTATATTTTAGTATTTGACTTTTTAGGATACAATACATTAGAAGTTCCTGTATTAGTAAAGTCCGGAGAAATAGTAATTATTAATAGAACTTTGGAAGCTGCGGAAGGAGTTGCTCTTGAAGAGGTCAAACTAAAAGCAAACACAAGTAAGCAAAAAGAAAGTGCTCTGCTAATGGACCAAAGAAAGGCGGTTACAATAGATCAAAAAATTGGAGTAGAAGAGTTAAGTAAAAAAGGGGTAAGTAATGTAGCCACCGCCTTAACTAAAACCACAGGAATCTCAAAGCAACAAGGATCTGGAGTAATTTTTGTTAGAGGTCTTGGAGATCGATATAATGTTACCACGTTAAATGGATTGCCACTTCCCTCAAACAATCCTTCAAATAAAAATATTGATTTAAATATTTTTTCAACAGATATCATTGAGTTCATTTCAATAGATAAAACGTTTAATCCAAAAAACTTTGGTGATTTTAGCGGGGCAAACGTAGACATTTCATCAAAAAAATATACAGGAAAAGGGCTTTTTGAAATAGCAATTGGTTCCGGTATAAATTCAGAAGCAAATTCTCAAGATACATTTTATTTAAATGATGGACCAAACACGTCAGGGTTTTATGATATTGGAATTCCTTCTTTCCCTTTAAATAACTACAATTTTAACACAAGTTGGAATAGAACAGAGTCTAATGCTCCTATCAATAAGAGTATATCAATAAAATTAGGAGATTCATATGAATTAGGGGAAGAAACTAAATTAAGTGTATTTGGTGTGGCATCATTTGATAGTGGATTTAAATTTAATGAAGGAATTTCACGCGGAAGTGTTAATACATCTGGAGTAGCAAGGAGAGATTATGATTTTCTAAGGTATGCATACGAAACCAATACTACCGCTATGGGTAATCTAAGATTAAAGCATAAAGCCCATGAGATAAAGTATAATGCTTTAATGATCAATACTTCAAGTCAAAAGCAAGAAGAGTATTCAGGGATTCACGATGTTTTTGATTACGCTCCAGAAGGAGGAGCCTTTTTACAAAGAGCTGTTTTTGATAGAACAGAACTTTTTGTACATCAATTATTAGGTACTCATAAACTAGCTCAAAAAATAGATATAAACTGGGGAGGAGCATATAATTATGTTAAAAGTTCAACACCTAATAGAAGACAATATTTATTAACACCAGACGATTGGAATATCCCCGAAGGACCGAAGTCATTTAAAGAAACCTTAAATGATTCAGACAACCATAAATTATTTCTTGATATAGAAGAGGAGGAGTTAGCGGCTAATTTTTCTGCAAGGTATAAATTCAAAAAGAATGCTGATGATGATTATTTAGGGAAATTAACTCTAGGATACAGCGGAAGGTATAAAAGTGTAGACTTTGAAGCTACTCAATTTAATTTTAGAATAAACAACAGTGGTGGAAGTGCTGCTGTTCAACCCATCATTTCAGATATTTACGATTTAGATAGTTATTTTAATCAAGATAACTTCACCAATGGATTATTTGATATTAGAACTTTTAGAGGAGGATTAGGAACAGGAATTGATGTTTTATTGCCACAATCTTATGGTGGACGTCAAGATATTCATGCGGGTTTTACAACACTTGAGTATGCTTTTTCGTCAAAATTTACTGCAATTTTTGGGCTTAGAGTTGAGCAAATTAATCAAACATTAAATTTTAATACCTCGCTTACTTCTGGGTTTAATGAACTTGATCAAACAGAGGTACTTCCCTCAGCATCATTTAAATATGAACTTAATGAACAACAAAATTTAAAGTTAGCATTAAGTAAAACCTACACCTTACCTCAGTTTAAAGAAAGAGCACCTTTTCAATATGATGAAACGCCAACCTTATCAACTATAGGTAACCCTGCTTTATATACATCAACAAACTATAATTTTGATTTCAAATGGGATTTCTTTCCTAAATCAGAAGAAATAATTTCAGTTGGAGTTTTTTCTAGATTCATTAACGATCCAATTAATAAAATAACCATAAACTCTGCTTCTAACGATGTTAGTTGGGTAAACTCTGGAGATCAAGCCACTGCTTTTGGAGCAGAGTTAGAACTAAGAAAAAATTTCTTTGTAAGAGAGCTAGATACTGAAGATAAAGTGTTAAAAACTAAACTTTCTGGGGGGCTAAATATCTCATATTTAAATACAAATCAAGACTTGAGCAAAGAGAAGGTTATTAATGAAACATCAGCCGCTGGGTTTCCATTAAGTGTAGATTTTTCTTTCTCAGAGAGTGCCTTAACAGGTGCGTCAGAGTTGTTATTAAATGCAGATATTTCATATTTAAAAGAATACAAGGAGCATAAAAGTATTCAAGGAACGCTATCATTTAATTACTTTTCAGATAGAATTTTTGCGTTAGCAACTGAAGCAGGAAGAGGAAATATTATGGATTCTGGTATTCCAACTTTAGATTTTATACTAAAAGCAAAACTTAACAAACATCTTGGTATAGGATTGTCTGCGAAAAATATTTTAAACCCTACTATTAAAAGAACTCAGGAAGTTCAGGATGTTATTGTCTCATCTTTTAAAGTTGGGTCAAATATTAAATTATCGTTATCCTATAACTTTTAATTAACATAGCATTAACCAAGCAATAATTTTTAAGCAATATCTAATTAACATGTTGTCAGTTAATTTGTATTAAATAAATTTATAAAATATAATAAAATATAATAAAATGAAAAAACAATTATTTACAGTATTAATTACAGCACTTACCATTGTATTTGTGGTCTCATGTAAAGATGATGATGACGTTAATACTACACAACCAACCTGTTTTGATGGAATTCAAAATGGTGATGAAACTGGAGTAGATTGTGGAGGATCTTCATGTCAGGATTGTGTAACTACTACATTATCTGGAGATGTTTTTGACAACATTACTTTAGATGCTTCTTTAGAATATGAATTAACGGGTGCTTATACAATTATGGACGGAGCTAGTCTTACCATACCAGCTGGAACTGTAATAAAAGCAACCGGAGGTACTGCCTCTTATATTGCTGTTGCCCAAGGAGGTCAAATTTTCATCAACGGAACTTCTAGTAGTCCAGTAGTGTTAACTTCAGGATCAGATAATCCAGCAGCTGCAGACTGGGGAGGATTGGTTGTTTGTGGAAAAGCGCCTACAAATGTTGGTTCTACAGCAACTTCTGAAGTTGCAGACTTAACCTATGGAGGAAACGTTTCTGATGACAATTCAGGATCTATTCGTTACCTAAGATTAGAATATACTGGAGCAACATTTAACAGCTCAAAAGAATTTAATGGACTTTCACTATTTGGGGTAGGTTCGGGAACCACTGTAGAATACGTTCAATCTTTTGAAGGAGGAGATGACGGTATAGAATTCTTTGGAGGAACTGTAAATGGAAAATATTTGGTATCTACCAATTCAGGAGACGATTCTATAGACTTTGCAGATGGTTGGTCAGGTACAGGAGAGTACTGGTATATCTCTGGAGGAGCTAAAGCCGGTATTGAAGGTTCTAACAATGGAGATAATGGAGATGCAGCCCCTGTAACAAATGCTACTTTAAGTAATATTACTGTAGTAGGTCCTGTCACAGAAGGAGCATTATATTACAAAGAAGGTGGAGGAAACTTTACAATAGACAACTTCTATATTGCAAGTTCTGATAAAGGAGTTAAAGTTAAAGACTCAGATGCAGAAGCAGCTGTAAGAATAGAAAATGGAGATTTAGTGATGACAAATGTTCAATTCGCAGACAATGCCTCTGGTTTTGTGCAAACAGATTACACTGGAGCAAATCAATCATTTATTGAAGAAGGTGTGGCTTCAGGAGCTGGAAACGGTGCTGCTGCTCCCAATTGGACTTCTGGTTGGACAAGAGGCTTGAGTAACAGTGGAGTAGATACTGAAAATTTAGCTGGAGAGATTTCTGGAGCTGTAACATTGGATGCATCAATAGAATATTTATTAACAAGTTCTTTTGTGGTAAAAGATGGAGGAAGTTTAACCATTCCTGCAGGAACTGTTATTAAAGCTACTGGAGGGACAGCTTCTTATATTGCAGTTGCTCAAGGAGGTCAAATTTTTGTTAATGGCTCTGACACTGAGCCTGTAATTATGACTTCAGGGTCTAGTTCTCCAGCAGCTGCAGACTGGGGAGGATTGGTAGTCTGTGGGAAAGCACCAACAAATGTAGGAAGCATTGCAACCTCTGAAGTTGCAGATTTAACCTATGGAGGAAACGTTTCTGATGACAATTCAGGATCTATTCGTTACCTAAGATTAGAATATACTGGAGCAACATTTAACAGCTCAAAAGAATTTAATGGACTTTCACTATTTGGGGTAGGTTCGGGAACCACTGTAGAATACGTTCAATCTTTTGAAGGAGGAGATGACGGTATAGAATTCTTTGGAGGAACTGTAAATGGAAAATATTTGGTATCTACCAATTCAGGAGACGATTCTATAGACTTTGCAGATGGTTGGTCAGGTACAGGAGAGTACTGGTATATCTCTGGAGGAGCTAAAGCCGGTATTGAAGGTTCTAACAATGGAGATAATGGAGATGCAGCCCCTGTAACAAATGCTACTTTAAGTAATATTACTGTAGTAGGTCCTGTCACAGAAGGAGCACTATACTTCAAAGAAGGTGGAGGAAACTTTACGATTGATAATTTCTACACGGATGGGATTAACTTAGGAGTAAAAGTTAAAAGTACAGATGCTGAAGCTGCTGTAAGAATTGAAGCAGGAAATTTAGTGATGACAAATGTTGAATTTGCAAACAGTGCAACAGGTTTTGTTATTACAGATTATACAGGAGCAAATCAAAGTTTTGTTACTGAAGGAACTACAACTGGTGCAGGAAATGGAGCAGATGTTCCAGATTGGGCAACAGGTTGGACACGTTTTTAATGAACTAGTATTTTTGAATTTGAATTTAAAAGCAGACTTTTTAAGTCTGCTTTTTTATTAACGATTTTTTAATTCATTATAAATAAGTATATCTGTAGATATTTTATATCTTTATAGTATTAGAAATTACACAAACTATATAATATGAAAAAAAATTACTTTTTAACGTTAATATTAACACTATTTATATCTGGACTTTCTTTTGGTCAGGTTATAATTACCGAATTAGCTGATCCAACCAATAATGCTGGTGCCCGTTTTGTTGAAATCTATAATGTTAGTGATTCTGATGTTGATTTAACTGATTGGGAATTAAGAAGATGGACCAATGCTAACACTGAACCACAAGGTACTGGGATTGATTTAACTCCATTAGGTACTTTAACCTCTGGTTCATTTGCAATTATTGCAGCTAATGGTACTACATTTTCTTCTGTTTATGGAATTAACGCAGATATAATTGCCGGAACAGGTGGTGCTGTAGATAGTAATGGTGATGATAAGATTGCTATTTTTGATGCTTCAGATACTACAATTGATATATATGGAACACCTGGAGTAAGTTCAAACAATTCGAATTCAGCTGATAACTTTGAAGATGGAAGAGCTGAGAGAGCAGCATCAGTGAGTAGTTCTAATCCAGTTTGGGATGCTAGTGAATGGAATACTGATAATGACCAAGGCTATGGTAGTGGTGCTCAAAATGCACCTGACGGATATGATCCTGGAGCATGGATTGGTACTGCAACAGAGCCATCATTGTCTGTTGGGTCGGCCGTAACAGGTTTAGATTATTTTGAAGGTTCTGGGCCTTCCGCAGAAGGTGTTTTTCAAATAAATGGAATCAATTTAACTGCAGATGTTTCAGTTACTGCGCCTACAAATTTTGAAGTTTCACTGACCTCAGGAGGTACATTTACTTCGTCAGTATCTTTAACACAGTCTAGTGGTACAGCTTCTGGTGCCGTTTATGTTAGACTAGTTTCTGGATTATTACCAAACACATATACCGATAATGCTACTGTATCGTCTGCTGGTGCAGACAGTCAAACAGTAAGTTTAACTGGTACAGTTACAGCTGCAGATCCGCAAATCACAGTTACTGCATTTTTAGATGATTTTACTTATATCGCAAGCGATGGTGGTCCATCACCAGAAGATAGTTTTTCAGTTGAAGGGTTATTTTTACAAGATGATATTTCTGTAACAGCTCCAGCAAATTACGAGGTGTCTTTAACTACAGCTACAGGATTTGCTAGTTCAGTAAGTATTACTCCAGATCAGGCTGGAACTGTGGCTTCAACAGCTGTTTTTGTAAGATTAGTTGCAGGTCTTTCCGCAGGTACTTATGACGGAAATATAACTGTTTCCTCAACTGGTGTAACAGATGTACTTACAGCAGTTAACGGAAACGCATATGGCCCTGCAACAAACTCATTAATCATTACAGGTGTATTTGATGCCAAGAATGGCTCAAGCCCAAAAGGTGTTGAAATGTATGTTTTAAACAATATAGATGACCTTAGTTTATATGGTGTTGGAAGTGCTAACAACGGAGGTGGAACTGATGGTCAAGAATTTACATTTCCTGCTGTTTCGGCTACCGCTGGGCAATTTATTTATCTAGTTGGAAGTAGCCAATCAGCTCAATTCAATACATTCTTTGGATTTACACCAGATTATGAATCTGGAGCTATGTTTATTAATGGAGATGATGCTATAGAATTATTTGAAAACGGAGTTGTTATTGATGTTCATGGAGACATTAATGTTGATGGTACAGGTGAACCTTGGGATACAGTTGATAGCTGGGGTTATAGAGTTGATGATACTGGTCCAGACGGGTCTAGCTTTGTTTTAGCAAATTGGACATTTGGTGGATCTGCCGAATTAGACGGTGCAACGAATTCTGAATCAACCTCTCCTTTTCCAATTGGAACGTATTCAAATACTCCTCCTCCATCAGGGAATAGTGTAACTGTAGCAACTTCTCAATCTTGGAATGGTTATGTAAATGCTTTCAATGTTTCAG
>OJFL01000713.1_pt1 | contig 15463 bp, 10 predicted proteins | sample 1594131 | NCBI WGS metagenome assembly OJFL01 (sample SAMN05416782, study PRJEB24817) | seawater metagenome | isolation source: Sea water | place: Canada:Atlantic | collected 2013-07 | reverse complement strand
TTCCCTTATTTTTTATCTCACTGATTTTGCTATATTATTTGTGGGGATACCTCAGGGGCAGAGTACTTTTTTATTAGTAATGTACTCTGCCCCTTTTATTCCACATTTATTACTTAAAGCTGGATTACGTTATCGCCGCTGTCCCTGTCTATCATTTTCACGAAGGGATCTACCCCAACATAGGCAGGCTTTTCTTCCACAGTAACGGTAAAAGTATTTTCTCCGCTTACGAGCTTGTGCTTCTGGTTGTAAAGCACTTTGGTGTCTCCAGACACGTCCTCGGGATCGCCGCTAAACAGCGCAATATCGACGTACTCATTCACTGCACCTTCGGTCTCACGTCCCGCGCCATCAGCCTCAAATTTCGCAGCCGCGACAGTCATGGTCACTTCGAACTTACCCTCACTGGTTTGTTCTGCGTCTGCTGACAACATTTTTAAGTCATATAGCGTGATGCGCTCAAACAAATCGGCAATAAACTGCTGCTCTTCTTTTGATGCCTGAGCGTTTAGCGCAGCTTGAAGATCTAGCGTCGTTGGATACGGGTTATCACTGAACTTATACTCTTCTAAGAAGTTTTTAAGCGCGGTATTAACACGTTCTTCCCCTAAACGGTCGAGGATTGCCATCATGACTACAGAGCCTTTGCGGTAGTGAATATACTGCTGGTTCTCACTACGCATGAACGGCATTTCCTCAATAAGCTCGCTGCCGCGATCACGTAAGTAACGATCCAGTTCGTATTTAAGGAAGCGGCGCATCTTATCTTCGCCAAAGCGTTCACGCAGCACCATAATGGCACTGTACTGAGACAAACTTTCAACGATAATAGCCTGCCCCTGTACATTCGCCGCCCCTACCTGATGTCCCCACCACTGGTGTGCAACCTCATGTGCCGTAACATAGTACACGTAGTCTATATTTTCCGGGTCGCGCAAATCCGCGATAAACCCGATTTCCTCCGAGTACGGCACGGTATTAGCAAAGCTCTGTGCAAACGAGCGGTAACCTGGAAACTCTATAATGCGCATCTGTCGGTGTTGATAAGGGCCAAAGGCGTTGGTGAAATAGTCCAGAGAATCCTTCACACTTTGCACCATCACATCCACGTTCCAGTTATGTTCTGGGTGATAATACACCTCGATATTTACACCGTTGTGAGCGTCCTTTTTAACGTCATGGCGTGCCGAGAGGTATGAGAAGAAATTCACGATAGGGGCATCCATTTTATAATGAAAATAGCGACGCCCGTTCTCCTGCCACTCTTGTTGCAAGTAACCAGGTGCGATAGCAATCTGATCGCTGCTAGTAGACACGGTAGTTTCAAAGTCGATAAAGGTTACGCCTTTACCAAAGCCACTTTCAGCGTAGCGTGAGGAATCTTCCAGTTGATATGCACGAGGGCGTTCTGGCAGATCGCGCTTGCGTCGCTCGTGCCTATCTGCAATCAGGTATTGTGGATTGAATCCGAAAGAAGGAAACAGCGAGTAACTGTCTATAAAAGTCCCATTCTCAGCCACTTGAAGATCGAAGTTACCGTCTTTAAAGCCCTTATTCTCACGCAATACTGACACGGTTCCGGTTCGGGTTTCGCCTGGCATCAAAGGCTCTTCAAACGTCATCCATGCTGCAGAGAGTGAGTCGAAACGTTCGCTAACTTGCGCGCCGGGAATAACGATATCCCATTCAGTGGTGAATTGAGGCACAGAAATTAGGGTGCGCGAAATAGGCTCATTAAATGGATTGCTTACTGTAATGTCTGCAGATACTTCGACACGGCGGGCTTCTGGATAAATATCAACATTCGCATTAACACGGGTTACCACCGGAATAAAATCGTCCTCGTACTGAGAAAATTGACGTTCGTATTCAGCCTGTAACTCAAAACCTTCATCTTGTGTAAGGTATGTATTCACTACCTTGGTGTTGTAATGAATGTACCCACCTGTAAGTACGAATACGATGAGGCTTGCCGCTAGCACCGTTTTTCCGGAAGTACCTAACTGATAACCCAGTAGCTTGAAACGGTGTTTTAGCGAAACTTCGGGCCCGCGCTGCCACATGGCATAGCCTACAGTGAAAAGAGCCAGCGATAGTGCGCTCCAGTAAAGCATATACCAAGCGAATGGCGCTAAGAACCAGCCCCAGCCGTTTAAGTCTGAGTACAGCACTTGTGGGGCATCACTAAAGCTCCACATATTATGCTCAAGCCCTAGCTCAGCAAACACTAAGCTAACAATAAAGTACGCCACAAACAGCAGCATACCCACGAATTTATTCGGGCTTAACACCTGAATAAAGAATGCAAGCACGGCGAGTAGCGCCCACGGTACCCAGGATACAAAGTAGATCCCAATAAAATAGGTGCCGAAATCAAAATCAAAGTAGCCCTGCGTAGCTTGGTAAACAACGGTAAAAATGATACCAATAGCGAATAACAAAGCGGTTACTGCCCACATCGCAAGCAGCTTTGATACCCAGAACACAAGGTTAAACGCGGGCGTAGAGTCGATAATATCGCCCATCCCCGACCCACGCTCGCGCCAGACAATCTCTCCACTGTAGTAGGTAACAACGATAAGCATCATCAGCCCGTAACTTTCGCGAATGAACTCGACCATCTTGTAAGTCAACGGCCAATTTGAAGTGCCGTAAATGCCGTCGATAGGCACGAAGTACAACGCAGTAAGGTTGAACACCGTGAATATCATTAGCACAAGAAGCGCAGGGCTAAAAATCACTTGCCGCATTTCAAAGCCGATACGAGTTAGCAACTTACTAAGCTGTTCGCCATGCTGAGATTTTATGGTTAGGTTTAGGCTTTGTGGTGGTGGAATTTTTGAGGCTTTTGTAGGCTTCTCTTTTCGGGCTTTCTGCTGCCAGCGCATTTGATAAATACTGCCGACGGTTGCCAAAATAACCGCGCCTATACCAAGCCAAATCAAACGGTTTTGTAACAACACACCTTCTAACGACACAACGGCGGTATTCTTATCAAATACAGTCCAATAACGGGTTACCTCTCTATAGGTACGCAGACCAAATGGGTCTAGCAATGCGCCGATAGTGCGGTATTCCGGCTCCGATGTTACCACTCCACTTATAAGGTAAAAAATAAAGATACCCATGGCTACCAGATACGCCGCCATCATTGAGCGAAGGCGTTGGGCAATAGCGTAAAATATCATTCCCAATGCAAGCATGCTGGGCACTGAGAAGTAAAAAAAGGTGGTCAAATAGAAGCTTAGGTTTGTGGGCCCTATCCGTTCCTGATCTACCCAAGGCATCAAAGAGCCTAATAAAATAGCGATGGGGACCATAGCAAATACGCAAAGGCTCACCAGATAGGCGCCAAAAAAACGCCCTAAATGATACGGTAACGGTGTAATGGGTCGCGTATAGACTAGTTCGCCCATATTGCTGGAATGATTGCGTGTAGCCGTTCCGGAAACAAAATTAACCAGCAGGAATAAGGCAAAAATACTCATGATTAGCGTGGTTTGAGTGATAGCAAACGAGCCGTTATAGAGTACGTTACCACCGCCACCAATGCGCACATTGTCGGTGGTTGTCGCCATAAAGGGCAATAGGAAAAACGCCAGCATGGTGACGTAAAATGAGGGTTGGCGAAGATAATATCGCCATTCAAAAGTAAGGCTGTTCAAAAACATCGTTGTTCTCCCTTACGCAGCTGTCGCAGCGCGGCTGTTATGCAGCGTAGAGAAATAAACGTCTTCAAGGTTAGCCGGCGCCTGTTCGAATCCCTCTGGCGGTGTGTCTGCTAAAACATGAATGACATGCTTTCCGGCAATTAGACGAGCCGATATAATATTAAGGTGCTGTTCAAGTTCGCGGTATTCTTCTTGGCTAACCTGTTTGCGCCAGATACGCCCTGCCAGTTCGTGTGTCAGGCTCATTGGGTTGCCTTCCATTAATATTTGCCCCTGCCCCAGCACCGCCATTTTTGGGCAAAGTTCAGACACATCATCAACGATATGTGTAGATAATATGATGACTTTCTCTTCACCTAGGCTTACCAGCAAATTATGGAAGCGGTTGCGTTCTTCAGGATCAAGTCCCGCCGTAGGCTCATCAACGATAATAAGGTCGGGGTCGCCAAGTAGCGCCTGAGCAATACCAAAACGCTGACGCATACCACCGGAATAGCCGCTCACAGCTTTATCTCTGTGTTGCCATAAATTAGTATGAACCAACAAGCTTTCTACCGCTTCTTTGCGGTCTGACTTACTGTTTATCCCTTTTAATACCGCAAGATGGTCTAGCAGTTTTTCAGCACTGATGCGTGGGTAAACGCCGAAATCCTGTGGCAGATACCCAAGACGCTGGCGCAGCGCATTAGGATCGGCCAATACATCGATATCATCGAACTGAATTGAACCACTATCAGGAGTTTGAAGAGTAGCAATAGTCCTCATTAATGAGGATTTCCCAGCACCATTCGGCCCTAGTAACCCAAACATTCCCTTGGGGATTGACAAGTCTATACCGTTCAGGGCTTTAACCCCATTTGGATACGTTTTGGTAAGGCCGGTAATACTGAGCATGAACATTCCTTTGGTTTTATATTGTTCAAATTTCAGACTACGCCGTAATGACTTGTCTGTTAACTGAAAACTTGTAACAAAGTGCGAAATTTGTTCAATACCATAAAAATGGGGTCAGAGTACTTTATTGCCTAAAAAGTACTTTGACCCCACCATTTATATTTTCAGAAATCGCAAAAGTGTTTTGTCATTAGTGCTGTTTTTCGCAAACAAAATTATCGTCACACTGTATGAACTTAAATAACAGCTCTTTTGAGCCACTTTTGTGAGGATTAACAATGCCTATTGCATTATTTGCGTTAAGTGCGTTTGCTATTGGTACTACCGAATTTGTAATTGTGGGATTAGTGCCCACGATAGCGTCAGATCTTGGCGTAACCCTACCCAGCGCGGGATTACTCGTCAGCCTTTACGCTGTTGGTGTAGCCGTTGGCGCCCCTGTATTAACCGCATTAACCGGTAAATGGAACAGAAAACACGTACTGCTAAGCCTTATGGCTTTGTTTGTTGCCGGTAATATTCTTGCCTGGCAGGCACCTAGTTACGAAAGCCTAATAGTGGCGCGTATCTTAACTGGCCTTGCCCATGGTGTGTTCTTTTCAATTGGCTCTACTATCGCCACCAGCTTGGTTGCTAAAGAAAAAGAAGCCAGTGCCATTGCTATTATGTTTACTGGCCTTACCGTTGCCTTGGTAACAGGTGTACCGCTTGGCACATGGATTGGACAAAGCTTTGGATGGAGAGCCACATTCTTAGTGGTATCTGCACTAGGCACTATTGCACTTATTGGCAGTGCGTTACTTGTGCCAAACAACTTAAAACAGAGTAAGCCTGCTACGTTAAGCGAGCAAATGAAAGTGTTGGTTCAGCCCCGTTTAGTCTTGGTATACCTAATGACCATTCTAGGTTACGGCGGTACCTTTACCGCGTTCACTTACCTTGCGCCTATTTTGCAACAAGAATCAGGGTTTGCGCCTTCTGCGATTAGCTTGATCATGCTGGTTTACGGTGCCTCAGTTGCTGTTGGAAATATTTATGGCGGTAAATTAGCTGATAAAAAAGGCCCTATTCGCGCGCTCACTATTATCTTCAGCGCTCTAGCCATTATTTTGTTCGCCCTCACCTTCACCATGGGTCACAAAATTGCTGCAGTAATTACTATTCTAGTGTGGGGTGCATTTGCATTTGGAAACGTACCAGGCCTGCAAGTATATGTTGTGCAGCTTGCTGAAAAATTCACACCAAATGCAGTAGATGTAGCTTCAGGGCTAAACATTGCAGCGTTCAACATTGGTATTGCGGTAGGTTCAATTGTTGGCGGTGCCATTGTAGAGGGCATGGAGCTATCTGATACCGCATGGATAGGCGCTGCTATTTCTGTGTCTGCGTTAGTGGTAACAAGGTACAGCGGTTACTTAGATAAGCGATCACATTAAACGCGTAGCTTTATGGCGGGAAGTTGCGGGAAATAAACCTTACGTTAGCTTTATTCACCTTAATTTGGTTGAAGACGACGAAGCGCCGATAAAACGCCACCGATTCGGGGTTGAAACTGGCGTAAACGGGCTTATCAAAGAGCTTAAGGCAATGAAAAGCGCGGGCGTTAACCATATTGGCCTTCACTTCAGGCGAAATACGCTGCCGGTTGAAGACGCAATGCAGCGAATTGCTGAGCACGTGCTACCGCATTTTCATCAGTAACGGAAATTAACAAGGAGGCATTATGCCTAACGTAAATCAGTCGCAGACTAAAATTCCTTCTCTGGGAGTAGGCACATTTCGTTTAAAAGACGAAGAAGCATATAACAGCGTGACGATGGCGCTAGAAGTAGGTTTCCGCCACATTGATACCGCACAAATCTATGGCAATGAAGAAGCCGTGGGCCGGGCTATTAAAGACAGTGCCGTAGCACGTGAAGATTTATACGTTACCACCAAAGTGTGGAACGATAAGCTAAACAAAGCGAGCTTTGTTGACAGCGTAAAAGAAAGCTTGGCGAAACTTCAGCTAGATTACGTAGACCTACTGCTTATTCACTGGCCGTCACCAGAAAACGGTGAAAGCATGGAAGAATACTTAGGTGAGTTACTAAAAGTGAAAACGTTAGGCCTTGCCAAAGAAATCGGCATTTCTAACTTTACGGTGGCTCAAGTTGAACAAGCCGTAGGTATTTTAGGTGAAGGTGTTATTGCCACTAACCAAGTTGAAGTTCATCCATATCTGACCAACACTAAGGTGCGAGCTGCGTGTGAAAAACATGGCATTGTTGTTACCGGCTACATGCCATTTGCCGTAGGCAAAGTGTTAAAAGACGACACCATTGTTGCCATTGCAGAGAAGCATGGGGTGAGCGCGGCTGAAGTGGTAGTCGCTTGGGAGCTTGCCAACGGCCTTGTGACTATTCCATCGTCTACCAAACGTAAGAACTTGGAAACCAATTTCAAAGCACTTGAGCTAACGCTTGACGCAGAAGACATTGCAAAAATTGACGCACTAGACTGCGGCGATCGTCAGGCCACACCAGACTTTGCCCCAGAGTGGGATTAGAGAGGTATTAGATAGGTATTATGCAAGCGAAGGTTTGGCAGAAATACCCCAAGTGTTTGCTTTTGAAAACCTCAACGATGCGCTTCGTTATTCTAAAGAAGCCAAACAAAAAGCAGTGGTGACTGTTAGCTAAAAGAAATGGGGGCAGAGTACTTTTCTGAAAAAAATATACTCTGCCCCTTTGATTTGGCGATTTATTTACTGCCTAAATGCTCGGCCAAACCTGGAATGAATTCAGCTCCATGAACAACCTCTATGCTAGAGCCACTGAAATCATCACCTATCGGTTCTATTCGCCCCCCTAAACACGTGCCTAGAAAAGCTTCAGCAACGGCATAAAATGAAAGGTTATTTTCAGGCTTGCTAAAACCATGTCCTTCATCGGGGTAAAGCACATACGTTACAGGAATATTACGCTTTTTCATCGCTTCCACGATTTGGTCAGACTCCGCTTGTTTTACTCTAGGATCATTCGCTCCTTGTCCAATGAGTAAAGGCTTTTCTATCTTGTCCACATGAGTGATAGGCGAACGCGCTTTAAGCAGAGCTAACCCTTCCTCAGTATTTGGATCGCCTATCGCATGATAAAACACCTGACGAAAGCTTTCCCAGTAAGGAGGAATAGAGTCGAGCAAGGTGGTTAAGTTTGATGGCCCAACAATATCAACGCCACATTGGAATGCTTCCGGGGTAACAGTGAGCCCGGTTAGCGTAGCATAGCCGCCGTAACTTCCTCCCATAATGGCGACTTGGTCATTCGATGTAATACCTTTCTCTATCGCCCATTCTTTCGCATCAATTAGGTCGTTGTGCATGGCACCCGCCCACTCTTTATCTCCTGCGTTTACAAACGCTTTACCAAAACCTGTTGAAGCGCGAAAGTTAACTTGTAACACGCTGTAGCCTCGATTTGTTAGCCATTGCGCTAAAGGGTTAAAGCCAAATTCGTCCCTCCCCCAAGGGCCGCCATGTACCAATAAAACCAATGGGGAAGCGTGCTCTGCTTTGCCGTCTTGGTTAGGATCTGCCTCCAAGGGTATAGACAAATAACTCACTAAATCTAGATTATCTCGTGATGGAATAACCACACCATGCATAACAGAAAGAGGTAGGTTATTAATTTCTGGCTGAGTAATAAATAAGTCCGATAATTCACCGGTTGTAGTATCAAATACTTTATAAATAGGTGATTGATTACTTTGGTCAGTAAATACAGTCCAGAGAGAATTATCAATTGTTTGCGCTAAAACTTGTGAGCCGCCACTTAATTGGCTGTTCAGCTGTTTAATGGGGTCAATGAGAGCATCATCTATGGCGTGCCATACAGGCCTAATATAGTTTAGTACGTAAGCTAGTGGCTTATGGGTACGGGGATGAAAAAGTACATTTGTTACATCTACTTTATCACTACTAGCAATGGAAGTAGGTTTTGTGTCTCCTAATGGTAGATATACGAGAGCCGCAGTGTTTCGCTCCCGCGTATCTATCATGTATATTCCTTCATTGCGTTGATCGAAACCGAGAATATTAAAAGATGATGAATCTGCGAAGGAAACTTCAAACCAAGGATTCCATTCATCAAAGGATTTAATAAAAACATGGCTTGCCCCATCTTCTGCCGTCTTTACCGCGACACGCGCGTTTAACTTATTATCAAGCACGAAATAAGAAAAACCGTCGTTTTGAATAATTAAGCTACGCTGCCCAGTGGCGACGTCTACCTTATATACGTCGTGCCATTTTGCATCACGGTCATTCATACCAACAACAACTATGCCTGGAAATGCCGCGTTCTGATCCATCTGGCTAGCTTGCACACCGTCATAAGGAGTTAAGTCCTTTATGTCACCGCTGTCTAAATCTATTCGATACAAATGCCAATTTTCATCCCCATTTTTATCTCGGGTGAAAAATACATATCGACTGTCTAATGACCAAAAGTGAAGAGGAATACCGCGTCCTGAATCTTGCGTAACGGGGGTCGCGCTGTCGAAATCACCAACTTTGCCAACCCAAATATTCATGACACCATCTACTGGCGCTCTAAAACTCATGCTGTTGCCATCTGGGCTGACGCGCCCTTGATAGCGGCTTGGATTGCCGAACAAAACTTCTCTGGAAATAAGCGTTGGCGGCAATGTTTGTGGGTTAGATAAATCGGAAGCTTTTTGGGATGTTTGCTTTGTTTGGGTAACGCAACCGGGTAAGTTAAAAAGCACGCCCAACATGAACGCACAAAAAATGATCTTTTTCATTTTCTTTCCTTGTAGATAGCCTTGTATATGGGCCAATACTACTTGGCTTAACCTTTGTCCCTGTGTAGTAGCTTTTTAATATAGTCACAGATAAACAAATACTACAACATACTTCGCGAATTAACGTATTTCGCTGTAAACGCTACATCCCCTTAAGACATCCGTTTGTAATAATTTGAGAGAGTATGCAAACCATTTGATATTAGGTGACAGAAAGCAAGACAGTAGTTACCTAAGGAAATCGGGCACCTAATTCGAGAAATATTTACAGTTTTATTCGGTAAAATAGTCATCCTCTCTAGTCGTTACATATATTACGGCGCAAAAAACGCACTTCTTTTTCTCGATAAAATCGGGCTACAAGCCGCATTTTGACGCTATTTTGAACAACGACTTAAAACACTCTGGCAAAGTAGGCCTGTGGTTTGCAACTCTATTAATAACTCACAAACTGAAGGGATACATTATGTTACGTTGGGCATTAATATTTTTAGTAGTTGCATTAGTTGCAGCAGTTTTAGGATTTGGTGGAATTGCTGGTTCTGCAGCGGGTATCGCCAAAATTATATTCGGTGTTTTCGTTATCCTACTAATCATTTCAATTGTTATGAATATGGTTAGAGGCAAAAGTTAAACGAAAGCCGAAGTAAAAAATTGGTTTTAAGACTTTGCGAGAGTCTGTAATAAACAGCCATTAGTCATTTGATTAATGGCTGTTTTTTTAATTTACGCTTCATCAATGGAGATCATTATGAGCAACAAACAACGCATTACGAACGTAGGTATCGGGCTTGCCGCTGCATCTGCAGGAATTCTAGCAAGAAAAACCCTACAAAAGTCGTGGGAAAAAGTGACTAACGACCCCGCACCGAAAGACAAAGAAAGTGAAAATACAGACCTTAAAGAGGCCGTAACCTGGGCTGTAGTGTCAGGCATTGGAGCAGGCGTTGCCAGAATGGCCGTTCAATATGTACTGGACAAACGCCAGTCGAAATAACACTGCCAAATTGATACCTCTTAAAAGTATAAGTACTTATAAGAGGTATCGAAACGTTGGTTAATTTTTGCGACCTGTTCCCATAGCACACCTGTTAAATAAATCTGCAAGATTGAACACAAGCCAATTCATGATTTAAGCCTGTTTATCTCTCTTCTGGTATAAAAGAAAGCAATGATGGCACTTAAAATAACGACAGTAACAATGGTGTAGAACATAGACACCATAGGGTAGCCCCACACCACAATCAGTACATAGTTTATTGAGGCGGGCACAACAAGTTGACGGGCAATACCTAAATACATGGGAAACATAGGCTTTTGCATTGCCTGCAATATAGCCACACTTTGAAACAAAACCACGTACGCATAAAAAGCTAATGTATCAATTCTAAGGTACGTTATTCCCGTATTTTTAATAGCACTGTCGTTAGTAAAAAGGCTCATTGCCAGCGGCGATAAAAAATACATAACGGGAATAGACACTACCGCCATAAAGAAACCAATTAGTAACCCTTTGCGGTACGTTTCAGCTACGCGGTCGTAGTTACTTACGCCCATATTCTGGCCCGCTATGGCCATTACCGCGCTATTTAATCCTAACGCTGGAAGCAACAACACCTGCTCTAGACGCAGCCCAACGGTATACCCTGCCACATGCTCACTACCAAATTGACCGATAAGTGCCACAGTAATAAAACCACCTAAAATAATGGTGAGCATATTGAAGCTAGCGGGCACAATTTGTTTAAGTAGCTTTTGCCAACGCTCTTTATCAAAAGTGGGCATTACCGATATGTTTAAACGCTTCATCAGTACGCGGAACAGGTAAAACGCGGTGGCAAACTTAATCACCACGGTAGCTAGCGCTATACCACTTACCCCTAAATCGAGTACGAAAGTAAAGAAAGGGTTCAGCCCAAAATTAGCAAAAAAGCCAATCATGAGCGCATTTCGGTTAGATTTGGTATCGCCTAGTGCCATTAACGCGCCCGCCGCCCCGAAAGATAAGGTGAAGCCTACCGAACCTGCCAATGTTACCCATAAATATTCCATGGCAAGCGGCTCGATATGAGGTTCAGCGCCAAGTAAAACCACCAACGGACGCGCCGCAAAAAATCCTATTACACACGACACCGCACTAAAGGCAATGGCAAGGCCGCTTACGTTATCTAGCCAACCTTTCACTTCGTGGGTTTCTCCCCTACCCGCCCCCGGCGCAATCATTGCAGAAGCCCCAGTTTGAATGCCAATACCAATAGACAGCAGTAGAAAGAAAACGCTAGACGCGATAGATAAACCGGCAAGTGCATTATCTGACAAATAGCCCGCAAACCAAATGTCGGTCAGGTTATACAGTGTATTGAAGATCATGCCTGTTGATGCTGGAATAGCAAGCCGCACCATATGGCCGACAATAGCGCCTTCTGTCAACGATGGTTCAGATTTGGTGGCTTCTTGCATTTAGCTTCCTTAGCTATAACGAATACCCGCAATAACATACCGATTTTTAAGCCCACTGGAAAAGTTTTGTTTTAATAATGAGGCAAGAGAATGAGATCAGTGTGTATTTAGGAATTAATGTACTCTGCTCTCTTTATTCCTGCTCCCTTTATTCCTACTCCCTTTATTCCCTCCTTATTTAAAAGCTAGTCTACAGCGCTAACTTTCCCTATACTTTTTGCAAACTGTTTAAAAAAGGAACAAGGAATATATCAATTTGGCATTGTCGGCGCTGGCATGATTGCGGATTTTCATGCTCAGGCCATTAACGCTATACCTAATGCAGAGCTAACAGGGATTTATTCACGTTCAACTGATAAAGCGAACGCCTTCGCACAGAAACATAACTGCACACCTTTTGACGATTATGCTTCTTTTATAAATTCTCCCAATATTGATGTTATTACCGTATGCACCCCATCAGGGTTTCATTTAGAGCCCATATCTGCTGCAGCCAAAGCGGGTAAACACATTATTTGCGAAAAGCCCCTTGAAGTGACCGCCGAACGAGTGGATGAGATGATAGCCGTATGTGCAGAAAATAATGTGATGTTAGCGGGCATTTTCCCCCGGCGTTTCAATGCATCGTCGCAGCTACTTAAAAAGGCGTTAGCGCAAGGTAGATTTGGCAACATTGCTATGGCTGATGCCTATATTAAATGGTGGCGAACTCAAGAGTACTATGAAAGCGGCGCTTGGCGTGGCACCTGGAAGCTAGACGGTGGGGGCGCGTTAATGAACCAATCTATCCATACCATCGATTTATTACTTTACGTGATGGGCGACGTTAAATCCGTACGGGCAGAAACTAGGCTTGTGGCCCATGAGGGAATAGAAGTAGAAGATGTTGGTATTGCCATGGTGGAGTTTGAAAGTGGCGCGTTGGGTGTGATTCAAGGGTCTACCGCGTGCTGGTCTAAAAACGGACATCCGGCAGAAATACAAATTACCGGCTCGCAGGGTTCTGTTTTCATGAGCGATGACAAATTCCGGCTGTGGGAGTTCGCTAATGAAAGTGAACATGACAATGAAATTAGACAGCAATATGGTCTTAATGAAAACGAAGCCGGCGCTGGCGCAGCCGACCCTTCAGCCATCGACTTTGTTTGGCACCAAAGAAATTTTGAAGATGTTTTACATGCGCTTGAAAACGGCACTAAACCATTGGTAGATGGTTTCGAAGGTCGCCGCTCTATTGCCTTGCTTAACGCAATTTATCGTTCAGCGGCAAAAGGTGGTGAAAAAGAATTTGTTTAAACTGCCACTTCAACTCCTAATGGCGGCTGATTGACGAGGTAAGTTTAGATGCGTACTCTGATATTTCTACACGTAATGGATTACTTAAATGAAAACAAGAAAAATAATAACCGCGCTAACGCTCTCACTTTGCTTAGCTTCGTTATTAGGCTGCGCAGAGCCTGAAACCCTGCCGGCCTCCCTCTCTCCTGCTGAAGAGTCAAAAGAAGCCAACCTTTTGAAAACCGGCCTTGCAGAACGAATTCGAATTGAAGGGCAAGAGGTTGATTTTCAATCTTTAGCCCAGCGGCAGGCCCTTTATAATGTGCCAGGCGTTTCTGTCGCGTATATGAAAAATGGGCAGCTCGCTTGGACCACGCAAAGCGGTGTTAAAGACTTAACAACCGAGTTGGTTGTTGATGAAAACACAGTGTTCCAAGCAGGCAGTATTTCTAAACCCGCATTTGCCGCGGTATTTATGAAGTACCGCCAAGATAACCCTATTGATTTAGATAACGACGTAAATAATTTACTTACCAGCTGGCAATTGCCCGAACATGAATGGACTGGCCAAGAGGTAGTTTCATTACGCAGGCTGTTGAGTCATACCGCTGGCACCACAGTACATGGCTTTCCTGGTTACGCGGCTGGCGAACCCGTGCCTACTTTGCAGCAAGTGTTAGAAGGTGTGGAGCCTGCTAATACCAGCGCGGTAGTGGTTGACCTTCAACCGGGCACGCAAATGCGCTATTCAGGTGGCGGCACTACGCTCGCTCAACTTACTTTACAAGACGTAGCCAACGAGCCCCTGCCAGTTATGTCACAACGACTTTTGTTTACACCTTTAGGCATGACGCGCTCTGGTTTCGACCAGCCCATATCGCCTAAGTTATCAAACAATATGGCTACGCCCTACAACGATGACGGTACCCCAGTAGAAGGTGGCGCGCATACTTATGCTACGCTTGCAGCAGCCGGCATGTGGAGCACGCCATCAGACATGTTGAAAATGGCAAGCGGCGTTCGTAGCGCGTATTTGGGGCAAAAAACAGATTGGATATCGCAAGCTACTGCACGAGAAATGTTAACCAACAATACGCCAACCAATGAAGCACCTAATGTTGGTATTGGCTTTTTTATCAACATGGATAAAAACGGTGAAATTCTGGGCTTTGGCCATGGTGGCGCAGATAAAGGTTTTATGTCGCAGTTATATCTTGAGTTAGATACCGGCAACGGCTACGCCATTATGACTAACGGCGATAACGGTAGTCAGTTAATTAGCGAGTTAGAAGTTCGCCTAAAAGAAGTATTGGATGTGGGGTATTCGCAAGCTGAAGTTAAAAAGTTATTGCCAATCAACCAAACAGAGCTGAGTAAGTATATTGGTACTTACGTGGTAACAGACCCTGTTGATGTCGAAATTGTACTGAAGGAAGCAAAAAACGGCTTTGTGCTTAACGCTTTACCTTATATTGAAAATGAAAGGTATTTTCATGAGGGTGATGGTCGTTTTTTTGCCAAGAATGGCAGTAGTGTTCGTTTTGAAGACGATGCTGAAGGCGCGCTGGCTAAGACGCTTGTTATGGATGGGAATATTCGGGGAGTTAGGAATAGTCAGCGAGAAACGCAGTGATAATATGGTGTATCTAATAAACTAGCTTGCGACTTTCTAGCTTTAGGCATCAGGATTTTCTAACGTTGGTTTACTCCTTTAACAGTGTGAATAGCTAACCAACTTGAAGATAGTGTACTGCGGTACAGTTTTGATAGCGCGTGTCATGTCTGTCTTATTAGCTTTTAAACGTAGGGTATTGAGCTATTAGCAATGACGTCCTTTTCAAGAACTAGTATATCAGTGTGCAGATAGGTTAGCTGATAACCTACTGACTTTTGAGGTGAAAAAATTCTTTGCCCAATGGTCCGGTTTAGACAAGGAGCGGACGTTCAGGCCACGCGGTTCTTGATTCCGGTATGTGCCAATGTGCAGATCATCATTCGACCTTGATTGAATTGGTGGTAATTGTAGTATTCCGTACAATCAGCTTCTTATTGGTGAATACGCAATTCAGTAATCATTTTCAGTTGTTTTGAATTTCCAGACGAAGAGCACCGTATTTTCTGCAATACGGTGCCCAACAATCACACTCTGGTTAATTTGGAGTGCATCATCCGATACAAAATAGGCAAAACCACCAATGTTAGAATGGTGGACGAGATGATCCCGCCAATCACCACCGTTGCAAGCGGTCTTTGCACTTCAGCGCCAGTCCCGACATTAAGTGCCATGGGAATAAAGCCTAAGCTTGCTACCAGTGCTGTCATCAAAACCGGACGCAATCTTGTGATAGCTCCGTCAA
>OJFL01000706.1_pt1 | contig 15592 bp, 10 predicted proteins | sample 1594131 | NCBI WGS metagenome assembly OJFL01 (sample SAMN05416782, study PRJEB24817) | seawater metagenome | isolation source: Sea water | place: Canada:Atlantic | collected 2013-07 | reverse complement strand
CTACACACTGCATATCGTCGGCAGCGTCAGATGTGTATAAGAGACAGGATATGGATATGGACAAGACAAAGAATAATGAAGTTTAAGACATATTATTCTGTTTATATAAAAAAACCACCGCATTGCGGTGGTTTTTTTATGGATGGTATTTTTTTAATTTTAGGAAAATAAGTTTAATTGAAATTCTCGAATTGATTCCCATTGAACTCCTTGATTTTTTGAAAGGCTTAAGTTTTTAAGTTTTTTTAGATCATGAACACTATGGGCGTCAGTAGCTACAAAATCATACAGCCCAGCCTTCAGTAATTTTTCTGCTTTTTGTTTTACTTCTGGCCCATATTGCCCCAAAAGCGACAAGGCATTTAATTGAAAGTAAAACCCTTGGTTTTTTAAATTTTGATATTCAGAGATGTCTTTGATCAAATGATACCTTTCTGGATGGGCTAGTATTGGAGTAATGTTTTTTTGACATAAACTAAAACAAGCTGATTTTAACATGGTGGTTTTTCCAAAAAAATTAATTTCTACTAATATATAAGTATCATTTAAGAGCAATAATGGTGAAGCTTGCTCAAGATTATTCATAAAAACCTCATCTACCATATACTCAGCAGCATAGGAGTTAATTTTTACACTATTTTCATATTTTTTATGTTGTTTTAAAAGTTCAAATGCGTCTTTTACGGTTGTTGGAGTATTTGGATATAACTCTTTATAGATGTGTGGTGTAGGAATAACACTTTTAATCCCTAACTCGTGGTAAGCATTTAGCATTTTTGTTGATGTGTCTACATCTTTGCTTCCGTCATCTATACCCGGTAACAAATGGTTATGGATATCGCAAAGCCCTTCAAATAAAGGTTTTTGATGTTTTTGAAAAAAACTGAACATTAGATTTGATAAATTTCTTCAAAATTACAACATATTCTTATTGTAGGGAAGTTTTAAATATTTTTAAAAGTATTCTTAGGTGTATTTAGTAATTTTTTAATTAAAATTATTGTCTATTACAGATATCATTTTTTGAATATTTATTTATTAACAACTATATAATTTATGATAGTAAATTTTAAATAATTCTTAAATTAGATGTTCCTAACTACAATAGTATCAGTTAATTCAGCTAATTTTTTTATATTTGTAAAAAAAAATGAATTTTAAAGACCTATTAATCCCTAGTAATTTGTTCTTTATGTTTGTTATCGTTTTTCTCGTAACAAGCTTTAGTCTCTCAAGAATCAGAAAAATAAGTAGTAAACTTGGTCATTATGATGCCCCTAATGACAGAAGTTCACATAACGATTTCGTACCTACTTTAGGTGGTGTATCTTTCTTTATTTCCTTAGTTGTATTCTTTTTCTTCTCAAATTTTTATAATATTAACGATACGAGTCTAAGTATCCTATTAGCCATCACCATTATGTTTTTTGTGGGGTTATCAGATGACTTAAAAGATTTATCTCCAAAAGTTAAATTTTTAGGTCAAGTATTAGCATTGAGTATTTTAGTTATCCAATCTGATTATAGAATTCTTTCCTTTCATGGGTTTTTAGGAATCTATGAGCTCAATATGTTTTTTTCAGTATTTATTTCTATGTTTCTTATTCTGGCATTTATTAATGCGTTTAATTTAATAGATGGTATAGATGGAATGTCTTCAATCACAGGTATTGTGATTTCAGCTTGTTTTGGATTTCTTTTTTACAAACTACAGCTTTTCTTTTTTATGTTTATTTCATTTGCTTTAATAAGCATGTTACTGGCATTCTTACGCTATAATTTTTCTTCTCGAAAGAAAATATTTATGGGAGATACAGGTTCTCTTGTTATTGGTTTAGTTTTAGGACTCCTAACCTTAAAATTATTGACATTAGAATTTGAAACATTTACGTTGCTTTCTATCCACAGAAACGAATTACCGTTCTTGCTTTTAATCATTTTAATTGTTCCTGCTTTTGATTTGTGTAGAGTAACATTTATTAGATTAAAAAAAAGAGTCTCTATTTTTTCTCCAGATAGAAACCATATTCATCATTTATTAATTGATTCGGGTTTATCTCACAAAAAAGCATCACTTTTATCTGGGTTTACCAATTTATTCTTTGCAGTTGCAATGTATTTATCAATACAGTATCTTGGATTATTATATTCCTTTTTATTTTTAATTGTTTTTATTTTAGCTTGTTTTACACTTTTTTTCTCAATGACCAATAACAGAGAAAATCTTCGTAAAAAGGTCAAGTTAAGGCACATACTACAAAATATTGCCAACTTTTTTTAACATACTTGTTTAAATATTCTTTAAAGAATTTAAGATTATTAATAATAACTTTTTAAACGAAAACGATTGAGTTTTTGGTTACTATTGTGTAACCAAAAGGGTTGTAATATATTTGAAAAACCTATAAAAACAACAGATGATATTAATTGCTGATGGTGGTTCAACAAAAGCCGATTGGATTGCACTGGATACCAATAAAAATGAACTTTTTAGAGTTAGAACTTTGGGGTTAAACCCAGCAGTAATTTCTTCAGAAGAATTAACCAACAGAATTGTGAATATGTTTCAACTCATTAATGTTAAAGATGAGGTGAGTCAAGTTTATTTTTATGGTGCTGGTTGTGGAACTCCTAATGCATGTGCTGTCTTAAAAGATGTAATGCAAGCCATCTTTACAAATGCTGCTATAGCTGTAGAAGAGGACATGTTAGCTGCTGTATACGCTGCTTCAGGTAAAAACCCTGCTTTGGTTTGCATTTTAGGAACAGGTTCAAATAGTTGTTATTACGATGGTCAAAATATGCAAATGCAAGTGCCTTCTTTAGGCTATGTTTTAATGGATGAGGCAAGTGGGAATTATTTTGGTAAAAGATTAATTAGAGACTATTTTTATGGAATGATGCCTAAATACATGGTGGAGCGATTCGAAAATGATTATGTTCTTGATGCAGATACCATTAAGACGAATATATATAGAGCACCAAATCCTAATATGTATTTAGCTTCCTTTGCAAAATTTATGTTTGATTTCAAAGATGAAAAATACGTTAGAAGATTGATGAAAAAGGGATTTGAAAAATTCTTCAAGTATAGAATCTTACCATATAACCCCTCAGAGGACCTACCAATCTATTTTATTGGTTCTATTGCGCATTACTTTAAAGAAATATTAGATGATGTTGCCGAAAAGAATGGACTTAAAATATCAGGGGTTATTCAAAGACCCATAGATAATTTACTAGAATACCATAAACAACATATTAATTAATATATTCTATAAGCTGTTCAAGACACATGCCTCTAGATCCTTTAATAAGTATATAGCTTTTTTCTAAGGGCGTATCAGTGATATTTTTTATGAAAGACTCTACAGTTAAGTATTTCTCTGAGGCTGAAGTTTTACTGTAATGTTCTCCAACAAAAACACAGCGGTTTAAACTAAGGGTATCACAAAGATCAACGATATTTTGATGTTCCTTTTTTGATGCAGTTCCGAGTTCAAACATATCTCCTAAAATCACAATCTTATGTTCGTGATTAATTTCATTGAAATTTTCTAAAGCTAAACGCGTACTTGAAGGGTTTGCATTATAGGCGTCCATTACAATTGTATTGCTATTCTTTTTAACAACCTGAGACCTGTTATTGGTAGGTTTGTAATTCCTGATCCCTGTAATTATATTTTTTTTAGAAACCTTGTAGTATTCTCCAATAGCAATGGCAGCTTTAATGTTATTTAAATTATAAGCTCCAATCAGTTGGGTATCAATAATTTCATTGTTGTAGTTTAGGGCTAATAAGGGCTGAGTAGAAGAGATAGTGATAGAGGTATCTAATGGTATTTTTTCTATCTCTTTAGTCAATTCTAATTGTTTAGCATCTGTAGCATCTATAAAAACTAGTTTATTGTTATTTTTAAGATAGGTGTACAATTCTGATTTTCCTTTAATCACTCCTTCAATACCCCCGAAGCCTTCTAGATGTGCTTTTCCAAAATTTGTAATATAACCAACATCAGGCTCACAAATAGAACATAAGAATTCTATCTCTTTTTGATGATTAGCACCCATTTCTACAATTCCAATCTCAGTTTCATTGGTAAATGATAAAAGTGTTAACGGTACGCCAATATGATTATTTAGATTCCCTTTTGTTGCTCCAGTATTAAATTGAGTTTTTAAAACAGCATGAATGAGTTCTTTTGTTGTAGTTTTTCCATTGCTACCAGTAATACCTAGAATAGGAATATTAAGTTGTCTACGATGATAATTTGCTAGTTTCTGAAGGGTTTCTAAAACATTGTTTACTAAAATAGTTTTTCCTTTAATTTGATAATTAGTATCATCAATTACAGCATATTTAGCACCTTTTTGAATGGCTTTTTCTGCAAATTTATTTCCATTAAAATGATCACCTTTAAGCGAAAAGAAAATAGAATCTCTCTTAATAGCTCTGGTATCAGTAGTAACAAGATAGTTACTTGAATAAATTTGATATAACGCTTCAATATTCATGCTTAAATATAAAAAAAAATCCTCATTGAGTAGAATTCAATGAGGATTTATAATTTTTTGTGTTGATTTATCTTGATGGGTTTCTTGCGGTTCTTTTTCCACTATTTAGGTTACCCATGACGTCTGTTGCACATCTAAAACCAATGTAATTTGTAGACATATACTCAGGTAAATATCTTCTTTGAGCTGGATCTAGCCAATACTCTCTGTCTTGCCAAGACCCTCCTTTATGAACTCTGGTTTTATTACTAATTAACGTAGTTCTCTTTTTGATATCGTACTTATCAAGTTTACCTGTATTTTCGTCTTTAGCATTGATTGGAGAATTATACATTCTTGATTTGTTGGTAAATTGATCATCCTCTAAATCAAATAAACGATTTGATAATTTATCACCATCATTCTTATCTGTATTATCAGAAACAGAATAGTTGGTTCTCATGAAGACATCATTCATCGTCACAGGTACATATTTAATTTCACCAGGTAAGTTAGAAACTACCACTTTTCCATTAGGTAAGGTATCATAAGAAACCATTGCTTGATTAGATTCACCAATAATTACTACTTGACCAGTTGAATCTATTAATTTTTTCCTGAAGTTATTACCTCTATAGAAATTAAAATCATTGGCCTCACTGTCTATGATCGGTCGGTATACATCAGCAACCCATTCTGCCACGTTTCCAGACATGTCATAAAGGCCATATCCATTAGGTGGATAAGATCTTACAGAAATAGGTATGTCTGATCCATCTTCTGACCATCCAGATAAACCACTGTAGTTTCCTTTACTTTGTTTAAAGTTTGCTAACTGACTTCCTTTGTATCGGTTTGATTTCTCTCTAGTATACTTACCATCCCAAGCAAATTTCTTTCTACCTCTAATGTTATTGTATTCTCTGTTTTCAGTATTTGCTTTAGCAGCGTATTCCCATTCAACTTCAGTAGGCAATCTGAATTTTTGTGATAAAATTCCATCAAGAGAAGTTACTTGTCTTCCAGTAAATGTACCTTTTTCTGGTCTCGGTGCTCCTCTCTTTCTTAATTTATTATCAGGTAAACCTCTCTTATATACAGTAGAATCACCATCAAATAATTTATAAGGATTTTCTAAATATAAATCGGTGTCAAAAAAGTTTCGTATGGTATCATTTGCTAATACATTAGATAAAACCCCCTTGTCTATTAAATTTTTAAGATTTACAGCACTTGTTCTCCACTTACAATATTGAACAGCTTGCAACCAACTCACGCCTACAACAGGATAATCAGAATATGCAGGATGTCTCAGATAACTTTCAGATAAGAGTTCGGTATTTCCTAAACTGCTTCTCCAAACAAGCGTATCAGGTAGTGCTGAAGCATAAATATTTTTATATTTTTCTTCTTCTGGAGGAAATACTTCTTTAGTTACCTGAAGGTATAATAAATACTCAGAGTTCGTTACTTCTGTTTCGTCCAAATAAAATGATCGTACGTGCATTTTTTGAGGTGTAGTATTCCAATCGAACATTACATCGTCTTGCACTTGCCCCATAACAAATGAACCTCCTTCAATTCCAACCATTCCATCAGGTGTTTTCTGACCTTGAAATGAAGTTCCTTTGATATAACTACCAAATTTAGGATCGTTAAAATTCCAACCTGTTAACGAAGATGTACTTTTATTGGTCGAATTACAATTGTATAGTAAAATACTACTGAGTAAAAGAAGGGTTATTCTAGAATAGTTCTTCATATATAATATAAAATATTAGGATTCTAATTTTTTTTGGCAATTTACAATAAAATTATTTTCATACAAGATGTTTTATAAATTTATATGATTGTAAATTGTTAATGTTATAAAGATAACGCAACACTTTTTCTTATATTATGATTTAACAATTTTTAACACAAAATATATCCATATTATTTGCGTTCTTTGAAGAATGATTGCATTGAAAAAACATATAATTTTAAAGATTTTATTCATTTTATGTTCCGTTGTAGGTTACGGACAAGTTACAAACTCAGTATTAGCCAATGGGAATTGGTATAAGTTTGCAACAGACACTACAGGAGTTTTTAAAATTGATAAATCTTTTTTACAACAGCTAGGAATTTCAACAAATAACTTAAATCCAAAAAAAATTCATATTTATGGAAACGGAGGTCAATTACTCCCCGAATTAAATGCAGATTTTAGATATGATGATTTGCAAGAGAATGCTATTTTCATTGAGGGTGAAGAAGATAATTCTTTTGATTCTAATGATTACATTCTATTTTATGCCAAAGGACCCCACAGCTGGGAAGTAAGTCCCGCTCAAGGAACGGTTAATCATATACAAAATATATATTCAGACAAATCTTATTATTTTATGACCATCAATGAAGATGATGGAAAGAGAATACAAAGTTCTTCTCCTGTTGTGGGTTCTGCTAGTACTCAGATTACAACATTTAATGATTATGTTTTTTATGAAAAAGAAACCACTAATCTTTTCGCAGCTGGCAAAAAATGGCTTGGAGAAGATTTTAGTGTAGATAATGAGTTATCACTTGAAATACCATTCGCAAATATAGTGATAACTGAGCCCGTAAACATAAAAGTTAGAGCAGTGGCTGTATCTGAATTAACTTCTTCAATGCAAGTTAAGGTAAACTCTCAAGATCTTTTTAATCTCAATTTTAGTGCCAGTACAAGTTCTGGTAATCTTGCATCAGAAAGGACACAGAGTGCAAATCAATTAATTTCATCTTCTACTATTGAGTTTAATTTAAATTACAATAATGGTGGAAATCCATCGGCAAGGGCTTATTTAGATTATATTGAAGTATCAGGAAAAAAAGAATTAACAGCAAACGATTTTCAGTTTTCTTTTCGAAGTTTTGAAGCTGCAAATACAGCAGGAATAGTCGAATATCAGATTCAAAATTCACAAAATATATTTCAGATTTGGGATGTAACAGACCCAATCAATGCAACTAATATAAATAATGAATCAACTTCAGGACCTTTTTCTTTTAAAGCAAATTCTGGAGTGTTGCAAGAATATATTGTAGTGCATCAAGATGATTATTACACCCCAGAAATCCTATCCAACTCTAAAATTAAAAATCAAAATGTACATGCAATAAAAGATATCAACTACCTACTAATTACCACCGATGAATTTGAATCACAAGCTCAGAGAATAGCAGACTATCATATAGAAAACTCAGGATTAACAGCAAAAGTTGTTAATTTAGATGAGATTTATAATGAATTCTCCTCTGGTAGTAGAGATATTACAGGAATTAGAGATTTTATCAAACATGTTTACGAATTAAATTCAACAGATGATGATCAATTGAAATATGTTTGTTTTTTTGGAGATGCATCCTATGATTATAAAGATAGAATTATTGGAAACAATAATATTGTTCCCGTTTACCTCGCAACTGACAGTTACAGTTTAGCAGAATCATATGTTACAGATGATTTTTTTGGGATGCTTGAAGAATCTGAGGGAACAATGTCTAGAGCACATACCATGGAAATTGCAACCGGAAGAATCCCTGTTTCTACTCAGCAACAGGCAAAAGATGTAGTGGATAAAATCTTAAGAGATTATAATGTTGATTCATTTGGAGATTGGAGAAATTCAATAACTTTACTAGCCGATGATATTGACGTTCTTTCTGATCAACCTATACAACGTGGAGTAGAGACCATTGCTGATGATATTAAAGCCATTAAACCAATTTTTAATATCAATAAAATATATGCAGATGCCTATGTGCAACAAAACTCTTCAGGAGGAGAACGCTATCCAGATGTAAAAGAGGCAATTACAACAGCTATAGAATCAGGTACTCTAGTTTTTGATTATTTTGGACACGGTGGTGAAGATGGTTTTGCATCAGAAAGATTTTTTGACATCCCTCAAGTTAAAGGACTTAATAATGAAAACACCTTACCGCTTTTCATAACTATTACATGTGAGTTTTCAAGATTTGATAATCCGATAAGAATTTCAGCTGGAGAAAATGTATTTTGGAATGCCTCCGGAGGCGCAGTTTCTATGATTTCAACCACAAGAGAGGTTTTTATCAGTACTGGTCAAGCCTTCAATAAAAGACTAATTGCTACTTTATTAGAATTTAATGATGAAGATTTAACCATTGCAGAGTCTTTAGTGAAAACAAAAAACAACTATTCAAATTTTCAAAAGTTCTTTATTTATTATTTTGGAGATCCTGTAAAAAAATTAGCAATTCCTAAGCCAAATATTAAAATCACAAAAATGAATGGTGTAGACATTACTCAATCAATAGATACTCTTAAGGCTTTGTCTAAAGTTAGCTTTGAAGGGGTTGTTACTGATAATTTGAACACTGTTTTAACTGATTTTAATGGTAGTTTATCTACTACTGTATATGATAAGCCTATTGATAAATCAACCTTAGATAATGATAATTTTGGTGTTGTAGAAGTTTTTGATTCTCAAGAAAGTAAACTATTTAGAGGATTGGCAACTGTAGAAAATGGAAATTTTAATTTCGAATTTATAGTACCAAGAGACGTGAAAATTGCTTACGGAAAAGGAAAGTTAAGTTTTTATGCTACTGATCAAATACTTGATAAAGCAGGTTACAATGCCGATGTAATTGTAGGCGGTATTAATGAGAATGCTCCAGAAGATACAGTTGGTCCTGAAATTCAATTATTCATGAATGATGAATCTTTTTTAGATGGAGCAAACACGAATGCGTCACCAAATTTAATTGCAAAATTATTTGATTTGAGCGGTATTAATACCTCAATTACTGCTGTAGATCATGATATTGTTGGAGTTTTAGATGGAGATGAATCTAATCCAATAATCTTAAATGACTTTTATCAAACAGAATTAGATGACTTTACTCGGGGTAAGGTAGTTTATCGACTACGAAATTTATCTGTAGGTCCTCATACCCTTAAACTTAAGGCTTGGGACACCTACAACAATTCTTCAGAAGCAATGCTGAATTTTGTAGTTGTTAGTGATAATAGTGTAACCTTAGATAATGTTTTAAATTATCCTAATCCATTTGTAAATTATACCGAGTTTTGGTTTAACCACAACAAACCCAACGAACCTCTTGAAGTTCAGGTTCAAATTTTTACAGTTTCAGGAAAATTAGTAAAAACTATTAATCAGTTGGTTCAAACAACAGGTAATTTATCTAGAAATATTTCATGGAATGGTTTAGATGATTTTGGAAATAAGTTAGGGAAAGGAGTATATATTTATAAATTAAAAGTAACATCAACAACAAGTAATATATCGTCAGAAAAGTATGAAAAGCTAGTCATATTATAATTTATTACGATATTTACGTTTTAATAAGAAAAGTAAATCAAAGACATGAGAAAAATAGGGATAGTATTAATTATTTGTATTTTAAGTAATATTGGAGTTTCAGCACAAAACGGAGGGATTACAACAGCAACACCATTTTTATTAATTATACCTGATGCTAGGGCAGGAGCAATGGGTGATGTTGGGGTATCTACATCAGCAGATGCAAGCTCTCTGTTTCACAATCCATCTAAAATTGCATTTAGTGGGCAAGAAGTGATGATCGGAATCAATTACTCTCCATGGTTAAGAAATTTAACTGATGATATTTTTATTGGGAGTGCCTCATACATCAAAAGAATTAATGAAAACGCTGCATGGGGAACCGAATTTAGATATTTTTCTTTGGGTCAAGTAGATTTAACCGATAATGTCGGAAATTCAACAGGTACTATTAATCCAAATGAATTTGCGCTTTCAGGAACCTACGCATTAAAATTGAGTGAAACGTTTTCTATGGGGGTTAGTGGTCGTTACTTTAGATCTAATTTAGCCTTCACAGGAACAAATTCAACGCTACAACCTATTAACTCGTTTGCTGTAGATGTTTCTGGTTATTATCAATCCTACGAGAAAAATTATGGAAATTTTGATGGACGTTATAGAATTGGTTTTAATATTGCTAATATTGGTCCAAAAGTATCTTATGTTCCGGGAGAAGAGGATTTTATACCAGCAAATTTAAAATTTGGTGGAGGATTTGACTTTATCTTAGATGCATATAATACCTTAAGTATAAATACAGAGTTTACAAAACTTTTAGTCCCATCTCCACAAGAAGATGGTTCTGATCAAGAAAAAGGATTTATATCAGGTATTTTTAGCTCATTTGGTGATGCAGAGGGAGGTTTTAGTGAAGAGTTAGAAGAAGTTACTTATGCTCTAGGTGCAGAATATCTTTATAATGATGCCTTTGCCCTACGTTTAGGATACTTTCATGAAAGTGAAAATAAAGGAAATAGAAAATTTTTCACTATGGGAGCTGGATTTAAAACGAATGCTTTGAATGTAGACTTATCGTATTTAATTAATTCTTCTGATGTAAATAATCCATTAGAAAACTCGCTTCGTTTTTCTTTATCCTTTGATTTAGGAGAAATCTATTATGATTATTAAGATCAATCCATTCTTAATATAACATATAATTTATGAAGGAAATTAATACAGGAACTTCGGCTTTTCTATTTCAAGATATTAATGAGTTATCTGATGTTGACAAAAATTTAATGCAAGCCGCTATAAAGGCTTCAAGGAATGCCTATGCTCCTTACTCTGGGTTCAGCGTTGGTGCAGCACTTCTAATGGAGGATGACACTATCATCATAGGAAATAATCAAGAAAATGCAGCTTACCCCTCTGGCATGTGTGCTGAGCGCGTGGCGATTTGGAAAGCAGGTTCTTCATATCCAAATAAAAAAGTAAAAAAAATTGCCATTACAGCGGTTTCCTCAAACAAACAACTAGATAAGCCAGTGGGTCCCTGTGGAGCATGTAGACAAACCTTACTGGAGTATGAAGTTAATCAAAAAGAGGATATGGAAATTTTGTTTATGGGTGAAATAGGTAACGTTGTGAAAGCTAATTCTATTGCATCCTTATTGCCTTTTTCATTTGATAGTTCATATCTGTAATTTTAGAATAAAATAGAGTAGTGATGTTTGAACATCGTAAAAACTACTCCAATTAAAAGTTATAAGCAATTAATAATTAGTTTCTTTGTATTTGAAATAATTTAAACTTCATGATATCTTCAACCATAACAGGAACTGGATCTTATATTCCAGAAATTAAAAAAGAAAATAAACAGTTTTTAGAAAATTTTTTTTTGAATGCTGATGGTACTGAAATACCAAATGAAAACGAAGTTATTATTGAAAAATTTAAAGCCATCACAGGAATCGTTGAAAGAAGATATGCACCATCTAAATACAATACCTCAGACTTAGGTTTTTTCGCAGCTCAAAAAGCGATTGAAGATGCAGCTATTAATCCAGAGGAATTAGATTATATTATTTTTGCTCATAATTTTGGAGATGTTAAATCTACAGCGATACAAAGTGATTTATTACCAAGTTTAGCCACAAGAGTAAAGTATAGGTTGGGTATTAAAAACCCTAATTGTGTTGCTTATGACATTTTATTTGGTTGTCCTGGTTGGGTAGAAGGTGTTATTCAAGCTCAAGCATTCATAAAGGCAGGAATTGCAAAAAAAATATTAGTTATTGGAGCAGAAACTTTATCTAGAGTAGTAGACAAATACGATAGAGATTCAATGATTTATAGTGATGGAGCAGGAGCATGTATCGTTGAAAAAAATAATGGCCAAGATGCTGGAATTTTAAGTCATGCTTCACAAACTTTTAGTGAAGAAGAGGCCTATCATTTGTTTTTTGGAAAATCATACCAAACTCAAGAAGATCCTGATGTTCGTTACATAAAAATGCATGGAAGAAAGATTTATGAATTTGCTTTAAATCATGTACCTGCGGCTATGAAAACGGCTTTGGATAAGACTGGAATTGATATTAGTGATGTTAAGAAAATATTTATTCATCAAGCTAATGAAAAGATGGATGAAGCCATCATTAAACGTTTTTTCAGGTTGTATAAAACACCAGTGCCTGAGGGAGTTATGCCAATGAGTATTCATAAATTAGGAAATAGTTCTGTGGCCACTGTACCTACATTATTAGATTTAGTAATAAAAGGTAATCTAGAAAACCAATCTATTGAAAAAGGTGATATCATCATTTTGGCATCAGTTGGAGCTGGTATGAACATAAATGCAATAGTCTATCGGTATTAATTTGTGAAATTTTATAAACACAAAGCTTTTATTTATAAATTGAAGTACTATTTTTGCACATGCAACAACACCAGGTACTTATTTTAGATTTTGGATCGCAATACACTCAATTAATTGCGAGAAGAGTAAGAGAGTTGAATATTTATTGTGAAATTCACCCTTACAACAAACAACCCGCAAACGCTAGTGATTTCAAAGCAGTTATCTTATCAGGAAGTCCATCCTCTGTTAGATCTGATCAAGCACCTCATCCTGATTTGTCAGAAATTAGAGGAAAAAAACCAATGCTAGCGGTTTGTTATGGAGCACAATATTTAGCACATTTTTCTGGAGGTGAAGTAGCACCCTCAAATACAAGAGAATATGGAAGAGCCAATTTATCTTTTATCAAAGACAATGAAATATTTTTCTCTGAAATCTCTGAAGGAAGTCAAGTTTGGATGAGCCATTCAGACACAATTAAAACATTACCAACAAATGCAGTTCATTTGGCAAGTACGTCAGATGTAAAGAATGCAGCTTTTAGAATTGATGGTGAAGATACTTTTGCAATTCAGTTTCACCCTGAGGTCTATCATTCTTCTGATGGGAAACAATTACTTGAAAACTTTTTAGTAAAAATTGCAGGTGTAGCACAAACTTGGACTCCAAATTCATTTGTAGAAACAACAGTAGCCAAAATAAAGGAAACAGTAGGAGACGATAAGGTAGTTTTAGGATTGTCAGGAGGTGTAGATTCTTCTGTTGCAGCAGTTTTATTACACAAAGCCATTGGTAAAAATCTGTATTGTATTTTTGTGAATAATGGATTGTTGAGAAAAAATGAGTTTGAAAGTGTACTCAATCAATACGAAGGCATGGGATTAAACGTTAAAGGTGTAGATGCATCGGCACGTTTTTTGACTGCTTTAAAAGGATTATCTGATCCAGAGAAAAAAAGGAAAGCTATTGGAAATGCCTTTATTGAAGTTTTTGATGATGAAGCTCATAAAATAGAAAATGTAAAATGGTTAGCGCAAGGAACTATTTATCCGGATGTTATAGAATCAGTATCTGTAAATGGAGGTCCATCAGCAACTATTAAAAGCCATCATAATGTAGGAGGGTTGCCAGATTTTATGAAATTAAAAATTGTGGAACCTTTGCGAATGATTTTTAAAGATGAGGTAAGAAGAGTAGGAGCTTCTATGGGAATTGATCCTGAGTTATTGGGAAGACACCCTTTTCCCGGTCCAGGATTAGCAATTAGAATATTGGGAGACATCACCCCAGAAAAAGTAGCTATTCTTCAAGAGGTTGACGCTATTTTTATTGATGGATTAAAAGAGAGTGGTTTATATGATAAAGTATGGCAAGCTGGCGCAATATTATTACCTGTAAATTCTGTTGGGGTTATGGGAGACGAGAGAACTTATGAAAAAGTAGTTGCGTTAAGAGCTGTAGAAAGTACTGATGGGATGACAGCTGATTGGGTTAATTTACCCTATGAATTTTTACAAAAGACATCAAATCAGATTATAAATAAAGTAAAAGGTGTGAACAGAGTAGTTTATGACATCAGTTCAAAACCACCAGCAACAATTGAATGGGAGTAAACTTATGAGAAAATTTAAAATCTTAATTATCTTATTTTTTGTAGTGATTGCATCTTCTTGTGGTCAACAAAAAAAATATATTTCCTATACCGTCAAAAAAGGTGAAACCATAAAAGGTATTGCAAAACGTTTAGGGATTAAAACTAAAGATTTATTAATTTTAAACCCAGATATAGGCAGAAAACCAGTTCCTGAAACATTAATTATTATTCCTAATAACGAGTATCAACAAATTGAGGAGACTGCCATTTCTGTTGAAAATAATAATTTAATAATCGTTTCAGAAGAGATACCTGATGAAGAAGAAGAAGAAATAATAAACAATTTTATTCTTCATAAAGTTGAAAAGGGCGATACTTTTTATAATTTAACTCGGGCTTACAATGTTTCAAAAGATCAATTAAATCAATTAAATCCCTCAATAGATTCGCTTGGGCTCCAATTGGATATGTTATTAAAAATAAAACCAATTGAGGATGAAGATTTACTTGTATTGTATAGAGATACTATCCAAGAAAACGCCGTTGTTAAATTAGCTATGATGCTTCCTTTTAGAGCTATTGAATATGATACCATAGATGCTAAAGATATTTTCAAAACAAATAGGTTAGTTAATATTACAACAGATATTTATTTGGGTGCTTCTGTAGCCATAGATTCACTTAAAAAACTTGGAATAGATATAGAACTTTCTGTTTTTGATACTGGAAGAAAAGACACTAAATTAGATTCAATATTAGCGGTTACAGATTTTGATAATATTGATGCAATTATAGGTCCATTATATTCTGAAGAAGTTCCCAAGGTTGCCAATAGATCAGGTATTCCTGTTGTTTTTCCAGTGTATTCAAAAAATCAAACTCGTTTTTCTTCTTCAAAAATAATTAAAACTTTTGCAGATAGAGAGGTTCATCAAAAAGCTCTAATAGATCATGTTCTTGCAAATTATGCAAATGAAAATATTTTAATTATTGGTGACAGTTCAGCCACTTCCATTCGAAATAGTGATTTAATTAAATCCAAACTATTACAACATGATTCTATAAACGAGGCGCTAATCATATATCCTAACCAAGGATACATTAGGAAAGATTATATTATTAATGCTTTAAAACCTGATGTGGGTAATTGGGTAATTTTAGCTACTGATAAACGCGTTATTTCATCTGATGTAATTAATAGTTTGATCAGTCTGCCAGTTGAAGAACCTGAGGAAGAAGAGGGTGAAGAAGATAAAAAAAATGATAAAGAAAGTGACGAGCCAGAAATGCAAATTTTACCTGAAGATACTGTGATTAAGGTTT
>OJFL01000705.1_pt1 | contig 15596 bp, 15 predicted proteins | sample 1594131 | NCBI WGS metagenome assembly OJFL01 (sample SAMN05416782, study PRJEB24817) | seawater metagenome | isolation source: Sea water | place: Canada:Atlantic | collected 2013-07 | reverse complement strand
ATCTACACACTGCATATCGTCGGCAGCGTCAGATGTGTATAAGAGACAGCACTTGATGCGCGAGGCCTTCATGCGGTTCACTAATTGGGCTAAGTCGACCGAGTTGGCGCTATTCAGTTCGGTGCCCCAACTGGCGATTCGATACGGTATTCCGCTGATCCTGTGGGGGGAGAACCCAGGCCTGCAGCTTGGTGACATGAAAACGCTGGGGCGCACCGGCTACGACGGCAATAACCTACGCTTCATGAATACGCTGGCCGGAGGCGGCCTTGACTGGATGCTTGATGCCGGCGTCAAGCAGAGCGAGCTCCTACCTTACAGCTACCCGTCGCCCGAAGTCTTTGAGGCAAACGACTTGCAAATCGTCTACCTCGGCTGGTTCCTCGGCGACTGGTCGCTCGTCAACAACGCCCTTTACTCGTGCAGCAACGGGCTGGAGAAGCGCGAGGATACGGTCGCCAATACGGGGGACTTGCACGGAGTCACTGCGCTCGATGAGGATTGGGTCACTTTGAACCAGATGATTAAGTACTACAAGTTCGGCTTCGGTCGCGTGACCGATTACGTGAACGAAGAGATCCGGCTTGGTCGCATAAACCGCGATCAGGGCATCGTCCTAGTCGAAAAGTACGACGATGCCTGCGGAGACAGCTACATCGAGGACTTCTGTAGTTACATTGAGATTTCCGTGCCGCAGTTCTGGGAGAAAGTGCACGCTTCAGTTAATCGTGATTTGTTCGAACTGCGCTCCGATGGCACGATCGAGCGTCGCTTCAAGGTGGGGGTTGGGCTTTGAGCAAGCTGTCTGTCGGGATCGTGAATTACGGTGTGGGCAACCTTGCTTCGGTTAGACATTGTCTGCAGGCGCTTGATTTCCGCTGCCGCGTCAGCGACGATAATGCCGTCCTCTCCAGCTGCGACCTGCTGCTGCTGCCCGGCGTCGGTGCCTTTCCTCTCGCCATGAAGGCTTTGCAGGCGCGCGGCCTCGATCGCTATCTAATCGAACAGTCGGCGCAGGGGCGTCCGCTGCTTGGCATCTGCCTCGGTATGCAGCTCCTAACCGACGTTTCGTATGAGGGCGGGCTGACCCGCGGCCTAGGCTTAATCCCCGGCGAAGTAGTCTCGCTCGGCCAGGGGAGTTGGCACATCGGCTGGAACGCCGCTGAAAAGGTCGCGACGAGCCCACTGTTCGATCTCGACGGTGGCGACAGCTTTTATTTCAACCATTCCTATGTTTATCGCGGTGCCGACGAATACCAGCTATGCCGCACCCGTTTCGACTGTAATTTCGCATCGATGATCGGCAAGGGTAATACGGTGGGAATCCAGTTTCATCCAGAGAAAAGCCAGATTGCCGGCCGCACGTTACTGCAGAAGATCGTGCGGAGGCTATGTGATGCTTAAGAAGCGCCTGATAGGCGTCATCACTGTCAAAGCCGGCATCGCCGTACAATCCTTTGGCTATCGCCGCTACCTGCCGCTGGGGAGCCCCGAGTGTCTGGCGGAAAACCTTGATCGCTGGGGCGTCGATGAAATTCTCGTCCTCTGCATCGACCGCAGACACAAAGGCCTCGGGCCCGATCTGGGGCTGCTCCGCCGGCTCGGCGCGCTGGGCTTGTCTACGCCCTTGAGCTACGGTGGAGGCGTACTTACTCCCGCCGATGCCTCGCAGGCGATCCAGGCGGGCGTCGAGCGCCTGTGTCTTGATACGGTGCTGTATACAGACCCCAACGCTGTGCGCGATATGGCTGGGTTGCTCGGTTCGCAGGCGCTGATAGCGGCGCTGCCGATGGCGCTGCGCAACGGCACGGCGATGCGTTACGCCTACCTTCAGGACATTCTTCTGCCGTATGCGGAGGAGGCGAATCGACTCTTCGATGAGGGGGCTGTGTCAGAAGCCCTGCTGATCGACGCTGTCCATGAAGGGCAACGCAACGCCTTCGATACTGAACTCGTACGGCGCTTTCCGCGCCCAGCAACGCCGCTGATCGTTTTCGGCGGCATCAGTGAGTCGTCGCAGGTCGCACTGCTGCTCGACGAGGTGACGGTCGTCGCAGTTGCCGTAGGTAATTCACTTAACTATTCGGAACACGCCGTGCAGAACCTCAAGCAAAAAATACGGATGCATTCGCTCCGGCCCGCCATCTTCAGGAAGGGAGGGTGATGTCATACCTGCTCACCACCGCGGCGAAAGCATGCAAGCGCTGCCTTTATACAACCGACCATCCGCTCGGGCTGACGCTTGATGCAGAGGGTATCTGCTCCGGCTGTCGTATTCACGAAGAAAAGGACACGCTGGATTGGCAGGCGCGCTGGCGGTGTTTGGAAGAGCTGGTGAAGACGCACCGCAGCCGGAGCGGAAACTATGACTGTATCGTACCAGTCACTGGTGCCAACGATTCGTACTTCATTGTGCATATGGTCAAGGAGCGGCTCGGACTAAATCCGTTGTTGGTGACCTACAATAAGTATTTCAATACACCGCTTGGCATCCGTAATCTAGCCAATCTGCGGATTCGCTTCAACTGCGACATTCTGGTCCAGAATGTCAACCCTCTTTCGGTGCGGGCGATTACGCGTGCCTGCCTGCGCCAGTTCGGAAGCATCTACTGGCCGTGCATTGCCGGTCAGACGGTTTTCCCAGTGCAGACGGCGGTGCGTTACCGGATTCCGCTAATTGTATGGGGCGCACATCAAGGTCTCGAACAGGTCGGCATGTTCTCGCATGAGCACGAAGTCGAGATGACGCGGCGCTACCGCAAGGATCACGACCTGATGGGCAGCGAGGCGGATGACCTGCTCGGCATCTTCGACACCTTGCGCGAGGAAGATATCTGGCAGTACCGCTATCCGGATGACCATTCCCTATACGATGCCAGCATCACTGGCATTTACCTCGGCAACTATGTGCGCTGGGACCCGAAGGATCAGCACGAGGAAATGATGCGTCGGTACGACTACCGAACTGCCGTGTGTGCACGCACCTTCGATTGCTACGACCACGTCGACTGCTACAACTACATCGACCTGCACGACCAGATCAAGTTCTATAAGCACGGCTACTCGAAAGTCACTGACCATGCATGCCGTGAGATCAGGCATGGTCGCTTGACTCGAGCACAGGGGCTTACGCTGGTGCAGCGCTACGAGCAGGTCCTGCCACGCTTTTCGCAGTTATTCATGGACTGGCTCGGCGTTACCGAATCGTCACTGCAGTTCCTGCTGGACCAACACCGCAACCCCCGCCATTGGGCCTCGACTGAACCGGGGCAATGGACTTTCAAAGGCGCGAGTGCCCACGAGCAAGGTGCTGAAAACGATGTCGCTGCAGCAATTCCCGCGAGCGCGCACTTCCAGAGCACAGACCCGTGGCCGACAGAGCGCGCGAAATATATCGTGATCGGAAAGGGCTATCCCTAGCCGATCGATTCCACTGCGTATTAGAAATGAAAAGTGCAAGATTATTTTGTGTTGATTGAAAAAGGTAATCTTCAGAGTAAACTAGGCCATATTGAGTTCCTAAGCCCACTCAAAAAAGTCGCGATGGAGCGCAAGCATTTATAAAACAGCGGATCATAAAATGAAAAAAGACATAAATCTGGACGGATATCCGAACTTACAAATTTTTTACAATAACCTTCATGATTGCTTTCCGTATTTTTCTGGGGTGATGAGTAAACAAAAGGACAGCTTTGGGGAGCATTGGCTTACTCTTTTTGAGAGCGAGCTAGCCAACTTCTTCGCTGGTGATGTTGAGCGGATTCGTAGTGCAGTTATTGGTTACGGTAAGTTTGCGCTAGATTCCATGAAGTTGCAGGTCAAGTTCCAGAAGTGCAAGGAGTACGAAAATAAGACCTATGAGCAAGCAGCTTCTGAAGTCTATCAAAACAAGGAATACATGTTTACGATGTATCTTCCTGGAATATTGCTATCCCATTATCTATGGCGCCATCACTTCATTCAGCATCACTTCTTTCTTGAAAAGTTCTTGCCATTAATTGGGGATGGTGGGGGGAAAGTTTTTTACGATATAGGTGTTGGAACTGGATTTTACTCTAAGGAATTGCTGATGCGCTCGAATTTAACCGGCGTGGGTTTTGATATGAGCCCCTACTCGCTAGAGCATACGCGAGCACTACTAATTAAATATGGTGTTGATAATAGATATCAGACTAAACTTAGAAACATAGTTGATGACCCAGTAACTCCCGAGGCTGATGTTCTCGTGAATATTGAGGTGCTTGAGCATCTCGAAGATCCGCAATCCTTTTTAAAAGCTTTGTGTCATATGCTGAAGCCTGGTGGGGTAGGGCTAATCTCTGCTGCTATAAATGCACCAAATGCTGATCACATATATTTATACCGTAACTCTGATGAGGTCGCAGAACAGTTGCTAAATGCGGGGTTTTTGATTACTGCTCGCACTGTGGATGCGGCGTATTCAGCGAAAAGGGACGGAGAGTTGGTTCCAGTAAATGCAGCATTTATTGTGACGAGATCATAGCAAAGGAGATTGACAGGATGAAGAACGAAGAAATATTACAAAGTTTAACGCCTATTTTCAGAGAAGTTTTTGATGATCACTCTCTGGTTTTGACGAATGAATTAAGTGCAAAAGATGTAGAAAATTGGGACTCGCTTAATCATATTACGTTGATCGTTGAAATCGAGGAATTGACAGGCGTCTCTTTCACGACAGATGAATTGGTAAATGCGCAGAATGTCGGGGACTTCGTCCAACTTCTTGTTGAAAAGGGTTGTCGTGAGTAACTATGCTTTTAGCGAACTCGAAATAGGCATGACTTCCTTAAAGCGATATGAATTTACTGCGCAACGAGTTGAGGATTTTGCAAGCTTGGTTGATGATCCAGCTCCCGTTCATTTCGATGAAAAATTCGCGAAACAACGGGGCTTTTCTGGGAGAATAGTACATGGACTCTTTGTTCAATCTATTATTTCTGGAATGCTTGGAAATGATGTTCCGGGGGCCAAGTCTGTAATCAATAATTTGAATATGAAGATCCATAACCCTGTGCTTGTTGGTGACTTTGTTGATTATCGTATTGAGATCGTTGCGCTTACGGCTGCTGTGCGAGCGGTATCAATAAGTTTCGTTGCAGAGGTGAGCGGGTTGCTTGTTATCTCAGGAAAGGCTTTATGTAGTTTTCCAACTCGGAAATCCACGTGAAATGACTAGGCGTCTTCGGATATATAAAAATTTTTGTATGGATGATTGGTCGCAAATGGATAAATTTATTGCCTCTACTCATGGTGGCGACCATGTTTTGCGAAATAGACCGTTATTTGACTGGCTTTTCTTGAGAAATGCTGACAAAAAAGAGGCGAATGTTTTGGTTGCCTACGATGGGGATAAACTAATCTCAATGCTGGGTTATATGCCAACCAAGTTTTTGTGGGGTTGTGAGGTTGTTTCTGGCGCTTGGATGGCCCACTGGATAACTCTGAGCGATTATCGCAATGGCGTTGGTGCGCTGTTGATGAAGAAAATTACTGAAATGTTTCCAGTGGTGGCGGGTCAAGGTGCCAGCTATATGAACCAAGCGATAGTTACTCGAATGAAATTTCGATTTCTAGATAAGCTGCCTAAGGTAGTGTTTATTTTTGACAATAAAAAAATTGATAATTGCTTTCAAATGAGCTTTGAAAAAAAAAATTCACCACTGCCTGTAGAAGCCATTAATCTTCCGCTTTCGGAATCAACATTATCAGCAGAGACTTTTAACCCTGACTGGAGTCTGTATCCAAGCTTAAAGTACGGCACTCTCCGCGATCTTGCTTTCATGGTACATCGATACGTCAATTTCCCTTTTTTTAAGTACCATATATTTTTAGAGGGGGAGTCAACATCACCTGCCGTATGTATTTTTAGGGTGATAGAAACAAATATAGGAATTCGAGTGGCTCGAATTCTTGAGTTCTTTTATCCGGAGAGTGCGTCGGGAAGGGCGAATGCTAAAACATGTATTAATAAATGTTTGGCCTTCTTCATTGAACGAGGTTGTGATTATGCTGATTTTTATTGTTCTGGTGGGGAATATATGAGGTTCTTGAGTGACATGGGGTTTGCTGAAGATAATGAAGGTGAATTGCCGAGCCTGCTAGATCCCATCGACTTTTCTAGAAGGCATCAGAACATGGAAGTTTGGGTAACTCCAGACTTGAAGTTTAGATACCCAGATTGTCAGGATAAATTTATTGTTATGAGAGCGGATGGGGACCAAGATCGTCCAAATAAGTCCTATCAAGGCGAATAAAAATGACTAGTAGATTCATCTTCGACGCCACGTCCACCGCAGTCGATCTCGGAAAAAAATTTAAGGAAGCAAAACTTTTACACTCAGACAGATCTTCTGAAGCTGCACTTTCAATAACCGTTTTGGCGAATTTTTCGACGCATTATCTGGTAAATTCAATATTTACATCGCTAGTGTTCAATGAGGTGAGGCCGAATATTTACGAGGCGCCATTTGACCAATGGGAGTTTGAGTTGAGTAACCCCGCGAGCGAGTCCTACAAGCGCAGATCCGATTACACTCTGTTAGCGCTTTCGGCCACTCGGCTCCTATTTTTGGAAGACAGGGACAATTTCGAATGTAATTTGAGGCAATTGCTAATAAGGTATCAAGAGGCGAGCCATAGTCAGATTATTCTTGTGATGCCGGAGTTAGTTAGCGAATCCTTTGATCAAACATCCTTCTTTTATCAGAAAATTCAGTCAATTCGAACTAAGCTAAGGTCAGAATTAAAAGGGCTCGTACAATTTTTGGATATTAACCCTTTAATTATGGAGTTTGGCTTCGCAAGGTGGCGCCCCTCTAAATTTTTACTGAGTGCAAAATTTGCTTGTCATCCAAACTGCTACCCACTGTATGGTAACTATCTTGCCAATTACCTACTGTCGTTGGTCCGCCGACCCACTCGACTTATAATTGTCGACCTTGATAATACCCTTTGGGAGGGCGTTGTTGGGGATGTCGGCTGTGAAGGAGTGGGGTTAGATAGGGACGGCACTGGATATCCTTACCTTGTGCTCCAAAATTACTTATTAAATCTAAAGCGTGCGGGAGTTTTGCTTGCGCTTTGTTCGAAGAATAATGTTGAAGTGGCAAAAAAGGTATTTGATGATCGAAAAGAGATGATTCTGAAGTTCGATGATTTTGTGGCCCATCAGATTAATTGGGAGCCGAAGTCTGAAAATATTCTTAAAATACTTCAAGACCTCAACCTCACTACCGCTGGGACTATGTTCATAGACGATAGTAGATTTGAGCGGGAGGAAGTGCGAGCGAATATGCCGGGAGTGCATGTTCCAGAGCTTCCTGAAGAGCCTGAAAGCTGGTGTGATTATCTTTCTCGCAGCGGACACTTCACGATTGCCAAAATAACTACTGATGACATTAGAAAAACGGAGATGTATTTTGCTGAATCTCGAAGGAAAAATGAGGCTGCAGCGCATACTGATTACCAGGAATTTCTTTGCGGGCTAAATCTTGTGATTACAGCGGAAAGGGTTGGTGGGAGTAATTTTGACCGGGTGCATGAGCTTATTCACAAGACGAACCAATTTAATTTAACAACAAACAGACTTTCTCGTGATGAGTTGCAATTAATGTCAGCCGATGACCAAGCGTTCAGTTATTGTTATCGACTTACAGATAAGTACAGCGACTATGGAGTGATTGCAGTGTTTATTGCGAAAAATGACACTGGTACTTGGCGAATTGTAAACTGGTTGATGTCCTGCCGCACAATTGGACGTGGGGTTGAGGATGCGGTTTTCAACCATTTTCTTTCAGTGAAATTATCGAATAGGGGTTGTGTTTTGGGTGAGTACAAGGAAACTGATAAAAATGGGCTGGTATCCAATCTGCTGGATCGAATGGGCTTTAATTTGGACGAGAAAACTAATCTGCGTACCTTTACTGTGGGAGATTGTATAAACCCCACTGCAGACCATATTGAACTCATTAATTTAACTAATAAGGTTGATGAAAAGAATGCGCCTCGTTGAAGGGGGCTCATCTTGATCGACAGAAAACAATAAGAGTAAGATGCGAGACCCGTTGAATCTGACTATTGTGATGTATCATTACATTCGCCCTATCGAAGGGTCTGAGTATTCGGGTATAAAAGGGTTGGAAATGGAATCTTTCCATAAGCAACTAGATTTTATAGAGTGTCGCTACCAGACAATATCTGTTAAACAAGTTATTGATGCCGCTTCTGGCGGACGCCCCCTGCCAAGCAACGCAATATTATTGACGTTTGATGATGGATTTTCTGATCACTATCACAACGTGTTTCCCCTTTTAATAAATAGGTCTATGACCGGCGTTTTTTTTCCTCCTGCGTGTTCTGTATTGGAGGGGAGGATTCTTGATGTTCATAAAATTCATTTTTTATTGGCAAAAGCTGGAAATGTGTCCACACTAATCCAATTTATTGAAAATGCTGTAGTGACAGAAAAAAAAGAGCTTTCATTGGAGTCGTTAGAATATTACCGAGAAGCGTGGTATCGGCCGACTCGGTTTGATACGGCAGAGGTAATTTTCATAAAGCGGATGTTGCAGACGGCATTACCCGAGGAATTTCGTAGTGCGCTTGTCCAGGAGTTGTTTTCCGATTTAGTAAGCGCCGACGAGAAAGATTTTGCTTCGTCACTATATTGCTCATTCGCCGAACTAAGTGAAATGGTAGGTGCTGGTATGACTATCGGTGGACATGGCTACAACCATAATTGGCTCAACAGCTTAAGCGTTGACAAACAGGCCGAAGAGATTGATCGTTCTCAGCTTATGCTTGCATCGATGGGCGCAGATCAGCCACATTTTGTTTTTAGTTATCCTTACGGTGGCTACAATGAAAATACTTTAAATCTTTTAGAGGAGCGGGGGTGTGATGCTGCGTTCACCACTCAAGTAAGTCGTGCCGCGATAAACCCAAGAATGAATAAATCAAGCTTGCTGCAACTCCCGCGAATAGATACAAACGATTTGCAATTGCTCGTAGATCAGAAGTCTGAACCACGCTCTTTCGAAGTTTAAGTTAAGGTTTCTCCTCCAAATGCTACCAACAGCAATCGAAAATAAATTAATACTATGATTAAAACGAAATTAACTATCATATACTCGGATTCGAGACGTCGTGATTCAACTGTAGCCATTCTGATTCAGGAGATGTTGAAAAAGCGAGGGCAGTTAAGTTTTATTGCATCTCGTCGTAATTTTTCAAAAATTTTGCGGCTCACTACACCCATCAATATAGTCGTGATTGGACAAATAAACATACTATTCGATTTGATTTATGAAGATGGGGTAATGAGAAGTAAATACAGAGATATAAATCTATATTTTTATCCCGCAGAGGGATACGCTACGGATAGAGAATACCGAATGATGTACCCCGTGAAATTTACTTATGGAGATTTAAAAAAAATCTATTTTTGGGGGCGAGAGAGTTTAAATTGGGTTAAATGCAATACGGATGTAAATGTGGGGACACTGGATAACACGGGTTACCCTAGAATAAAGATGGCGGCTACTTACGACAGGCTAAAGAAAAAACCATTGCAACCCAAAATTGGTATTGTTGGCCGTTTTAATATGCTTAATGATTTGCACGGCACTCTCACCATGAAATATATTGTATTGGAGCTGGCAACTGAGGCTGACTATAAGGGTGTCTTTCTAAAACGCCTTCGCGTTGAAGGAGAGGCTATCTTGACTATATTTAAAGTCATCGACTTCATACTTAATTCAACAGAATACTCGATAAGTTTTCGCCCTCATCCCAACGAAGATCGAGATTCTTATTTGAAACTAAAAGAACGCTTTGGCAATAGATTTGAGTTAAGCGAAGAAGTGGATGTGGCAGATTGGATTGCTGGGTGTTCGAAAATCCTCGGCTTGGCCTCGTCTTCTTACATTGATGCTGGCTTAATGGGTGTTCCTATTATTTGCGTTGACAAAGTGGCAAATATTGTTGAAGAGACTTTGATTTATGAGCCGGCGATGAAGTTGATTTACGAAGTCGCACACATGCCGGAAAATTTTGATGAACTAAAAGAATTCATCACTACAGACCTACAGTCAAAACAAAGCGCAATATTTGATGGTCTGATCGAGTCGAATTTTATTGGGGATCATCCGGACCCTATTCGACATGTTGCGGAGACGATAAAATTCGTTCCAAACAAATTTACTACGAAAGTAACTAAGTTGACTATAGATATTGCGGACTATTTGTTGATGACAAAAGACCGACTCAAAAAAAACCCAACTCTTGACTTTGATTACAGTTCTGTATTTCATGGGCGTGACGAACATTTTATTCAGAAGTATTTGGGCGAATGATCTTCAATTTTTTTGGATAGATAAATGTTTATCGCATAGATACGCTATGGTTAGCATAAAACATATCACAAATGTATATGAAAATAAGCGGAGTGCCTCAGAAACCTTTTTCGGCAGCCCCTTTCGTCGCCTTATACCTAGAAGCTTATTTGATAAAACTAATGTGATTTATCCTTCTTTGGTATTTGCCGGCATCAAAAATAGCTCGTGATTGCTCCGTGGACCGTCTATGTGATGCTGAACGCCTGCATAGCATGCTCGAATTCTTACAGACCGAATTATCAGGTCGGAGAGATTTTATGATCTACGATCCTATAAGTATTTTTTGCGACGAGCAGGCGTGCCGCATTCGCAAAGAAGACCGCTGCCTTTATCGCGACAGTAATCATTTTTCGATTCATGCTTCCCCTTTCGTCGTATGAGATCCGCGCCGTTTAATCGAGGACCACGGTAAGCAGCTATGATACAGCCGAAGCGTTTTCTCATCACTACGGCAATCGAAGAGACTTGGGCCTTCGACCGCCCGGTGCTCTTTCTCGGCGAGTGGACTCGGCTGCATGCTCGCCGGGAAGTCTGGCAGGGTCTTGACGCCGTCGTCGCCGCGCCGGTGGGCGTAGACCGCGTGCAGCGGTGGCGCGATTTCGAATCGCTGCAAGTGCTGGCCGACAGGCTGCTGCAAGAGCTCACGGCAGTGCTTAACGCCGAACATGGCGTCTTCCATGGTGAGCGGCATTGGCGCATTATTTTGGGGCACTGGCTGTCGCGCTATCTCTCGCTGGCGTTCAATCGTTATCAAACCGTCGAACGCGCGCTCGCCGACTACGCGATCGACGGTACGGCAGAGCTCGACTTCGATAATTACACGCTTGCCACGCAGAATTCTTTGAGTTTTCTGTGGGCCAGTAATGACAAGGTTTGGAATCACGTTTTCTATTCTCGTGCGCTGCAGCACCTAGGTGGCCCAGTGCCGGATCGGTGCACTCCAAAGCTACAGGTCGCCGGTTACGCGATACCGGTAGCTGCGACCGCGCTGCGAAAAGGTCTGCGCGGCCGACTGGTGACTGGCGCACGGCGGTTCTTGTCGGCACTTAGCCGGGAAACCGACGCCGTCATTCTCGATACCCATCTTTCACGCGTGAACGAGGTCCTTTTACAAGTGAGTCTGGGACAAATGCCACAGTTTTGGAGCAGTCCCGAGCCAGTCACCACTGCGGTTGATCTCACGCGCAGGAAGTGTCTGGTAGATGTTTCTGGTGAAGGTTTTGAGCGTTTTTCCCGTGCACTTCTTGGCGAAGTGCTGCCGACTTGCTTTCTCGAGGGGTATTTACCGCTGCTTGCCGCGGTTGACGCTTTGCCTTGGCCGGCCAAGCCGAAATACATTTTTACCTCTAACAGATTCGATGTCGATGAAGGCTTCAAGTTGTGGACGGCCTCGAAGGTCGAGCAAGGGACTGCATATTTCACTGGGCAACACGGTTTGGGTTATGGTTCCCACATTCATATGCAAACGAGGTACAGGCCGGAGATGGCCGCGTCCGACGCTTTTTTGACTTGGGGCTGGAGCGACCGGACAACGGGAGCGGTACCCGCTTTCATTTTCAACACTGCTGGCCTTAAGGCACACCGCCGTAGTTGCGAGGGCGGGCTGCTGCTGGTCGAAGCCAGCATGTTCAACCAAATTACGCACTGGGACAATTATCACGAGTTCTGCCTCTATCAGGAGGATCAGTTCCGCTTTGCTGCAGCGTTGCCCAAAGCGATCCGCCGTCAGCTTACTGTGCGCTTGCACGGTTCGCACCGCAAATTCGAGTGGGCCGACGTGCAGCGCTGGCAAGAGCGCGACCCAGACATTTTTATCGATACTGGAGCCATAACGATACGCCAGCAGACTGAAAGAAGCCGCCTAATCGTCTACGCATACAATTCTACAGGCATCCTAGAATGCCTGAGCCTCAATATTCCTGTGCTTGGTTTCTGGCGCGATTGTTTGGGTGATCTCACGGAAGATGCGCAGGTTCACTATCGCGGGCTGATCGAAGCAGGTGTTCTGTTGCCTGGTCCGGAGGCAGCAGCTCAACGCGTCGCCGATCTCTGGGGTAATGTAGGTCCATGGTGGAGCAGTGTCGAGGTTCAGAGCGCTAGGGCAGCATTTTGTGCACAATTTGCGAGGTCGTCCGCGTATCCGGTGCGAGACTTGAAAACTCTGCTCGAGACCCTGTGCAGGCGCGACAAATAGAATTATGAAAAGAGTCAATGAGCAAAAGAAGATGTTTCCGGCTGACAGCGAAATCGGCAACATCTACCGCGATGGCACCTACCTGAGCAACAATCCGACGTTACATGGGGAAGACAGCGATTACAAGTTCGCTTATATTCGCCAACTGCTGTCGCGATGTGCTTTTGCCGGACCGTCGGTGCACATTCTTGACGTCGGTGGCGGCTGCGGTGGCATCGCTGCGCTCGTTTGCGAGCAGCTTGCGCAGCAGGGGCTGCAGGTCGAGTGTCATGCTTTCGATCTTTCGCCAGCAATGCTGGAGCAGCAGCGCGTCAACAACCCCTATAATACGCTCGCCACCTCCGACTTCGCACAGATTCGCGAACAGCGCTACGACCTTGCCTTACTCATCGACGTGATCGAACACATCCCAGACAATGGGCCGCTGGCCGACGTCGTCGATCACATTTCTCGACATGTCATCTACAACATTCCGATTGAACGTAACCTGTTCGACTGGCTGCGAAACCTGTACATGAAACGTCGCTATTACGCCCTGCAGAACGAATCACTCGGGCACGTGCATTTTTATTCCTATGGTGGAGCCAAGCGTTTCGTGCGCGCCCATCATCGACTGGTCGACTGGATTTTTCCCGATTACCACAGGCATCTGCTTGAATCCGACTTCCCCGACTACGTCGTGCAGCGCATGAATCGGTTGCGTGGACTTGAACTGTTGGTTTCACGCCTGATATACCGTTTTCTGAAGCCGCTCGCACCCTGGCTGATACAAGGGTCGCTCTTCATCCTTGCCGATTCTAGGGGGCGACCGCGATGAGTCGCCTGACCGACAAGGACTACTGGGAAGGCTTGTATCAGGCCGGGTCTGCCGATGCTGGGGAGGTCGTGTCGCCGCCCGAAAGTAAGCGGCTGCTTAAGCGGCTGTTCGGCCCGCGGCTAATGGGCTGGTTATCGGCCTATGACGATTATCTGCTATGGGAGGGTGTTCTTCCCCGCTTACTGCCACAGGGTGCTACCGGGCTTTCGGTGGTAGAGATTGGTAGCGCACCTGGCAATTTCCTGGTCCGCTTTGCTAAAACGCTGGACGCAGAGCCCTACGGTGTGGAATACACGAGTCACGGGGCAGCGAAGAACCGACAAGTATTCGACGCAGCCGGTTACAGTAGCGACAACGTCATTGAGGCTGATTTCTTTTCGGACGCTTTCTTGGCAGCGAACGCGGGGCGGTTCGATATCGTTATCTCGCGAGGTTTCATCGAGCACTTTGTCGACGTACGCGCCGTTGTCGAGCGCCATGTTGCGTTGCTGAAAGATGACGGATTGCTGCTAATCCTGATTCCTAATCTGCGCGGAGTATACGCGCCGTGGACGCAGCGCTTTAATTCCGACCAGTTGCCGCTCCACAATCTTGAACTGATGAAAGTAGAAAAGTTTCGCGATGCCTGCGCATTACCGGAGCTTGAAGTCCTGCGCTGCGGCTACTTCGGAACTTTCAGTTTTTGGATGTTCACCGCTCCTCCGCAAGCGCGGTTGGCGAACCGCTTTATTCGCTTGCTGCATATCGTACAGCGCGGCCTCAATCCGCTCCTCCGCCTGCTCTTCGGTCGCAAGGGCTGCGAGTCAGCATTGTTTAGCCCTAACCTCATCTTCGTTGCCCGCAAGTCGGAGTCGGATTCCGAAGAAGTCCACCAATGAGTTTCGCTTCCGCCTTCATTCAGCGAGTTTTTAACCGCATCGAAAACGCAGCTTCGCGCGCACAGCTCAAGCACTTGCAATCGGGGGGGAGTGGCATCGTATTAGGGCGCGGTGTAAAGATCGAGCATCCGGAGTGCGTGTCGCTGGGGAATAGGGTTCATCTCAACGATTATTGCTGGCTCAGTGTCCTTACCGAAAATCTCGAGACCGGCAACCCGACTATCACGCTCCGACCTGAATTGCGCATCGGCGATGGATGCTACATCGGCCGTTCCGGCACGATAGCCTGTATCAGCCGAATCACTCTCGGTCGCGATGTAATGATTTCGGATCGTGTGTTCATCGGTGACGCTGCACACGGCTTCGCGCGTACCGATCTGCCGATTCGCGATCAGTACCTGACTTCTAAGGGCCGAGTCGAGATCGGTGACGGCACTTGGATAGGCATCGGTGTCTCGATCATGGCCAACGTAAAGATCGGCCGTAATTGTGTGGTTGGGGCTGGATCGGTGGTGACGAACGACATTCCTGACTTTTGTATTGCCGTTGGTGTTCCAGCGAAAGTCGTACGCCGGATTGATGGCTGACCTGGCGGGTGTAATCTTTATCGAGAACTACATCGCAGGCGGTGGCGATCAGATCGCACGCACACTGATCGAGCACTTGCCCTTCAAGCGTCTGATTGTCATGGTCAATCGCGGCAATGACACGACAATCCTGCTCGCTGGCACGCTGCCTGCCCATGTTCAGGTTGAGCGCTATGGCCTAGTGACCGTAGCCGAACTCGGCAGATGGGCGAATGCCGTTCGCAACCCGCTGCTCCGCTTGCTTGCGCGTGGGGCCAGTTTTTCGCTGCGCTATCCGCTTCTGCTTTTTTCCATTCCGTATTTTCGCGTGCGCTTGAAGCTTATAAACGCTGACGTTTTTGTAGCCAACAATGGAGGCTATCCAGGAGGTTTCTTCTGTCGTACAGCTACGATAGCCGCATCGATGGTGCCTAGTCTGCGCGTTTTTCATGTCGTTCACAGCATGGCGGAGCCAGCGTGCGGATGGAGTCGGTCTATAGAGTGGTGTTTTGATCGACTGATTGACCACCGTTCGCGCTTGGTCACGGTGTCCCACACCTGCGCCGAACGTTTGGCGCAGGTGCGCAGCATGCATCAGCGCAGCGGAGTTATCTATAACGGTATTGCAGATTTACCCCTGCCGCGCTCGGCGGAATCTGCGACGCTGCGCGTGCTCCACGTTGGTTATTTCGATTGGAACAAGAACCAACGCCTACTTATTGAAGC
>OJFL01000703.1_pt1 | contig 15612 bp, 15 predicted proteins | sample 1594131 | NCBI WGS metagenome assembly OJFL01 (sample SAMN05416782, study PRJEB24817) | seawater metagenome | isolation source: Sea water | place: Canada:Atlantic | collected 2013-07 | reverse complement strand
TTCTTATCTAACAACCCTTCTTTACGCAAATAGAGATAGAACTTTTTAAATGTTTCTTTATCTAAATTGTAAAGATCAAACTCCTCATACTCTGTTGCATCATCAACATAAAAACGGAGTTTGTGAAAGTTGGATGAAATAACGTACTTACAACCTTTATGGTTGTTTTTATAACCAAAAGCTTGGTCTTTTATAGATTCAAGATTTTTTGTGGTATTTGATTTAAGTTCAATAACACCTAATACCTTATCATCTTGCACTATAGCACCATCAGCTTTTTTAGAATTGGTTTCGTTCTTTTTCTCAAGCTCGATATTATATCCTACTTCAGGGTCAATGGTATAACCCAAAACAGAGCCAAATATGTCTTTTAAGAAACCGCCTTGGTATTGTTCTTCTTTTAATTTCTTAATCCGCTGTATTTTTTGAGCACTATATACCTCTTTATAAGAATCATATGCTTTATCAAGAACACCAGCATCAAGTGTCTCTAGATATTTATCTACTATGGATTTTTGAAATATTGGCATTTAGTTATTCTTTTATTTTTAATGGCATACAAATAGTTATAACACTAATAAAGCTCAAGCTAACAGACTTATATTACCTGATAACACAACTTTTTAGTTTTCTTTATCTGTAAAATTTGAAGATTACAGCATTTTTTTCTTTGCTCTAAAAATAGGATAAATAGGTGTTTTAGTCAATCCCTAGAAATGGTTGAATTTTTTAATCCCTGTTTTTGGGGAGATAACGTGCTTGTGCATGATTTTGTTGCGACGTTATTAGACTAAAATAGTAAAAAAACAACCAACATTGGAAGTGTCCGAGGATTTTCCGCAAGGAAAATCAACCAGCAATAAATTATGCACGGTGTTGTAACCAGTTTTTAATTCAGTTTGTATGTTAATCCTATTGTTGGTGCAATTCCAGAATATATATTATTTGATTGTTCAGATGTAATATTATTTGTAGTTATATACGGTAAAATAAATTCAATTCCGAATTTTTCATTGAAGTAGTAGTTTCCTCCAATTCCAATATTCATAACCGATATTCCACCACTTAATTCCTCGTGTTGCAAATTTCTGAAATTGTTATTATCTGCATTATATTTTATTGTTCCAAGTCCAAAACCAAATTCAGCAAAAACTCTCAATTTATTTTTATTCACAAAATTATTTCTCAAAGTAGGAATAAATGAATAAGAGTTATAATAAGAATTTATATTTCCAACTTTCAAGTCGTTCATAGTTGCATAAGAGAAATTCAATTCAATTGATGTTTTGTCAGAAATGTAATATCCAATAGTTGGCTTAATTACAAATCCATTGAAACCTGAACTAAAATCCTCTGAAGCTCCAAATAAAGGAAGTCCGGAAACGGTTAATTTTAAGTCATTTTTTTTAGATTGACTAAATCCATTTAAAATTCCTAATGTGGTAAATGTTAATAATAGTAAAATTCTTTTCATATGCTTTTTTTAGTTTAAACAATTCAAGAAAATTTAATCAAAGATTGTACCATTATCGTCGTTCAAATTGGTTACAACGGTTAGTATATGAAAAGTAGCAGACTTAAAATACTCTTTTTTTCGGTTTAAAAATCAACTTTGAAAAAAGCACAAATTTTTAAGTTGGCGTTGAACTGCAATTTTTCATATGCTATGTTGTAAACAGTTATTTCTTAATTATTTTTTTTGAAACAATTAAATTACCGTATATAGATTGAATTGATACTATATATACTCCACTCTTAAAATTAGTAAAGTCTAATTTTAAGGAATTTAGATTATATGAGTTTTCGATTCTAAAAATTTCTTTACTAAGAATATTACGAATTAGTATTGATTTAAATTCTGTTTTGCTGTTAATGGTTACAAAATTTGAAATAGGGTTTGGAAAAATTGACAAATTTATTGTATTTGCAAATTCATCAGTAGATAAAGAACTTTGAAGAAGGGCTTGGTATGCATTTATTCTGCCATATCCATAATAAATATCAAAACCTGAAATATCTTCGGAAACATTTCCTACTTGGTCTTCTGCTGTATTTCTAATAATACTTCTAATATCATCGGGTGTTTTATCAGCATCTTGTGCAAGTAATAATGAACTAAGCCCTGTAACTAAAGGAGCTGCTTGTGATGTTCCTCCCCAATAAGAATTGTAATTAGTATCTGATTGATAATTTAGACCATAAATATAATTTCCAGGCGCAACAACATCAATATGATTTCCATAATTACTTCCACTAGTCGTACTCCAAGAAAATGGAGCTGAACGTTCGTCATTGGGATTCGTTGCACCCACTGCAATTGTATTTTGATAACCTGCAGGGTAAAAAGTGGTATTGTTGTTTTCATTCATCATACAAGCTACAACAGTTACTCCATTGTTATATGCATAATCAATCGCATCTTTCATAGAGCTAGAAAACCCTGAACCTCCTACTGACATATTGATAACTTTCGCACCATTATCTACAGCATAATAAATAGCATCTGTCCACCAAGAATAATAACCAGAGTTATTTTCATCTAAAATTTTTCCAATCATTAATTTACAATTCCAATCAATACCTGAATACCCTAGGTTATTATTTGAATTTGCTCCAATTATTCCTGTTACGTTTGTTCCGTGTCCATGATCATCTGTTGGGTCATCATCATTATTTGCAAAATCCCAACCATTTATATCATCAATATAACCGTTGTTATCATCATCAATGCCATTCAATGTTTCGTTAGAATTTGTCCATAGTCTTCCGCTAAATTCTGGATGATCTAATTTAATACCAGTATCTAAAACTGCAACGATAATGGACTGTTCTCCTTGCTCTATATCCCACCCAAGTTCCATGTCTATATCTGCATCATTTGTAGCTGGCGATAGTGAAAATGTACCATCATTATATAAACCATATTGTCTTGAAAAGTATGTGTCGTTTGGGGTATATTGTAATTCTGTTTTTTTTCCACCGCCTGTGCCAATAAAATCTGGTTCTACATATTCAAATAGATTTGAGTTCTTGTATTGTTTGATCAAGTGATCAATATTTTGATTTGATTCGAAATTGAGAATATAAGTATCTTTCTTTTTCTTGTTTCCACTTAATATTATGGACTGTACTCTATATTTTTTATTTATGTTATCTAATTCCTTATGATTAAATTTTTTATCACTTTTTGGGATTCTATATTCGACACCAATACCTGATTTAAATTTAACAATGAGCCTATTATTAATCTTTTTTGTAGTTTGAGCAAAAGACCCATATTGGGAAAGTATAAATATCAATAAAAATAAATTTTTCATATTTCTTAGTTTTAATTGTTTACAACGGTCTCGTATAACCGTCAGTTACCGTTTAAAAATACTAATTTTTAATAAAGCACCGATGTTTGAAAGTACGAGTGGATTCGAACGTGGTCGAATCCGCCGTAATTGCGGTTATACATTGTTGTAAAACGTTTATTTTCATTAATTCAAAAACGTTCGAATCATTACTATTGATTATTCAACAAATTTTTAAGCTTTTTTATCTTTTTAGAATTTAGCTCTGATTTATGAGTGAAGATTAATTTTCCATTTTTATCATAAACCACAGTCATCGGAAAGGAAACACTCCCAGTAAAACTGAAAAAATTGGAATCTGTTGAAGGGCTTAAATGAATAAAGTCAAAACTTTTCTTTTTGAGAAACGTTTTTATTTTTTCGTTATCATCTAATTTTGAATATGCAACAGCTAAAAATACTATGTCATCTCTATCGTTAAAAGAGTTTTTCAAATCATTCAGAGTTGGTATTTCCTTTATGCAAGGTGCACACCAAGTGCCCCAAAGATGTACGATTCTATATTTACCATCTAATTCAGATGAAGGTATTTTACCTCCATTAATGTTAGTAAGGTTTTCGAAATTAAATTGTTTATTTACTTTTTGAGAATAGCTTGATTTAGAGATAAATAAAAATAAGATTACAATAAATGAAAAAAGTTTTTTTGTTAAAGTCATAAAAAGTTTTTTTTAAATTAATATGTTGTGAAGATTCCCTAATCTTCTAATTGTTACAGTTTTTAACAAAGTTTTCGGTCAAATGTTTTACAACGTGATTGTATATGGTTTGTTGCGTATTTTAAGAAACTAATTTAGTAAATAATTACCGACAAAGAAAGTCCGCGAGGACTTTCGTAAGTATGCAAAAAGCCAGCAATAAATTATATACGGTGTTGTAACCAGTGCTTTATTCAATGTATTTATAAAATGTAATATTTTTATTTGTCAAATCTAATTTTACTAGTCCGCTTCTAATTCCCATATATATATTTTCGTTATCAACTACAGCAATAGAATTCGGATATAAACTTGACCAAAACGTATTTTCAAAAATCAATTCTTTTTTAAAATTCTCAACAACATAAAAATTCCGATGTGTGGCTATTAACAACTTATTTCCATAAATGGTAAAAGCCTCTGGCGCATCATCAAATTCCATTATGTTTTCATAGGAAAAATTTTCTCCGTCTTTTTTTAATTCGAAAATTGCTCCTCCACTATACGATAAATGGGCAAGTCCTTCTATAAAATAGATTTTGTCATTAAATTCAAAAATGAATTTGATATTTCCTTCTTTTATTTCTATCTCTTTTTTGTCTTTATTATTCGAAACAAAGGATAATTTTCCGCCCCATTCTCCACGGTTGATTCCGATTAAATTTCCACCATCTATTTTTAATTCCGCTTTATTTCTTTCTTTTACTTTTTCGATATTCAGTTTTTTGTCTATGATTTTTACGCCAAATTTATTTCGAGCATAATTCAATACCCTCCATTCGTCAGTACTGACTTTTGGTATTTCGGTTTCGACAAGGTTTTTCGGAATATCAACTTTAATTTGAGTACAAGCAGTCAAATTTAAAAGTAGAAAGACAATTATTAAAATTCTGTTCATCGTTTTTTCTCGCATTGGTTACAACGTTTAGTATAAGCGGCCGTTTTAATGCCGTTTATACATTGTTAGTGGTAGTAAGTTTAATCATTCTTTTTGTTTTTTCGTAATCATCAGCTCTGCACCAATAATATCCATAAGCCTTTTTGTGTTTTTTCATTTGATGTCTAATACCTTCTGGCTTATATAATCCTGATTCGTCATATTTTACTGCTTCCAATGATTCAAACTCTTTTAAAACATCCAAGTTTATAGGATCAATTTGGAATAGTTTACCTTTTGTACGTTTCTTTTGAGCTTTTCTATCTTGAGGTATATATTGCGGTGTCAAGCCAAGTTCAGAAATCATTCGTCTATAGACTCCGTTACCTATTCCATATTTTTTAGGAATGTCTTTTTGATAAAATTTTCCGCTTATTACATCGTTTTTAAACTCCTTCAACTGCTTCGAGTTAAAAATTATTTTTTGTGCTTCGTTTTGACATTCTGAGCACCAGGATCCATCAAACAAATATTGCCCTTTTGATTCCCTGTTATGACCATTATTGCAAATCCATTTATAGATTTCGGAATAACCTTTAGGTTTTAATTTTTTGTCAATTAATTTACCTCCTTTTGATTCTATAATTTCTGAAAGTTCTTTATACTTAAAGTTTGCTTCACACGTTGGACAGGCCCCGTTAGATTTAATTATTGCACTCAAAACCCTATTAGTTGTTTCGTGTCCCTTAGAGCAAGTGAAGGTATGTTTACTTTCAGAGCCTATGAATTTTTGAAGAGTACCATTTTTCCTCTCAACAATTTTTTTAGCTTTCTCATACAATTCACTTTTTTTTCCCTTATACAGTTCAACTAAATCAAGCTTAAAAGGTTTTTGATTGTGACTTATTTTCAGTTCATCTAGTTTTTGCTTTACTTGCTCAACAAAGAGTTCAATTCTGCCAGCTCTGATTGTTTTAAATTCAAATATTTCAATGAGTGTAATTTTATTTTTTATGCAAAGTTCTTTCTTGAATCTGTCCCTTTCTAATTGAGATTCATATCTACTGCCGTTTGGGTGAAAATGACTGCCTTTTGTGTAATGCTGGTAGCCCTGATATTCGAAAGCAATTTTATTTTTAGAATTATATCCATCTAATTGAAGACCTTCCATCTCTTTTATGTATACAGAGGGAAATTTTAATTGTAAAAGGTGTTCCAAAATTAAACGGGTTAGAGTTTCTCCAATTAATTTGTTTGGTGAACACTCTGGACACCATCGTAAAGAATTTTTAACTGCACTCCAGGATTTTTGAAACTTATGACCAGCATTGCATTCAAAATCTAGTTTAGCTTCATTATTGAAATAACTCTTTGAAAGGCATTTCCCTTTTAATTTAGCTACGAAGCTCTTTATTTCATTTAGCGTTTGCTTAGTCAAATTGGCAGAGGATTCTTCCTTAGCACATAAATCACAACCATGTCCCCTCAAAAATACTTGGGGTTCTTTGGTAATAACTTTATTATGCTTTAAACATTTTAAAGAAATAGGAATTCTCTGGTTAATGTATTTTGCGTTTTCGAAATCAAATTGGACCCCATAAATGGCTTGAATTTTAGTCTTGAATACATGAATACCGTCAGATAATTCTGCGCGACGTGCTTCTTGCAGACAGAACTTACAAGGATTTTTAGAATTTAGGTGGTTATTTGAAGTTTGCTCGAATGAATAGTTGTGTTTTTTACAATGAAACTTGATTTTGGTTTTCGCATTTCTGTATTCTGTAGCACGGTAATCAAAACTATCACCAAAAAGTAATTTTGATTGCTTTATTATCCATTTTGTATTTCGTTTTCTACTCAAAATATTCTACATAGGGAATCATTACCACTAACGTGTTTGTATATGGTTTGTTGCGTGTTTTAAGCACCTAATCTAGCAAATACAAACCAAATAGAAAATCCTCGAGGATTTTCTTAATTAGGCTAGAGTTAGCAATAAATTATATACTGTGTTGTAAAATGTTTTTAATTCCATTCTACATTTAGTTTTTTCAATTCCGCATTTAATTCCGCGAGTGAATTTGGATCGATTATTTGCGTATTGATAGTCAATTCTTTTTCGTCTGTTTTTAAGATATAGTCTCCCGCAAACTTTTTAATCCGCTTTATTTCAGTCAGAATTAGTTTTTTCCCAAACGGTCCATTCACATTAATAATTCCGTTTTCGATAGTTAAATATTTATAATTCTTTTGATAAAAATACGTTCCTAGATACATAAGAGAAATAACAATCCATCCATAATCAGTCCAATTCGGTTCTTCTTTTCCAAAAACTCCGACAAAGAACCAAATTAACCAAACTAGTCCAAAAATCAAGTTTACATTTAGGTGTTTCTTTTTATATTTTATTTCCATTTTCGTGAATGTTTTACAACGTGTTCGTGTATGAATAGTTGCGGTTTTGTGTGCGAGGAATTTCCGAAGTAAATTCAGACGTAACAAAAATGCAACGACCTTTGATTAAGCACTAATTTAGCAATTTTTTATACACGTTGTTACCCAACGTTTTTTATTTAATTCTGTTGATTATCCAATCAATTAATTCTTTCGGTTCGGCAATTGTCCACGAGTGTGGATGTCGCATTCCGTTTAGTCGATAGCCTTTTCCCAAAGCGTTAATAAATTCCGCATCTTCATTACCCATAATCCGCAGTTGGTTTATCATAGCAGTTTGGTCTAAAGCATTCATATCATAAAAATCCGTTTGTCTCTCTTTTAAATGCCAATCAATGTCTGGGTCAGAATAAATTCGGATAGGTGTGTTAATTAAATATTTAGCATTTCCTCCATTTTTTAAGCTTTTTGAATACATCGAATGTTTGGAATAAACATCAGACATTTCTTTCGGTGAACCGCCAAATTGCTTATCAAGTTTTGATAAATAATCTATTGCTTCATTTACAGCTACTTCCGAAAAATTTAATTCTTTAATTCGTTGGAATGAATAATAAATTCTTGCCCAATCCAATGGTGGGTCAATCCCGTAAACAGCAATTGGTTGAATTGAAGTTAATTCAGGATTTTCTTTTGAGAGTTCTACATATCTAATTGCGTTCATTCCTCCTAGAGAAAAACCACCTAAGACAATTTTATCTTTTGGTGCTTGATATTTAGATATGGCTTTTTTGAACGTAGTATTTAAAAATGTCATTGTAATTTTATCAAGATAGAGATTGTAATTAATAGAAGGTATTATCAATAAAATTCCTTTTTCAAATGCAAGTTCGGATAACTTGACGTTGTTATTTATGACACTCTTCACATTCTGCGCAGTTGGTGGTAATAGAATCAAAGTTCCTTTTATTTTCCCTTTTGGTTTTAAAGCATAATAGAAAAGTTCATTGGAAGTTCCGTCATTTACATACAAATAGGTTTCGTCAACTAAATCAATCGTATTTTTATCAAGATTTTTTAAAAGAGATTCATTAAGGCTTAATTCAGATGCCTCTTGCCCATAAGTAGAAATTGAAATTAATAATATTAAGATGTTTGTTAGTGTTTTCATCGTTTTTTCGAATGTTGGGTAACGGTTTTGTATATGATTTGTGGCGTGTTCCACGCAACTAATTTAGCAAATACAAACCGAATAGAAAGTCCGCGAGGACTTTCGTAAGTAGGCTAGAACTAGCAATAAATTATATACGGTGTTATGTGTTTTTTGTTAAAATAATGAAAACCCAAATATTATTGATAATGTTTCATATTCTGAATTCCAAGTTGTGCCTGCTGCATTAAAAGTTGTAAGTCCTATAATATCTTTTTTGGTTATATATCTCAATTCTAAACTATATCTGTCATTTTGTTTGTACCCAATACCAAAAGCAGTGTTGTTTTTCTTCTCAATATCTATTGAATTTAAAAGTGAACCATCATTTCTTGTAAATTCAATTGATGAATTTGAACCAAAATCAAAAATATAAGAAGCATTAATAAAAATTTTAGAATTCTTCTTTATAAAGAAATAATGTCTTAAACTTAATGGTATTTCAATAGAATTGTAATTGAAATTAGAATTTAATATACCCCCTGAAACAGTAGTTACACTAGTAGTTTTTTTAGACTTAAAACTTTGATAAGTTGGTTCAACTGCTATTGCCAATTTGTTTTTATTAAAGGGTATAATAAATTCGGCTTCCACCCCAATTCCCAATCCAACCTTATTCCCAAAATCAGTAGATCTAAGATTAAAAGGTGAGTTTAGTATTTTAAATGAAGAATTATTTAAACGAGGCCTGATTGTTAAATTAAATAAATCTAGTTTTTGTTTTGGTTCGAAACTAATTGATTCGTTATTTTGGCATTCACTGTATTTAATAAAAAATGGGACTAAATCACTTTTTGTGTATACCAAATTTTTAATTTTACTTATTTTAAAATTTGGACATTTTAAATTAATCCATAGCTGTTGTCTAAATCTATTGTTTTCTCCATTATTCTTCTCAGTGATTTTATATCTTTTAAAGATTAGCTGTTCAATATTAGAGTTGTCTTTATTGAAAAAATATCTTCTTAACCTGTTATTAACATATTGATATAAGTTAGCTTTACCTTCAACTAAAACCTTTAAAAAAAGTGTTTTATTTTGAAATATAGGATTTTTATCATTGCTTAAATTATTGAAGATATCGCTAGATCTGTCTATATTTACAGAACTTCTTATGTATTTTGAAATATTATTAACACCAAATTCTTTTATTGTTTTAATAGTTGCCTTTATAACTTCACTGTTTTCAGATAGTTTATATTTAAATTCAGTTGGGTTATTTTTCCAATCAACATTTTTGATTAGACAATTAACTCTTTGATTTGTATTATCAATGAAATACCCTTTTTCAAAAGAGATTTGTGAATAGCAATTAAAGCTTAAAAAGATTGTTAAAACCCATAATAGTTTTTTTCTAATCATAATTTATTTAGTTAGTTGTTTCTTTGATTGAGTGTAAATTACACATAACGTGTTTGTATAAGATTAGTTGCGTGTTTTAAGCATTAAAGTTAGCAAATAAATCACAGATATAAAGTCCGTAAGGACTTTCGTAAATAGGCTTGCACTAGCAATTAATTTTATACGGTGTTAGGTGTAGTTTTTTATTCAAACAGATTTTCCTTATCTAAATTCTTGATTGTTTCTTTTCTAACCGAAAGATAATAAATCAAATGTATAATTAAAATAACTGACCAAATTAAAGCTGTCATATAAATTACTTTAATATTTTCATATTTCGATTCAAAGGCAAATACAAACCATAATACTGAAACTATATTATGTGCTAAAAATGTCGAAAGATGAAATCTAAACCCGATATCATAAATTGGAAGATATTCATATTCTTTTCTACCAAAGTAACTTCCGTTAAACCACATTAGAATTCCATAAACAATTGAGCAAATAATAACGGCCAAAGTCATTTTATTAGTAATTGATGTACTTAACCCAATTCGGAATAATATTGTCAATAAAATTGTTGCTAAAGTAAATTTCAGCAAGTTCTTTGTTATTAATGTTTTCATATTTTTTATTTTTTTAAAAGGTTCTTTATTTCAGTTGAAAAGAATAGTTCTATATTTCTTTCGATAAATTTTTCAAGTAATTCATTTCCCATTTTGGTCAAGAAGTAGTATTTTCTATCAGGTCCTTTATTTCCTTTTTTATTTTCAAATGTTACTACGTCAATATGTTCATATTTCCGCAAATTTCTATAAAGACTTTGTTCTTCGCAGTTAATTGTGTTTTTGGATTTACTTTCTATAAATTCCTTAATTTCATCCACATATTTTTGTCCATCTTTTAATGCAAGAAATATCCATAAAGTAAGTTGTCCTTTTTTATAGGTTTCCTCCCAAGAAGATAGTAAATCAGGTAGTATGTTTTTTGTCATAATCAAATAGTATTATACAACTTGTATAATACAAATATATAACTATTTTTTGATTTTCCAAATTTTACTCAGTTTTCAGAGGTTTGTGGGTAATTACACCTAACGGTTAGTATATGGCAAGTAGGGCAGTAGAAAGCGATAAACTTTCAAATTTGCACTGAGCCAAAGCGTTGTATTTTGTTTTTATCTTATTCATTTTAAAAGCCAAATCAACGATTTGGCGGTATTTGTAAATAGCATTGAACTTGCGTTAAGCATCGAACGCCCTATTTGCTATATACAGTGTTGTGTGCTGCCTTTTTTATATTTCTTCGTCAATATGTTCTTCGATTCTAAACTCTTGATTCGTTAAGTCAAAAAAGTGATAAAACGCATATGACCAATCCGTTTCAGGTTTGTTTATTGCTCCGAAAAATTCAAGTACGTTTTTATCAATTCCATTGAACCAATATCCGTGCAAATTCGCAATATCAAGGAATTCTTGTCCTGCATAATCCACAAAGGTTTCTTTAACGAACGTGGTGTCAAGGATTACTTGGTTTCCGTTTAATATTCTTAAATGCTCTTTACTGTCCCTATACTTATCAATATACTTTATCCCGTCACTTTCAAATTCATTTGTAACGTATGAGTCAAGAGTTGTACTTTGAATCGAAATTTTAAGATTTTGAGCGGATAGAATTGTGTCAAATTTTATGGTTTCATTTTCTTCAGGGAAGTATCGTTCAATGACACTTTTGTTCGTTAAATCTTGACGTTCAGAAATAGTCAAAGTGTCGATTTGCTTTTTTGCAGTCTCAACCCTTTCAGGTTTCTTTTCAACTGCCACTTTCTCTTTTTTCTGCTCACTACAGCTGAAAAAAATGATTGACATTATTAATATTAGAAATTGACTTTTCATTGTTTCTTTTGGTTGCACACAACGTTTATGTATAAGGTTAGTGGCGTGGTTAAACCACTAATTTAGTAAACAAAAACTTGCCTGAGAAAATTCCGAAGGAATTTTCCAATTAAGCGATAACCAGCCATTAATTTTATACGGTGTTGCCACCAGTTAATTATGTTTTAAAACTCAATACATTTGAATATATGATATAATCATTTTCCAATAAATGTACTTTATAAAATGCTTTCTCGGGTATTTTCAATTTTTCAAATCTTATGTAGGTAATTCCATCTTGTTCTATTTTTATTGTATTTTCTATATCTTCAAAGTTCAAGTTATCTTCACTAATAGTTAGTTTTACTGATAAATTTTTGTTTTCGTTATTTGTTTTATAAACGAAGTAGTAATAATTATTATCTTTTTTTAGTTTTGGGATATCTGTAAACCCTGAAAAAAACCAAACAAGCTTAACAAATTTAGAATTGTTAAACTCCTCAAGTGATAAAGGTTTTTCTAATAATTGCCATTTACTATTTTCAGGATAATGAGTATTTATTGCTAATTCAGGTTTGATGTCAAAATAAAATTCAGATTGTGATTCCTCATTTGAAGTTCCCCAAGTCGTGTCAACTAATGACCATTCTTCATTTAGTTTAATGGCATTCCATGCGTGTCTATGAATGTCATCAGATTCTAGTTCAACATAATGGTTTCTCTCGTCACGAATATGCCCAGAAATTACCATTGTTTCAATATCTACCCAATCTAAAAACCATTGATATAATTTCGCATATCCAGCACATACTCCTTTTCTAGTGTTGTATACAACTGACTCTTCTTGACTCTCCCAAAACTTCTTATTATCTATTGTTCCATTTACAATTTTCTGATATGTTTCTATGTCATATTCAATATTTGAACCAATCCAATAATAAAAAAACCTTGCAAGTTGTTCTTTGTCTTTTATATGTTTTTCTGCATAAGTTGTCAAATCCCACATATCAAGATTTAGTTCATTCGTTTTTTTAACTAATGACTTGATATCTACATTTTGGGAAAAACTAATGTTTATAAATGATAAAATCATAAATGTTATGCAGATTGCTTTTTTCATAATTGGTGGCAACGGAATTGTGTATGGTTAGTTGCGTGGTTAAGCAACTAATTTAGTAAACAAATACGAACCTGAGAAAATTCCGAAGGAATTTTCCAAATATTCACTTGCCAAAGCAATTAATTATACACGTTGTTGTGTGTAGGCTTTTTAGTTCGTACAACTATTGTATTCGCAGCCATATCTCCAATTCGTTTATTCTGTTTATTAGTTGCAGCGATTATCAATCCGATTAGAAATATATAATCTATAAATCCGAGAAAAAACCGACCGAATGCTTGTCCGATTCCAATTGGTTTAAATTCATTAGTTACTACTTTCAAGTCCAGAATTCGTTTCCCAATAGTTTGTCCCCAAACTCCTTCACTTATTGGCCAAAGAAATAATCCGCTACACATCCACGCAAATGCAGGAAATCCGTTAAAACTATATCCAATTCCATCTTCGTGAGGTGTTCCAAAAAATATTCCAATCACCATTCCAATTAGCCAGATAATTAAAAAGTCAATTAAAAATGCACCGATTCGATATCGTTTTTTTGCAATTTCAAATTTATTATTTTGGGTTTCAGTCTGTTTTTCAATCGTAATATCTGTCATTCGGTATTTTTGTTCTTAAAATTCTCAAAAAAATCTCCGCTTTTCATTCCGCTTTTTTCCTTATTAAAGTACTGAAAATTTGAATTGAAGCACGCTTTTTGTTAGTCAGTTCAGCTTACACACAACGTGTTTGTGTAAGGAAAGTTGCGTGGCTTAAGCAATGAATTAAGTAAATAAAACACAAACCAAGAAAATCTGCAAGGATTTTCGTAAGTAGTTTTTACCAGCAATTTTTTTTACACGGTGTTGGCGTGTCGTTTTTTTTAATAATCAACTTTCATTCCCCATGCTCCTTCATACCCCATAATTAAATGCTCATAAGAAGTTTGAAAATCTTTTAATTCAGTTTTTATAAATCCCGTTCTAATTAAGTCAATGTTCGGCTTGTTCAATGTGTCAGTTCTTAAATATAAAAAGTAGGGTTTTTTTCGATAATCATAAATTTTTTCAATCAGAATATATTTTGTGTCATTTGTATTGTTGCCTAAAATAGTGTTTGATTCTTTTAAATGTGCAATTCTAATTCCACCATTATTTAGCAAATAAAAACTGTGATAAAATCCATAGTCGCCACAGTTTGTCGAATCAAGTCCTACCTCAATTTTATTTTTCGAATATTGTTGAACGTTTCCCCAACAATCTCCTGCTCCATATTCATTGATACTGTCTTTTTGAAATTCAGTTAATTTTTTCTCAAATGGAAACAGCAATGATTTTTCAATCAAATTTTTATTAATTTCAATTTTTGTGTTTTGCAATTCAGTTTTTGTTTCTGAATTTTTACAACAAACTATTAAAATTAAAACGGTAAATATTCTTATTTTTTTCATTTTTCTAATGCACGCCAACGGCTCAGTATAAGAAATCGTAGGGCAGGTGATAAGCACTTTCGTTTCGGTTTATTACTTAGCTAAATATAAATATTTTGCTTTTATCTTTTTTATTATAAACGCCAAATTTTATATTTAGCGGACTTTGTTAATATTCACTGACTTTTCAGTTTAGCACAAACGCCCTATGTTTTTTATACCGTGTTGTAAACTGTGTTTTTTTAGTTTCATTATTCAGTTCCGCTATTTTTTAATAATTCTGTTGTTGATTTTATATATTTATTAATCAAATCGCTAGGTTTTAAATATTCCCATTCTTCATAGATTTGATGTTCCTTTTTTAAATCAAATTCAGCCATATTGTGATAAATCCAGAATTTAGAGTTTTCGTCTAAAGTTAGAGTTGTCATTTTTACAATTCTATTTCCGTCTTCTAAATCTTTATGTTCAGTTATTTCAGCTACATAAGAGATTCCGAAATCAGTTAAAACGTTTTCTAATTTCTCAAGTAATTTATTTTGAAAAAGACTATATCCAGAGTTGTTTAATATTAACTCTTTTTTCCAATGTGAAATATGGTTTTTATTCCATTCTTTTCGTTTGGACGATTTTAAAATATTTATAAATGGATTTCTCAATGAATTTCGGTTTTCGGCATTGTTTACAACGTGCTTGTGCATGATTTTGTTGCGACGTTATTAGACTAAAATAGTAAAAAAACAACCAACATTGGAAGTGTCCGAGGATTTTCCGCAAGGAAAATCAACCAGCAATAAATTATGCACAGTGTTGTGTTTCAGTTTTTTATTTGGTGTTCTGATTCTAATTAAAATGTTCCGTTTATATAAATTTAGTTTAAGCAAGCTTATAAGGTTCTTAATATTTTATTTCAAAAAGTTCAACTTTGAAGAGAAGTTTAATTTTAAAAGTCAATTTTAGAAATATTGTTTAAGATTCCATTCCTAAAATTTAGATTAAAAACCTTCTTTTAAATTTCAAGATATTCCGTTTTTGGGATTCTATTTTTCAAAGTTTTTTAAAACAATTTTAATATTTAGATTAGTCAAATCTTTTTTACACAGACGTATTACCTCTTTCTTTTAGTTTATTGTTGATTTTTTTTAGATTATTAATTTCAGATATTAAACAAATTACTAAAGCAATAGTTACAAGGTACATTATGTCAAATTCTTTCGTTGCTATATAATCATAGATATGAATAAACAATGAAAATAAGATTACTACTGCACAGAGAATAGTATTTATAGCTGTCTCTTATACACATCTCCGAGCCCACGAGACAGGCAGAAATC